>JAEAMG010001696.1_pt1 | contig 15837 bp, 14 predicted proteins | sample 8958741 | NCBI WGS metagenome assembly JAEAMG01 (sample SAMN16933256, study PRJNA681125) | bioreactor sludge metagenome | isolation source: anaerobic bioreactor treating anionic surfactant - SDBS | place: India: Bengaluru | collected 2019-02-28
CCATCGAAGTGGTCTGTCAAGCTCAGCTGTCCGTAGAACAAACCTTAAACTGGGAGATGCTTTTTTGAGGGCATGTTTGAGCCCTATTACCATGAATGATTCTATATCTAATGTGGTTATTGTCCCCCCCCCATGTATTATACATTCTACCTCCTAAATATATAAAAGGACAAGGGAATATTAATATTCTTAGTCCAATATCTTTTCAGCCTTCATTGAGTACTGCTCTGCATAAGGGGTGTCGCCTTCACGGATGAAAGCAGTGCCTTCCATGGCATCCCCTTTGACAACAGCTTCTATATTTATGATAAATATCCTTCCTCTTACAGCATCGGAGACTGAAATGGCAATGTCATTGCCCTGGATATTCGTGTCTTCCACGGTGTATCGTCTTTTTCCGTCACTCAGACTGGCACGGATCTTTTGAAAATCCTGCTTAATCGCAAGCATGTATTCCCGTGACCCTTTTTCGTTCTGGAGCATTACCCTCCAGTTGCCATCGACCTGTGCGGGGACTACCCACAGGTAGACAGTTGTTCCATATGCCTTTAACGTCATGTCGGGCTTCCATCTGCCCATCCCCCACATATGGGAAACAATCTTCGATCCCGGTTTCAGTTCTTTCAGAAACTTGGGCAGCAAGCGCGCATTCAAATCCGGAAGAAGGTAAAGGGCAACAACCGTTGCATCACGCAAATCAACTGCAAAAAAGTCCTCTTCAAGAAATTTTACTCTCTCTGTAACACCTGCTTCTTTTGCATTCTTACTACTCTCAGCGATAAGTTCCTTATCAAGCTCAACTCCGACACCTCGCCCGCTGAAATCCCTTGCTGCCGCAATTACAATGCGCCCATCACCCGATCCGAGGTCATAAACTACGTCATCCTTATTTACCTCAGCAAGCTTGAGCATCTCTTTTACGACCTTGTGCGGCGTAGTTGCAAAATGAACGTCAGGTATGGTCTTCTTACCGGGTATAGAATCGCAGCAACACAGGGTGAGGCAAAGAACAAGCAATGGGATCATATAAACAAATCCATTCTTCATGAGATTACCTCCATACTTAGGTGTTTTGCCGTGACAGCAAGAAGAAAGGGATGCCCGCAAGAAATACAACAATACCTGTTAATGCGCCTATACCTGTATACTGAATGCTTGATACAAACATATAGATACATATAACACAGAATAACAAGGGCATAACAGGATAGCCCGGCACGACGAAAGGTCTTTTTGTTTGTGGTTCCTTTCGGCGCAGAACAATGATGGAAAGGGTGGCAAGAAAAAAGAAGAGCCAGAAAATGGGGGCAGTGTACTCGACCATGGTCGCAAAACCCTTCATGGTGATAGAGCCGAGCATAACGAGCAGAAGGGAGATTATACCCTGGACAATCAATGCGTTGACAGGCGTACCGGCACCCTCATTCCATTTACCTAAAAAACGGAAGAAACGAAATTCAGCCCCTAATGCATAATTTGTCCTCGCCCCCGTGATAATCGTGGCATTCAGAGCGCCGAGGGCGGAGATTACAATAAGAACTGTTGTCATTGTTGCACCATAGGGACCGGCAATCCGCGCCATCGCATCGAAGGCAACGGCATCAGACCTTCCCATCGAAGCAATGCCGAGAACATGGATATAAACCCAGTTCACAAGAATATATATGGTTGTAATGATGGCTATGCCCAAGACAAGGGAGCGAACCATCCCTTTCCCAACATCTCTCAGCTCAGCAGAAATGTATGCTGCTTCATTCCATCCGCCATACGTGAGGAGTACAAAAATCATGGCAAGGCCGATTGCCTGGGCAGGCGAATGAGATTGCTCAACTACTGGTTGAGGATTTGAAAAGAATATCCCTCCAATTGCCACCAAAAGAAGACCGGCTATCTTTGCTGCAGTGAGCAAGTTCTGCGCGTTTTTTCCCTCCCTGATGCCGATGATGTTGATGACAGTGAGGACAATTATACCGGTTGCCCCATAGAGAGCAGGCGAATGGCGTCCAAGCGAAAATACCTTTGACAGGTAATCTCCCAGCACAAAAGAAAGCATTGCGATTGAGCCCGTCTGGATAACCGTCATCCGTGCCCATGCAAAGAGAAAACCCAGCTTTTGACCAAAGGCCCGGGTGAGGTAATGGTATTCACCGCCAGGATGGGGATAGGCTGTAGCAAGTTCTGCATAGCAGAGGGCGCCAACAAGAGAAATGACGCCACCAATAACCCAGGTCAACAAGAAGCTGCCTGCGCTGCCTGTATTGGCAGCCACAAGGGATGGTGTTTTGAATATCCCCACGCCAACAACAATACCCACAATGAGGGCTACAACATCAATAACTGACAGTGTTTTTTTCATTGTAACACTTTCATCGAGATAATGAACACATCTTCTCTCGCTTCTGTCAAGGATGAAGATGACTAAATTCTTTCACGCGAGGGTCTCCGCTGGAGGAACAAGTGTGTTTTCAAGAAATATCATACATATATATTTATAACTGAGGGCATCATTCAGATAGGGTTGGGATGATGAGCAATATTTTTTAGGTTTGCTTGACTAGACGATATGTAGGTGTTTAGAATTAGATATTAACATTTCCCAGAAAAGGGAGATCATTCAGAAGGGGGTATTCCTATGAAACAAAGAGTGTATTCTATGAGAGTGTTGACGGTCACGTGTGCATTTCTTATTTCGTTCCTCGTTATCGCCAGCTATGCAGAAGCGAAAACTGCTGGCGAGATCAATGCAAGCGTAGCTGCTGCACTCAACCGCTTTTACAAACAGGTAGATGGGGCTAAGGAGTTCGCAGCCCAAGCCAAAGCATTACTGGTGATGCCAAACGTGACAAAGGCAGGATTCTTTGCAGGGGGGCAATATGGAGAAGGCGCTCTCAGAGTGGGAGGAAAGACACAAGGCTACTATAATCTGGTAGCAGGATCTTTCGGGTTTACCTTCGGTGCCCAGAAAATGGATATCATTATAGCCTTCATGACGGACGATGCATTACAAAGTTTCAAGAAGGTTAAAGGCTGGGAAGTTGGTGTAGATGGAAATGTAGCCCTTATCGATGTTGGGGGAGGAAAACGTCTCGACACAACAACCCTCAGGGACCCAATCGTGGGTTTCGTCTTTGATGCGAAGGGACTGATGGTGGATCTCTCATTAAAGGGAGCTAAGTTTACGAGGGTCAAGAAATAGATTGCTAAAATGAAGTAATAGAGGGGCGGCCGTTGAAAGAGCCGCCCCCTTTTACATTATAAATAAATCTATCAGGGTGTAATCAGTTCCGGATCGCTGATTACGTTGAAGAAGCGAAATCTTCCGTTCTTAACCGTCTGGACCTGGACATCTTTCACGACTTCTCCCTCAGGCGTGAATCGTTTAATCTGCCCGGTGAGGCCATCGAAGTCTTTAAGAGCAGCTATAGCAGACCGTATTTCAGGGCCTTTAACACTCTTGGCCCGCTTGATGCCATCTATGATGATCATGAAGGCATCGTATGCCGAGGCACCCACCATATCAGGCTGAATTTTGTACCGTGCCTCAAAGGTCTTTAGGAAATTCTGAACGTGTGCCCTCTTATCGTCACGGTTGAGGTTGGTGACGATTATAAAACCTTCGGCTGATTTTCCGGCAATTTCTAAGAACTTGGGTGAGTCTGCCCCTTCCTCGCCGATGATATGAGCCTTAATGCCCATTTCTCTCGCCTGTTTCACCACAGGACCGGTCTGAAAATAGTAACCGCTTGAAAAAATGGCATCAACATTCTCGTCTTTGATCTTCGACAGGTAGGCTTTGAAATCTTTTTCCTGGAATGGATAAGCCTGCACCGAAGTTACAGTTGCAGCGCCCTTGGCATACTTATCAATATACATCTTAAAACCTTCGGCAAGGGTTCGCCCAAAGTCGTTATCGCTGATAAGCAGGGCAATCTTCTTGGCTTTGAGGAGCTTTACTGCGGTATACGCTGCTGCTTTGCCCTCGACCATTCCGAGAAAACCGTTGCGGAAATTAAAGTTGCCGGCCTTCGTTACATCCGGATGGACAGCATAGGCATAGACAGCAGGAATCTTCTCTTCCTGAAAGATTGGTGCCATCGCCCTGCTCGGAGTGCTGTACGACCCGCCTACCATTGCAATGATCTTGTCCTGCTCGATAAGCTTGCGGGCAAGCGCCACCGCATCTTTGGCATCTGCACGGTCGTCGTAGGTAATGAGTTCAATCTTTTTGCCCAACACTCCTCCCTCTGCATTCACTTTCTCTACTGCCAGCTTCACAGAGTTCTGGACGCTCAGACCATCAGCCGCAGCCGGACCTGTAAGAGGGGCTAAAAGACCGATCTTAATCGTATCCTGTGCCCCAGCCACACTCACAAGAAAAACACACGCAATGAAACAAAACAGCATCATTCTTACATATTTCATACCCTACCTCCTTTTTTAAGATTTCTTAAGTAAAAAATCATTAAACTACATTTTCCCGCTGATCAGCTCTTTTTGTATCTAATGCCCCAGGTATACCTCCTTCACTCTCGGATTGTCCATCAACTCCTGTGCGCTGCCCTGAAGCGCGCACGTGCCGGTCTCCAGGACATAACCCCTCGACGATATTGCCAGGGACGCGATTGCGTTTTGTTCTACGAGAAGAATGGTCAGTCCCTGTTCTTTGTTGAGCCGTTCCAGAATATCAAAGACCTGTTCGACCAGCTTAGGCATAAGCCCCATGGAAACCTCATCTACGAGGAGCAGTTCAGGATTTGAGACGAGGGCCCGAGCGATGGACAACTGCTGTTGCTCACCGCCGGAAAGGGTATTTGCAAGCTGGCTTTTCCTTTCTTCGAGGATGGGGAAAACCCCGTACATTGATGATATGCGTTCTTCAACGGGGAGTTTATCTCTCAGCCCATAAAGCCCGGCAAGAAGGTTTTCATAGACGGTCAGCCGCGGAAAGACTCGAGCCCGCTCGGGAACCATACGGATCCCTGTTCTTGCCCGCTGGTGGGAAGACATGGTTGTTATATCCTGTCCTTTGAATGTGATCTTCCCCTGCTGTGGAGGAAATATTCCCATTACCGCATTCAGGATTGTTGACTTACCGGCCCCATTTGCTCCAATAATCGAAATCAACTCTCCTTTCTCAAGGTGGAAGCTCACCCCGCAAACGGCATGGATATCACCATAGCTGACATGAATGTTGTCAACGTCAAGAAGCATAGGCAGCTCCCTTTCCTCCGAGATACGCTTCAATTACCCGTTTATCCTGTTGTATTTCCACTGGTGTTCCTTCAGCAATCTTCTGGCCATGATCCAGCACAATGATACGTTCACAGAGCCCCATGGATACACGCATATTATGTTCAATGAGGATCACCGTGAGTCCATCCTTTCTGATGGAGCGAATAAGGTCTTCGAGCCGTGATATCTCGTCATGACGGAGACCGGAAAAAGACTCATCCAGGAGCAACACTGAGTGCCCCACCACAAGGGCCCTCGCTATTTCAAGGCGTCTTAAGTTTCCCAAGGGCAAAAGGCCCGCCTTTCGCTCTGCCAGGTCTGACAACCCAACCTTTTCAAGAACCTCCATTGCCTTCTTTATCTCTTCCTTTGAGCCCCATGGTCCCCATACTTTTGAAAGGTGGTTGTATCGGGTGATGCCTCTCGCAACCAGGACATTCTGCAAAACCGTGAGTGACGCAAAAGGCTTGACGATCTGGAAGGTCCTGCCGATCCCTTTTTGCGCTATCATGTGGGGAGGGATGCCGTCAATACGCTCCCCGGAAAACCATATCTCCCCCGAACTCGGTTCATAAATGCCGGATATGAGATTAAAGAGCACCGTCTTACCCGCTCCGTTCGGTCCGAGAATCCCTAAGATCTCACCGGGAAAGACATCAAAAGAAACTCCATCCACGGCCCGTAAGCCTCCAAAATACCGTGAAACTCCTTTTACTGATAGCAGCGGCTGCGTCATTTCTTGAATCCTCTCAGGAGCGGCTTTATGATCTTCCGGGCAAAACTTTCCTCGCCAAGGAGTCCTCCCGGCTGAAAACGAATCATGAGAAGGAGAAGGAGGGTGTAAAAAAAGATACGGTAATCCACGAGGGGACGGAAGAGTTCAGGGAGTATGCCAAGGATTAATGTTCCGACAACAGGACCCCAGAGCGTCCCCATACCTCCGAGAACAAGCATGGACAAAAAGCCAACAGAAACAGGAAAGGAAAAATCACCTGCGCTGATGAACTGCATATAATGGGCATAGAGCGATCCGCCGAGTCCGGCCATGGCCGTTCCGATAACAAAGGCCAGCAGTTTGAAACGAACAGGTGAGATACCCATGGTGGAAGCTGCCGCTTCCTCTTCCCTTATCGCGTAGCAGGCGAGGCTTGCCCAGCTTCGTGTAAGCCACCAGCAAATCAACAGAACGAGAACCAAAAACCCCAGGCACAGGAGAAAGAATGGGACGCCCTTTAACCGTATATCGAAAAACATAACACGAGGAATACCCCCTATACCGAGGGCGCCTCCAAAAAACGGAACATACCGAAAGACAGCTTCAACAATGAAGTTGATGCCGATCGTTGTTATAGCAAGAAAATCCTCTCTCACGCGAAGGCTTGGAAGGCCGAGCAAAAGCCCTATAAGGGCGCTGATTCCAATGACAAGGGGAAGCGCTGTCCAGAAGGAAAGTCCCAGCTTTGTGGTAAGAACTGCGGCGCTGTAAGCGCCGATACCGAAAAAGGCCGCGTGTCCCAGGGATATCTGGCCGGCATACCCCACAATCACATTAAGACCGCACACGGCAATTGCCTGGATTACCAGGAGAGTGGCAATGGTCACTGCATAAGAGCTCATACCAATCCACCGTTGTTCATATTATTTTGAATCCTCTCTCCTATCGTGATGAACCAAGGAGTCCTTCGGAACGCCACATGAGGACCCCAATCATAGCAATAAAAGCCAATGCATCCCTGGGCAGAGGAATATTGGCGTACCCGATAAGAAGTGTTTCCGCCATTCCCAGAAGTAATGAGGCAATAACCGCCCCCGGTACCGACCCTAAACCGCCAACAACAATAAGTGCAAGTGTCTTGTAAGCAGGTACCGTACCCATAGTAGGATACACCTGATTGTAATAGATGCCAACGAGAATGCCCGCAACAGCAGCAACCGCCGAACCGATAACAAAAGTAATGCTCACAATAAAATGACTATTAATACCCATGGCTCCCGAGATCTCCATATCCTGCGAAGCAGCGCGCATGGCAAGACCAAGCTCAGTTTTCGTTGTAATATACCAAAGGATAAGAAGCACAAGGGCTGTGATAACATAGACTGCAAGCAAGGTAGACGAAATGTTGATACCGCCCAGGCTTATATCTGGAAAAGGCAGTTTTGCGGGAAACGTAAGGATATAAGGGCCTGCCACAAGCCTGCATGCCTCCTCAACGCAAAGCAATATGGCAATACTGGCAATTAAAGGAACAAAGGGCGGATATTTCAACAAGGGAAAGTAGACAAACCGTTCAATAATAACCCCTATGATGGCACATACTATCATCGCACAAGGAAAAGCGATAAGGAGGCTTCCTGTCAGATTAAAGATGAGAAGGCCTGCATAGGCGCCTATGGTGTAAACAGCAGCATGAGCAACATGGAGTATCCTCAAGATTCCATAGACGAGGGCCAGCCCAAGCGTGACAAGGGCATAAATAGAACCCATGGCAATACCGTTTAACAGCTGCTCCAGAAAGAGACGCATTCTACTCTCCTTGGTTTATCCACTCATAACGGATGAAGCTAAGGCGAGGATATCTCTTTCTTTCGCCAGTGCCTCATGCTCTATACGCTCTGCCTCATGTTTCACCCTGTCCCTGAAAGAAGCTTCTTTTATGGACAGGAGGTTTATCCTCACATTGTAAAGGGCGCCAATAATTGCTGAACGGGCCAAGAGGGCTCCAACCACGGCATCTGTGATTGCATTCTGGTTGCCTTCTCTCACCAGGGTTTCTGCATGGTTCAGCGAGCGCATTCCCATTTCTGCAACCTCAAGGGGCACCCGGGATGCCTCTTTGAGGGCCTCCTGGATTTCGTTCTGGCGTTCCTTCTTCTCGTGGTCGGTTTCTTTGGGCATCCTGTATGCCTTCATCACTGCCTTGTAGGCAGCGCTGTCACGATCAATATTCTCTGTAAATACCTTTTTCAATTTTGATGCAGTTTCCAGAATTTCTGACATCTTTTTATCTATTGTCTTGTCATTCGTTTTTCCTGCTGTGATTTGCGCTACCATTTCAGCAAGAGCGCAAGAAAGGGCTCCGCAAAGGGCCGATACACTGCCGCCACCCGGCGTAGGCTCCCGGGAAGAAACGTTGTCCAAAAAAGTCTTTATCGATACGTCTGCAAACATGGCATTCAACCTCTATTTTCGTTCCTATCAACTACAACCCTGCCATTCTTAACTACTGTTTCAACACAATTAACACCAATATGATAGGGGATAAAACGATAGGATGGAAATTCAATGATAACTGCATCACCTGCTTTCCCCGCATCGAGACTTCCTATGCTTTTTTCTCTTCCAATTGCAGCAGCCCCGTTAATTGTAAGGGAAGACACAGACTCTTCAGGAGTCATTCCCATGTAGATGGTTGCAAGAGAAAAGAGAAGTGGAATTGATTCTGAGAAACAACTTCCCGGATTGAAGTCTGTGGCAAGGGCAACAGTGCATCCATTATCAATCATATAACGAGCCCGGGCATAAGGCTCTTTTAAACTGAAAGCTGTGGCGGGAAGGAGTGTCGCTACCGTACCGGCTTGTGCCATTCCCCGGATACCGTTATCCGATGCGTGGAGAAGATGATCGGCGGAGATTGCTCCAAGTTCAACAGCCAGCTCAGTTCCTCCCAACGGCGTTATCTCGTCAGCATGAATCTTCAATTGTAAACCAAAAGAACGGGCATTTTTCAATAATCTTCTCGATTGGTTTATAGAGAAAACACCTTTCTCGCAGAATATATCACAGAATTCGGCCAGTTTCCTACTGGCAACATCAGGAAGGACGTCTTGAACGAGATATCTTATAAATCCTTCTTCATTCCCGCGATATTCCGGGGGGACAGCATGAGCCCCAAGAAAGGTTCTGACAATATCGACCGGATGGGCTGCGTCGAGCTCACCCATGACAACAAGTTGCTTTAGCTCCGTGTCATAGTCAAGCCCGTATCCGCTTTTCCCCTCCACTGTTGTCACTCCAAAGGCAAGCATGCTGTCCAAGCGCTTTTTGCCAAGGGCTACAAGCTCCTCCTTTGTTGCTTTTCTCGTTGCCTCTACTGTACTTGCTATTCCACCACCCTGAGCCATAATGTCCATATAGCTCTTTCCCTGCAGGCGCCAGGAAAATTCTTCTGCCCGATAGCCGCCAAAAACAAAATGGGTGTGGGAGTCAACAAAGCCGGGGAGCACTGCCTTGCCCGAGGCGTCGATCACCTCATAGTTCTCACCATCGAGATTGTGTATTATTTCTGCTGTCCTTCCTGCACCCCTTATTATTCCGTCTTCAATTACTATTGCACCGTCAGGGATAACATGAAGGTCAGACATTTCACTGCCGCGCTTCGCGGCAAACCCGCTGCATGTCACCAGCTCTGCCGCATTCTTAATGACCAAATTTCCTAATTTTCTCGATTTAACATTGTTTTTTACCTTATTCTCTGCTCTCTGCTTCATTCCCTCTGCCCTCTGCTCTTTGCCCCCTGCCGCTTCTATTCCATTATCCTCGCTTCAAGCACCTGTTCAGTACTAAAATTTTCGAGGCCCATATAATATGCTGCCGTATCTACAATCGCTCCCATGGGAACAAGCCCGACAATCTCGCTCCCAACAACGTTGACACCGTATCTCTTTGCTTCGATTCGCACCAGCTCAAAAGCCTGGTAGAGGGATGTTTGGGTATAATCGGTCATGTTCATTGAAACCTGGGTGATCTTTCGTTCTTTTAACTCCACGCCCAGAGCCTTGCAATATCGCAGCCCCCCTCCTCTATGCCGCACCTTTCTGGCTATGGCGCTTGCAATCTCGATTTTATCGGTGTCAATGTTTACGTTAAAGGCAACGAGGGGCATTCGGGCGCCAATTGCAACAACACCGGCAGTCGGATGTATTCCGCCATCTCCAAAATCAGGTTTCCATTCAGGAATTTTTATCTTTTCTGCCATGCCTTCAAACTGTCCTTTTCGGATATTCGCCAGATCCTTCCTCTCCGGGCATGAAGCTGATGCTTCATAGAGAAAAACAGGAAGCTTGTATGTTTCCCATACCATTTTTGCCGTCTCTTTTGAGAGTTCTATAGCATCGTCCATTGTCACATTTTTGATGGGAATAAAAGGGATCACATCAACGGCTCCCATCCGGGGATGTTGTCCCCTGTGGACACTCATGTCAATGACTTGAATTGCCTTTCCTACTGCCAAGATAACCGCTTCTTTCAACGGATCGGGCTCACCTACCACGGTAATCACCGACCTGTTATGGTCACCATCTTTCTGGATGTCAAGGAATTTTACACCATCACGATTGCGAAATGATGACGCAATCTCTTCTATTTTGTCTGAGTCTCTTCCTTCGCTAAAATTTGGCACACATTCAACAATTCTGTTCATGTATGAACCTCCTGTATATCGTATGCCTTAATGCCGTATACCGTCGTTCGCATTTCGTATATCGAGATTACGGTTTTTTTATTTGCGACATACGACACACGAAATACTATATACGGTTTATCTTATCCACCAGTTTTTGTAGCATATTTTCATCTGCCCTGTAGGGCAGCGTAATATGGTCAGTGTCCCTGTTTACTTCGTTATAGCGAATGCTTACTTCAATCGACTGTTCGTTCCGTGCCCAGGCTCGACGTGCAACACCCCCCATTACATCCCACGGGATAGCCTGGCGAATGACCTCGTCTACCCGATCGCTTCCGTCCAGCACCAGCCCGAACCCCCCGTTGATAGCCTTGCCGATGCCCACGCCGCCTCCATTGTGAAGGGCGACGAGGCTCATGCCACGGGCCGCGTTGCCTGCAAAACACTGGGTAGCCATATCTGCCATAATATTGCTGCCGTCCTTTATATTTGCCGTCTCCCGGAACGGAGAATCTGTTCCACCGGTATCGTGGTGATCTCGACCGAGCATAACCGGACCAACCTCTCCCTTTCTGACCATTTCGTTGAACTTGAGGGCAATCCTCATGCGACCTTCGGCATCCTGATAAAGAATTCTCGCCTGTGTGCCCACCACGAGCTTGTTCTTCATGGCATCTCTGATCCATGCATGATTGTCTCTGTCCTGGAATCTCCGGTTTGGATCAATACATGACATAGCCGCCCAATCTGTCTTTTCAAGGTCTTCCGGTTTTCCGCTCAGACAGACCCAACGGAACGGTCCGTATCCCAGATCGAACAAAAGTGGGCCCATAATATCTTCAACATAGGATGGAAAGATGAATCCATCAAGGGTATCTTTGCCGTTTTTGCATATCTCTGTAGCGCCTGTATCAAAGACTGCCTTCATAAAGCTGTTCCCGTAATCAAAGAAATAGGCACCATTCTGAACAAGAGTCTTAATGAGACCGAAATGTACCTTGAGCGACTTATCCACATATTCCCTGAACTTCTGAGGATCTTTCTGGAGAAGCTCGGTACGCTCTTCAAATGTCAGCCCCTGGGGACAATACCCGCCATCATAGGCAGCATGGCAGGACGTCTGGTCGGAGAGAAGATCGATTGAGATGCGTTTTTCTGCGGCGTATTGGAGGAGATCAACAATGTTTCCATAGAAGGCAATCGACATTTTTTGTTTTTTATGCTGATGGTCTTTAGCAACTCGAAAGGCTTCTTCCGGAGTTTTTGCCACAAGACTTACCCAGCCCTGGGAAAACCTCGTCTGAATTCTCGATTGATCTACTTCAGCAATAATGGCAACGCCATTTGCTATCTCTGCAGCCTTCCCCTGGGCGCCGCTCATGCCTCCCAGGCCGGATGAAACAAACAGCCGTCCACTCATATCGGCATCTTCAGGCAAATCAAGCTTGAGCCGTGCCGCATTGAGTATGGTGCTGTACGTTCCATGAACAATCCCCTGAGGGCCAATATACATCCAGCCGCCGGCCGTCATCTGGCCATAGTTAGCCACCCCAAGCGCTGCTGCCCTGCTCCAGTTTTCCTGATCATCAAAACATCCCACCATAAGAGCGTTGGTGATAATGACACGCGGGGCATTAGCGTGTGACCTGAAAAGCCCGAGAGGGTGGCCTGATTCAACCACCAGCGTCTGGTCTTTTCTAAGGGCCTGGAGGTATGCCTTGATGAGTCGGTATTGCATCCAGTTCTGACATACCTGTCCAGTTTCTCCATACGTTACCAGTTCATACGGGTAGAGGGCTACGTCAAAATCAAGGTTATTGTCGATCATTACCTGAAAGGCCTTGCCCTCTAAACATTGACCAGGATAGCTGTCAACGGGATTGCCTGTGATTTTTCCCTGAGGTCTGAACCTGTATGCATAGATGCGGCCTGTGGTAAGAAGTTCATTCAGGAATTCAGGGGCAAGCTCTTCATGCCACTTCTCGGGAACATAGCGAAGCGCATTTTTTAAGGCAAGAACTGTGTCTTGCCGGTTCAAAACAAACTGACGCTTCGGCGCCCGCCTGACACCCTCCGCAAAGGAAGGCATGGGCGGCAACTCCCTGATCACCCTGTCAAGCCGGACAGTCATAGCCTCTGAAACAGCTTTATTATCTATCATAATTTCAGCCCCCTTATATTTCATAAAATTGTAACTATTGAAAAGGACGATTACAATAGTTTTTGTAGCAGCCCATTATCGATTCTGTGGCTTATTTTTTGAGAATGCATAAAAAACAAGACTTGCAGCGGTGCTAAGAAAACAGATCAGGAAGACAAGATGATAGGCAGCCGGAGAATAGGACTGACCTTCTGGTGTGAAACCTTCAATTACCATTCCAAGAGCCGGGGTGAAAATTGCACCTCCTGCCATGACAAAGAAATTTGTCGCTGCTATAACCGTACCCGAGATATGTACAGAGTAGAGCTCTTTCACATGGGTAAAAGCAAGCGAGCCAGGGCTATTGAAAAAACCGATCATGGCGAAGAGAATCCCAAAAATGACAGGATTTTCAATATTTGTAATGCCCGTGAGCGGCAAAAGGCATATTGCATAAAATGCAACAAAACAAAAACACGTAATCTTGGCCGACCGTATAACTCTATCCGCAAGGAAACCAGCTATGGGGGCTCCGGCGAAATAACCAATGGACAACATCACCAGCATATTTCCCGTTTGAATTGGGGAAAAACCCTTAACATCAATGAGATAGGTTGCCAGCCAGAGCCCCTGAAGAGCCACAAAGGTTCCATATCTGAAAAAGGCAAAGGTGGCGATTTGCCAGAATGAAAAATTTCCAAGAATAATGAGCAAAAGCTTTCTAAGGGGAATTTTCTGGTCAGCATCATGGGCCAGATTCCCGGATGCTGTCAACTCCTTGTCTCTATCTTTTGTTACAAAGAAAACTGACAGCGCAGATGCTGCCGTGATGAAGCCTGCGATCACGAAGGTCACTCTCCAGCCGATATTTACATTAAGCCAGGCCAGAGGGGATGCGGCGAGTATAGACCCTAAAGCCCCTACGGAAATGAGAATTCCAGATAGAGTGGAAAACTTGTCTTGTGAAAACCTCAGAACAAAAACCTTTAAAGAACCCATTAAAACCGAAGCCATCCCGGCCCCAAGCAGGATTCTTCCTAAAATGGCAAGGAGGAACGTATCTGCTGCAGAAAAAACAAAAGCACCAAGGGCTCCTGTAAGGCCAAATATGGTCATAACATACCTTGGCCCTATTCGGTCAAGAAGAACACCCATGGGAATCTGCATAAGGGCAAATGAGTAGAAAAACGCTCCCCCGAGCACCCCTAAGCTCTCTGCGTTGAGATGAAAAGTCCGCACGAGATCCGGGGCAATGACAGCGTTTGACAGCCGGTAGAACATGGAAAAGATAAAAAGCACTGAGACTGTGCAAAAAATTCCAAAAGGCTTCAAGGATGGCCTCTGCAGGCTTGCAGCCCTTACTCTCCTATCCAGCAATGGAGACAGAGCTTTTCACGAGGAAGGCCTATTGCCTTGACCATGTCGTCTATCCGCAGATATCGCAGAGTCGTAGTGTCCAGCTCCCGACGAATCCAGTCTACCATTCTTTCGTATTTCTCTGATCGGTCATCGAGGTACTCCCTCACATCCTCTCTATCAAAGCCTTCAAGGGCACGTATGGCTCTCCGTGCGGCCAACTCGTCAAGTGAACGGGTTGAGAGAGCAAACTTACAGGGAAACATCAATGGTGGGCAGGCAGGACGGACATGGACCTCCTTTGCACCCGCCTCCCAAAGTTTCTTAAGAGTATAGTTCTTGAGTTGCGTTCCCCGGACAATAGAATCCTCACAAAGAACAATTCGGTTTCCTGCAATAACCTCTTTCACGGGGATAAGCTTCATGGTTGCAACAAGATCGCGTATCTCCTGTGCGGGCGGCGTATAGCTTCTTCCATACCCGGGGGTATACTTAACAAGAGGCCGGCGATACGGAAGCCCGGATTCCATTGCATAACCAATCGCATGACCTACCCCCGAGTCAGGAACACCGGCTACAAGATCGGCGTTGACATTATCATTTTTCGCGAGAAATCTTCCGCATCGTTCACGGACAAGTTCAACACTGATGCCCTCATAGCTTGACGCCGGATATCCCGTATAGATCCACAGAAAGGAGCAAATCTGGTTTGTCGCTTTTCCCTGGAGTTTTTCCTCCAGCCCCTTCTTTCCGATACGAACAATCTCACCCGGCTCAAGATACTTAACGATGCGGTAACCAAGATTAAGAAAAGAGCATGTCTCCGTAGCAATAACATAATCTCCTTCCCGTTCACCAACCACGAGAGGCATCCGTCCCAAGCGGTCACGGGCAGCATAAATACCATCTTCTTTCATAAGGAGGATTGAGGCTGATCCGCTGATTCTGTCATAAAGTCCTTCAATCCCCTCGATGAGAGTCTTTCCCTGGTTAATCAGCTTAGCAATAAGCTCGACTGAATTGAATCCCCCGCTCGACATCTCTCCGAAGGTTTCTCCCTGTGCAAGAAGCTCTCTGGCTAGTTCATCGGTATTTTCCACAAGACCTGCCGATACGATAGCAAAAGTTCCAAACTTTGAGCCAATGATGAGAGGCTGGGCATCCCGGTCACTAATTACGCCAATACCAAAATTACCGTCCATCTCTTTGTATTCATCATAGAATTTTGATTTGAACTGCGATTTGCTGATGTCATGAATACCCCTGTAAAATTTTTTTCCGAGAACGGCCATGCCGCCATATTCTGTCCCCATGTGGGAGTGATAATCTGTTCCATAAAGAAGATTGCTTGCACAATTTGTTTTTGATACAATACCGAAAATACCGCTCATGGGTCCTCCTAAACTCTCAACGCCTTAGATTGTCCGATCGTTAATGAAATGAATCAGCTTTCAGACCTTGATATGATACAAACTCTCTAAAATTTTCTCCACAATTAAAAGATGGTTTTCTCGTAAGAAGGTGAAAAAAACAGATTTTGTGATGCTTCGGTTACACAAGATATAACAATTAAACAAGTTATCGGCGCACAGTTACCTTTTTGTATGCCGACATTCCATGTCGTAAGGGTAACGTAAGAATATTTTTTTGAGCTACAGAACCCCGATGCCCACTCCGACAAAATCTTTTGAGTCGTAAGCTTCTGTC
>JAEAMG010001698.1_pt1 | contig 15825 bp, 9 predicted proteins | sample 8958741 | NCBI WGS metagenome assembly JAEAMG01 (sample SAMN16933256, study PRJNA681125) | bioreactor sludge metagenome | isolation source: anaerobic bioreactor treating anionic surfactant - SDBS | place: India: Bengaluru | collected 2019-02-28
TCGGGGGCAACGACCACTGCATCGAGTTCAACGAACTCCATCACGTGTGCCTGGAATCCAATGACGCCGGGGCCATGTACACCGGCCGCAACTGGACCATGCGCGGCAATGTCATTCGCCACAATTACCTGCACGAAATTCTCGGCTACCTGGAAAAGGGCTGCGTGGGCGTGTATCTCGACGACATGTTCAGTTCCGCTGACATTATCGGCAACGTCTTTTACAAGGTAACCCGTGCCGCGTTTATCGGCGGCGGGCGGGACTGCAGCGTGGTCAACAACATCTTTGTGGATTGTGATCCCGCGTTGCATGTGGATGCGCGCGCCCTGGGCTGGGCTCATTACCATGCCGACGAGTGGATTGAAGAAGGCAATACGAAAGGCACCCTATCCGGCATTCGCTACAAGGAACCACCCTATAGCGACCGCTACCCGAAGCTGGTTGGCATTCTTGAAGACGAACCGAAAGCGCCCAAAGGCAATCTTATTGGCCGCAATATCTGCGTGGGCGGGAAATGGGATGGTATGGAACCCCTCGCCAAGGAGTACCTGACCTTCGAAAGCAATATGATAGATGAAGACCCGCATTTTGTTGACCGGGCCCGGCGCGACTTCCGTCTGAAGGACGACTCACCCGCTTTTGATATGGGTTTTGAATCCATTCCCATAGACCGCATCGGCCTCTATGAACACCCGGACCGGGCGCGGTAACTTTTTCCTGACACAGTTTTACACGGAGCGGTTATTTTTGGCAAGTAATTGGGCCCGCGAATGTACCCTAGTCAATTGGATTAGTACAAAGGGGGACTGTTTTTGGGCACGCTTTAGGGCCTTATGTCCTGGCAACGTCTTTGTGCGCACCGGCTACAGTTTCATTTTTTATTCCTCGCGTTCCTTATGCGTGCGGGGGATAAATGCTATGCTTTCTGTTCTCTTCAGATGGCTGTGAAGGAGCTTTTACGATGGTCTTTCCCGCTTCCCCCTGGCGTTTCATCAGAGTCCGCAACATAGCCCTGTAGTCACCCTGGTACGCGTCCAGTAATTGCTCCCTTGCCTTTCTGACTTCCATAACGATCGGATTGTCATCCATCATAATAACCTCCCGAGAGTTCCAGGGGCGTACAAATGATCGGCAGCAAAAAACCTGCTTCAGATACATGAAAACTGATTTGGCGGATAATTTCCGCATTGGCCAAGTGCCTGCAATTCCAAGTCAGCAGGTAATCTACCGCGTGTCGGGCTGCAATGGCGATATGTGCGGCATCCGCGGCCGCTCTTGCAGGAATGATACCTGTCTCCAAAATGATGTCAGTCAGTTGGATGGTTTCTTCATCGATCTCGAGCAACGGAAGCCCTTTAACAACACGCAATCTGCGTTGCGCCTCATCTGCGTCACCCTTCATTGCTTCTTCAATCACTAATTCTGAAACATACAATTCAAAACGATCTTTTAGACAGGTCCACCAGTTCCGTGTAATTTCCTGTTCCCCCGCAGCAATAATATCCCTGGAGGGAAGGGCCGTCAGCACACTTGGGATGGTCGTCTCAAGGTATACTTTAGACTTGGTTTCCATGTAAAAGAGTATACCATAAGTCGTAATTCAGTAGTCAGAAAACCCTGTAGGCATCTTAAGTAGTATAAATACAGGGCGTATCAAAATGGGGTTGATATTTATAATGGGCGACATAAAAATATATTCGTTGATTCGTGTGGAGATATGGGGACCGATTTGATACCATTCTGTAAGTACTGAAGCCATTCGGGTAATTTAACCAGAGTGATATCCACCGGAATCAAAAATCGTCCCTGAAAACGATGATCACCTTGACAGGACGCAATAATGACTTGCGTCTTCTTCCTATTCTGTAATTCCGCAGGTTTTCGAACGCTATGGATACGATTACCGCATTAGTAAAGAAAAAAGCCCGGGAACTGGGCTTCGACGACTGTCGTGTCGCGTCCACAGTGCTGGAAGCGGACGACGGTTTTGACTGCTGGCTTGACGGGGGCTTTCACGCGGACATGGAGTGGATGAGGCGCACACGTGACATCCGGCAGCATGTGCAGTTGAAGGTTCCCGGTGCACGGTCCGTCGTGGTATTGGCGAAGAATTATTGCCGGCCCGGCAGATGTCTCACACCGGAAACGGGGAAAATTGCACAGTATGCCTTGCACAGGGATTATCACCGCTCCCTGATAAAACCGCTCAGGCGACTGGCGGCATATATTGGTGAATACGTGCCGGGCGCGGCGTGTTACGCGTCTACGGATAGCGGTCCCGTGCGCGAACGGGTGTGGGCGGCCCGTGCCGGCCTCGGCTGGATTGGCCGACATGGCCTGGTGATTCACCCCCGCTTCGGTACCTGGTTTCACCTGGCGACGGTGATTACCACGGCCCCATTGGTTCCGGATAGACCTGTGCCCGACCGGTGCGGCACTTGCACCGCATGCATGCAGGCCTGTCCCACGGCCGCTATTGTTAGCGTCCGCGAGGTGGATTCGCGCCGTTGTATTGCCTATCATACCATCGAAAACCGCGGCGCTGTTCCGGAGTACGTTGCCGCACGGTTGGAAGGTTGGGTGTTTGGGTGCGACCTCTGCCAGGAAGCCTGTCCCTGGAATAACCGGGAAACATTGGAACCGGCGCCCCTGGATGAAAGGCAAATTACATTTCCGTCGCTGAATGCGAAGGCGTTGCTGGCATTAACGGAGGAAGAATTCCAGCGGCTTTATGCCGGTACGCCCCTCATGCGCGTGAAACATGCGGGCATGATCCGCAATGCGGCGCTTGTCCTGCATCCTCCCCGAAAATAATTCGCGTACGGCGTTTACCTCAGACCTGGAAAGCGTTTGTCATAAGTAATGCCGAAGGGCCCGGGGGAAAAGCCGTCTTCCGAGTCCGCCAACGCATGATACACGCCATAGGGACCGTTATAAAGTTGTATTATGCGCAACAGTTCCACAAAGGAAATCTTCCAGTCGGGCGGATTATAATCAGCATCGTGAAGCGCGCAGTTTGTATCGCCGGCGCCGGGAGCGAAACCGTCTTCGTAAGCGCTTTCACAGTGATGAGCGCCCACATTGTAGAACTGAATCATGCGCAGCAGTTCCTGGAGTGATATACACCAGTCTCCGTTTCTGTCAGCGGTATGGGAGTGCGCGTCGGGGGCTATACGTATCGTTCCGCCCTGGACAAGGATGGGAACGAGGTTTGCATTTTTATCCGCGCCGTGAGTTCCCGCATCCATTAGAACCGCTGTTTCGGGTGGGGACGGGTCGGGTCGCAGGCGCAGGTAAAGAAGGCTTAACCCGCCCACTGGAATGTCGTTATTGCCGCCAAAGATGCAGATAGACACCTGGTTTTCAGTCTTCTCGAAATCAAAATTCTTGCCGGATTGCACGAGAGTGTCATCCGGTATGACATCCAGAACCTCGATCTGTACTGCGGGTATGGACAGCCGTATGACCAGAACGGTTGCGCCTTCACCTGTTGCCGCCTGATACGTTAGCGGCATAAGCAGGGTGCTTCCCGCGGATGCCGTTACGGCGCCCAGTTCCACCGCTGGCGCGGACGCCGCTGCCTGTGCCGCCGCCGGGAAAAGGATGCCCATGGCAAGATAATGCACCACAAACATCCCGCACAGGCAAGATTTCCAATGTATTTCGGACCATTTCGACAGGGTACGCATAGGCTCTTATAAAATATCCTTTACCGCGGACAGTATATCACGTTTCCCGCTGTCACATACAAAGGCACTGGCCGGAACAGGGCATTATGCAGCATGCCGGCAAATGCAGCGTGCCTTTTATTTTGTATCCCTGCGTCCTTTTTGTTATAAGTCATACGCTATATGAAATCGTGTACGGATGGCTCGCAGGAGAAGACAGGCGGCGTGATTATCGTCAAAGGTGTTTAAATTTTCTCGCCTGCGATTGCAGGCTTGTTTCCTGTAGGAAATGCAGGTACACAACAATACGCGTGCACAGATCCGGCGACCTGGCTCCATCAAAACGGCCTTCGCATGGACGTTCGTGTCTGTTTCAGGCGCTGTGAATACATGGGAAATTCTATTATGGGTGTAATTGAACAAGAACGTAAAACTTCTTTGCGGGCTATACACAAAGCCCCGGGATATTGTGTGGCAAAGTGGTTGATTGGAATACTTGTTCTGGCATGTTCGGCCGGGGCCATCTCCGATGAAGTGGAAGTTCGTGAAGCGTATCGTTCCCTTTTGGACGTAAGTTCTTTTGCCGACGAAGAAACGCAGGTGTTGCCGGAAGGGTGGGAAGTGATGGCGGGTGACGGAAGACAGGACATAGAACAACCCGCCGCGCCTGAGGCGTGGTCCTTCGGTGACAGTTCCCTGCCGGGCGGTGGCGTGGCGTTATGCCTCAACGCTCCGGGTCCGGTTACGGTGCTGTCGCCGCCGCTGTTAGCGGATACGGGCTTGCAGTCCATTTCCGGAAGTGTGCTAGGAACGGGTGAGGGAGAGGCCCGGGTCATCCTCTATTGGCTGAAAGGAGGCCGGGTGCTGGAATCGGCGCCGATGCGTGCTGCTGCGATCGCAGTGGACGGGCGGCGCAGGTTTAACCTGTCCGATTCAGAACGTCCCGAGGGCGCAGAAGCCGTACAGCTGGCGCTTGTGGGGAATACCCGGGAGGCGGGGTCATTCTGTTGGGAAACGGCGCGATTGACCGGTCTGTATTCGTTTCTCCCCAAAGTCACCCTGCAGTTTAACCGCATCGGCTATGAACAGATTGCTCCCAAGGCGTTTACGGTATATTCAAACTTCCCGGCGCATGCGGCGCGATTTGCCATCACGGATGAGGTGGGTGATGGTGTTTATAAGGCCGATTTAGGCCAGGGCCGGCAAATACGGGGCGCGGACGGCACTAGCTGGGAAGGGTATTACTATCGGGGAGATTTTACTGATTTGGAGGAGGAAGGTGTGTATACAGTAACCGTATACCTGGATGAATGCCCGCCGGTATCGGGCAATGTCAGCGTGCGCTTCAACTTGCTTTGGGAGGAGGCCTTTTATCCTGCAGTGCAGATTTTTAAAAGCCGGCGAGTCAGCGACGGCACGGCGTCCGGCTTTCCACGCTTTTGGGATGACCCGGGTTTGAACAGCGAGTCGGATGCGGTTTTATTGTGGTCCTTAACGCAATCCTGGAGTTTGTTACGCGGCCGGTTTCCCGCGGATCCTCCCCTGCTGCTTCTCGAGGAGGAGGTCCTCTATGGCGTCGGCGGTCTTGCGGCCTGGATGCTGGACGGTAACACCGGACAGATTGCGGGTCACAGTGACTGCGGGCTGTATCTCAATTCGCTGACCTGTGTGGCACATTACAAAAAGGAAGCGGTGGAAATCCTGGAGGCTGCCCGGTGGCTGATGGCGCCGATAATGAAGGAAAAACGGGGGGGGGCGTGGTTTTTTGCCGCCGCCCTGGACCTGTATGCGGCGACCGGCGAGGACGCCTATTTATCCTATGCCCGGGAAATCTATCCGGGGATCGTTCTCGAACGGGTGGAATCCCTGCTGGATTATGAATACGTGACCGATACCCCGATCACAGTATTTCTGAGAGAGGCTTTTGCCAAAAAAGCCGATTTACTCCTGGCGAGCGCGGATAATCCTTTTGGCCTGGTGCGTTCCCGGGAATTATCCGGACAAGGTTTTTTTGCCTGGGATGCTAGCGCCAAACTGCCCCTGCTGGGCAACACCCCGCGTCTTCTGCAGGCCATAGAAATCGCCTCTCAGGCCTATCGGTATTCGGCGCGGAAAGAATATTTGGTTCTTGTTTACAATCAGTTAAACTGGCTTATGGGAAACAACCCTTTTGGCGTATGCCTGATTTCTGGGCTTTGCCGGGAGCACGAACCGCCTTTTGTCCCCTTCAGGGACGCGGCGGCGGAGACAACCGGGTGCCGTGTGCTTCACGGAACAGGACCCAAGATTCCCGGCAGGGATATTCCTCATTTTGCGGTATCTTCTGAAAGTGTCCCGGATGAAAACACCAATGGATACTCCCTCTATAATAACGCGCAATATCTCAGAGCGCTGGCCTACCTGAAACGTATTCCCGTGAGTCGGCCAAAGCCGTAAAACAGGCACCGTCAGGCTTATCAACCAATGTCTCTAAAAAATATCGGGCTGTGTTATTTGAAAAAAAAGTGTTTCGCTGAAATTATCCCGCAAGGATAAGGGAGATGCGCAGATAAAGGAACCAGAGCATGCGCAGGGCAAGCAACAGTACCACGAGCAGGCCCAATGCGCCCAGGATATTCGAGGCGATGCGGTTCCTGCGATCACCCATCAGGTTCTTTCTGTTTGCAAGCCAAAGCAGGGTTCCCGCCATCAGCGGGTTTCCGATTACCGTCATCGCCTGCCCGAAAATCATCAGGTTGACCGGAGGGATTTGTCCCCACAAGCCGATGCTTGCCATGGAAAAACCGGTCAGAAGCACAAGCACGGTGAACATGCGCGGCCAGAAGTCACTGAATTTACCGGGCAGCCCAAAACCGTCCGCCAGGGCGGTGCCGCCAATCATGGCATTGATTAAGAAGGGATTCAGCGCTACAGGGAACAGTCCCACGCAGAAAATCGTGAAGGCCATGGTGCCCAGAAGAGGTTGCAGCGTGCCGGCCAGACTGGCCAGGTTGTCGGCGGGTTTGCCCAGGATAACCGTGCCGCCGGTTATCATGATGATAACACTTGCCAGGGTGAGCACACCAACCCCGGCCACCGCATCGCCAACCCCCCGGTCATAGTCTTCCCGGGTCCAGCCTTTTTCGCGCACCAGGTTGCCTTGAAAAAAGGCCCCGGCCACGGAGAAGGTGGTACCGAACAGGGAGGCAATAAGCACCAGCGGGTCTGTAATAACCCCGTCCACTATGCGGGGAATTCCCAGGGACAGATTCTCGGGAATGTCCGGTATCAGGCCTTTCAGAACATCCAGCAGATGGGGTCGAGCGAACACCAAGTTTATCAGAAAAGAACACAGAACAATGCCTACCATGACCTTCACCACCCGTTCCAAGGCAACATACACCTGGCCGCCGCGAAACATGAGGGTAATCATTAAAAGGTTTAACAGGGCCATACCACCGATTTGGGCTGCCAATACGTACCCTGGAGGCGCGAAAGCCCCGGCAACCAGCGCTATGGCAAGGTTGTTGGAAAACTGAAAGGAACCGCAGGTCAGGCATAACACAATCCCCAGCGCTATGGCAAAGGGGGGACTGGTTTCCCTTCTGAGAGTGCCAAAATGACTGGCGCCCGTTGTAACGCCTATCCGGGCGGACATGGTCATGTAAGTACCCATCAGCATGCCGGCAAGGATAAGAAGCCACAATAGTGCATAGCCGTAGGTGGCGCCAATATTTGCACTGATGACCAGACTGCCCGGCCCGAAAACAACACAGGCAGTAATTAATGCCGGGCCGATTGATTTCCACCAGGCTGGTCGAACGGTCGGGGGAGGTGTTGACATGCTCATCATGAAAGGCCTTGTTTCATTTGCAGGGTTGAAATAAAGGACGTTTTATGCCATGATAAAGTACGAAACCGATGGCTTTTTCAGTAAGTCTAAACATAAGGGTATACTATTTGGTCTGGGGAAGGGAAATACTATTTATTTTGTTTACTTAAAGTAACGTAGAATCCGAGTGAAGCAATTTTTTGTTTTAGTTGTATAGCCTATGTAACATGTTTCGAAGAAAGAAAGATATGCGCCCAACCTTGAAGGGGTGCCGTGAATTATGAAAAGTTTATATTGCGGGTTACTAGTGTTTTCCATGCTGGCAAGCATTGCCTTTTTGGGGGGGTGTAATACCCCGGTGGAAGGAACGATTCAAGCAGAGAACAAGACAGAAGAGGCCCCTATTTTTGTTACCCCGGTTAAAGCCACCCTGCCCAAACGGGATGATATCGCGGCTTATTTCGAGACGACCTCGCGCATCGAGGCGCAGAACCGGGTGGAAGTGCTGTCGAAAGGGGCTGGTATTTGCCTGAAGTTGAAGGGAGAAGTTGGTGATGTGGTTGAGGCGGGTCAGACCTTGGTGGAACTGGAACGGGATGAACTTGAGGCGCAAATACGGCAGGCGCGGATAGCGGTGCAGCAACAGAAAACCGCCTATGAAATTGCGAAGAGAAGTTATGAGGAGGGTATCGGCGCCTCGGCGGAACGGGATAACATGAAGTTTGCCTATGAACAGGCGCTGGCCAACCTCGATGTCGCCGAATTGAAGCTGCGCAATCAGACGGTGCATGCGCCCATGGGCGGTATCATTACACATCGCCTCGCCCAGGCAGGTATGGTCGTATCCCCGGGCATGCCGCTTTTCTCCATTGTGGATCCCGACTCGTACATGCTGCCTGTAAGCGTGCCGGAAAAGGAGCTCGCCCGGTTGAAGATCGGCCAGGAGGCGGAAGCCGGAATAGATGCCTTTCCGGATCGTATTTTCAAGACGCAAGTGAGCCGCATCAGCCCCAGCATAGATCCCCTGAGCGGCACGGTGCGGGTGCTTCTCGACTTTGCCGCGGAAGACAAACCCCTGCTTCGGGATGCGGCGTTTGCGCGCGTTAAACTGGTCATGGAAGTCAGGCCTGACGTATTGCTGCTGCCGCGGGATGCCATACTCGAGGAAGAAGGGCGCAAGTATGTGTTTGTTCTGGACAAGGTGGACGAATCCACAATAGACAAAGAACGGTTTACCGGACTCCAGGACCGACCCCTGTATAAAGCGCGGCGCGTGGAAGTAAAGACCGGCCTGGAGCAAAGTGACATAATAGAAATTACTGAAGGGATAACGGCGAATATCCTGGTGGTTACCATGGGACAGCACACCCTCAAACAGGACGCCTATGCAACCATTACCAATCTCGAAGAAGAAATGAGTTTCAGGTCCGGCATGTCGCCCGAGGAGGCGCTTGCCGCCGCGGAGAAGAACCGCGATGCCTTTGTCAGTACAGAGAGCGGCGGTTCATCCGATTTGGGCATTAGTTATTAGGCTGAAACTACTTGCCAGGCGTATTGAATGCTGGCGGAATAGGAAAAATTACGGGTATCCGAAAACACGCGCGAAATGCCCCGTCGAGAAATACTATAGGCGTACCCGCAATACTTTCCCATGAATCAGCAATGGAGTTTCAAGTTCATCTTAACTGGCGGGGGTAGCTATGCGGATGACCTGGCAGGGGTAAATATAAAGGAAAATAGGACAGTACTTTTTTTGCCCCGTTTTGCACTCTGTGATACATTACCAGTCCGAGTACCAATCGGGAATCATTTTTATCTGAAGATAGGAATTCGATGAACGAAAATGCTCAACAGGCGTCCCGCGCGCGCCTCTTTGCCATACGCCGCCCCGTCTCCACAGCCATGCTGTTCTTGACGCTGGTGGTCTTCGGCTGGCGCTCCTATCAAAACCTGCCCATCAACCTGATGCCGGACATTTCCTATCCCAGTTTGACCGTACGCACGGAATATGAGGGGGCGGCGCCCGAAGATGTGGAAATGCTTGTAACACGTCCCCTCGAAGAACTGCTGAGTATTGTTAGCAATATGGTGGAAATCAGCAGTGTTTCCTCTCCCGGCCTTTCGGAAATCACGCTTGAGTTTACCTGGGACGCGGACATGAACATGGCGCAGCAGGAGGTTCGCGACCGGCTTGACCTGTTCGACCCGCCGCGCGAAGTAACGAGCAAGCCTGTCATATTGCGTTACGATCCCAGTCTGGACCCGGTCATGCGTGTTGCGATTACGTCCGGCAGCGAATCGCACCTGCCGGGCTCCGAAGAGGAACGGACCGCCCTGACAACGATACGTGAGGCGGCGGAACGGAAACTGAAGGGTGATCTGGAAGCGGAGGACGGCATCGCCCAAGCGCAGATCAAGGGCGGCCAGGAGGAAGAAATCCAGGTGCTCCTGGACGTGGAACGGCTCAAAGCACTGGGTATTTCCCCGCAATTTGTGATTACCGCCCTGGCCCAGCAGAATATCAATCTTTCCGGCGGCAGGCTGCGCGAGGGGGAAACGGAATACCTGGTGCGCACGCTGAACGAATTTAAAACGGTGGATGATATCGCGGCGAGTATTGTGGTAACGCCGACGGGGGTGCAGCGCCGGTTGGACGAACTGGCCCAGGTGTATCTGGGCACCCGTGAGCGTGAGTCTATTGTACACATCAACGGCCGGGAGGCCGTGGCCATAGACATTTTCAAGGAAGGGGACGCCAACACGGTCACCGTGTGCAACAAGGTGCGCGGACTGCTGGGATTCGAACGTGAAATTTCCTTCCAGGAACGCATTATGGCAGCCTATAAGAAGGCGAAGGCGCGCCAGGAAAAAGGTTCGGATATATCCAGTTCCTTCGGCGAATCGGAAAGCGACGCCAAGAAAGGCGCTTTCCTGGACCGCCTGCCGGTGTATGCCAGGTTGTCCATGGTCAGCGATCAGTCGCGTTTTATACGCGGCGCCATCAAGGAGGTGCAGGATGCTATCATTCAGGGTGGTATTCTCGCATTGCTTGTACTTTATCTTTTCCTGCAGGAAATGCGGTCTACCCTGATTATCGGCGTATCCATTCCAATCTCCGTAATCACCGCTTTCGTTCCCATGTTCTTTCAGGATATCTCGCTGAATATCATGTCCCTCGGCGGCCTTGCCCTCGGCGTGGGCATGCTGGTGGACAACTCCATCGTGGTGCTGGAAAGTGTTTTTCGATGCCGTGAAGAGGGCGACGCCCTTGTGGATGCCGCGGACCGGGGAACGCGCGAAGTATACGGCGCCGTGATATCCTCCACGCTGACCACGATTTGCGTGTTCCTGCCGGTGGCCTTTGTCGAGGGTATTGCCGGCCAGCTCTTTGGCAATCTTGCCCTGACCGTGACCTTTTCGCTCTCCGCTTCGCTGCTGACGGCGCTCTACCTCATTCCCCTGGTGGTTTCCCGCACAGCCGGGGAACTGCATGCCGACCGCTATGTCATCTGGCCGCTGCGCGCGTACCGGCAAGGCCGTGACGAGAAGGGCTATGGCCCCATAAAGGCGCTTGTCATGATTCCGCTCCTTGGCATGGGATATGGCGTCCAGTTCATACGCCAAAGCGGGGCCGATTTTCTCGCCCCCACGTGGACATCCTTGGTGGCTGTGGTGGCCAGGCCCACATGGCGCAGTCTGATTCAAGTGCCGTATTGCGTGTTATTGCTTCCCATTGTTCTGGCGTTGTTCCTGTGCCGAATCGTCCTGGGAATCCTCGCAACGATTATCGTCACGGCATTATTCTTTGTTCTGGCTGTTTTCTACGGGATATATCAGGTTGTCCGGCTGCTGCTGAACACGCTGTTTTATCTGCCCCTGCGCGCTTTTTCCGTAACTTTTGAGGCCTTCAGAAAAGGATACGGCGTGCTGTTGCGCGGCAGCCTGCGCCTTAGTGTTGTTTTCCTGATTCTGGTCATCCTGGTCACTATTCATGCCGGATTCCTGGCGGTAGAGCTGGGACGTGAATTGATGCCGCCGATGCGCCAAGGCGAGTTCGGCCTGCGCATGGAAATCCAGGCAGGCGCACGGCTTGAGGAAACGGAAATGCGGGCGCGGCGCTTCGAGGAAATCATCCGGCAGGTACCGGAGGTGGATTCCGTAACCGTGGAGATTGGCGAAGAGGAAAAAAGCACCGGGAATGACCGCGGTGAAAACGTGGCGGAGTTTACGGTGCTGTTGCGCAACCCCGATGAAACGGCAATACGGCAGGATGCGATTATAGAAACGCTGCGCCAGCGGATCCTGGCCGCCGCCAGGGATGAGATTATTACGTTTTCCATGCCGACCCTGTTCAGTTTCCGAAGCGCCATAGAAACCCAAATCGTTGGGGATATGCTGCCGGACCTGCGGCGCTTCGGCCAGGAAGCGGTGGCGGAGATTTCCACCATTCCCGGGGTGAAAGACGCCGAGTTAAGCGTCAAGCCTGGCTACCCGGAACTGATCATTGAGATGGACCGCAATCTGCTCGCCGCACGAGGACTGTCGCCCGGCCAGGTGGCGCAGCGCCTGCGTTCTGAAATTCAGGGCGAGGTGGCGACGCGGTTCAGCCGGGGCGCCGACAAGATTGACATTCGCGTGCGGGCGGACCAGAGCATCCTGCGCGGCGTGGATGACCTCCGCAATTTGTCCGTGGTGGATGGGCCGACCCCCATTCCCCTCGGCGACGTGGCGGCATTGCGGCTAGAAGAAGGTCCAAGTGAAATCCGGCGGGTCGGTCAGCGGCGGACGGTCCTGGTTTCCGCCAACGTCGAAGGACGCGACCTGGGTGCGGCGTCCGCCGATATAGACGCGGCCTTGTCCAAACTCGAAATGCCGGCCGACATGTATTACCTGCAGAGCGGCCAGCGCCGCGAACTGGATACGGCCTTCAAGAGCCTGCGTTTTGTATTGCTCCTGGCCGCGTTTCTCGTCTATGTCGTCATGGCCTGCCAGTTTGAATCTCTTATTCAGCCGGCACTGGTTATGTTTACCGCGCCGCTGGCCTTTATCGGTGTGATTTATACGCTTTGGCTTACGGAAACCAGTCTGAGTGTCATGGTCTTCCTGGGCGGCATTATTCTCATTGGTATCGTAGTCAATAACGCCATTGTGCTGGTGGACTATACCAACCAGCTGCGCGCGCGGGGCCTGACCAAGACAAACGCCATTGTGGAGGCGGGCAAGGTCCGCCTGCGTCCCATTCTCATGACGACCATCACCACGGTGCTGGGATTGATTCCCATGGTGGTCGCCTCCGGCGAAGGGGCCGAGATGCGCCGGCCCATGGCGCTAACCCTGATTTCCGGACTGTCCGTGGCCACCCTGCTTACCCTGTTTATCATTCCCATGGCGTACAGCCTTTTCGGCGGGAAAGACCGCTCATGAATTTTTCGCTGCCCGGTTTCGCCCTGAAGCATCCCGTTTCGGTCATGATGCTGTCGTTGACCATGCTGGGATTGGGCGTCATCGCATGGTACCGCCTGCCGTTGACCTTTCTGCCCCGCGCGGAAGCGCCCTTCATGCTGGTCGTTTTCCCCTATCCCGGCGCGGTGCCCGAGCAGGTGGAACAGCAGATTGCCATCCCGGTCGAAGGGGAATTCCGAACCATACCAGGCTTGACCCGCATTGAAACCAATTCGCACAGCAATGGCTGCACCGTGGAAATGCTTTTCGGCGTGGAAGCCAATATGACCGTGGTGACTGGCGAAATACGCGACCGCATCGAACGCCTGAAACTCGTCCTGCCCAAAGAGGTGGAGCGGGTGCACATGCAGCGCTTCAGTATTGACTCTGTGCCGGTCATGGTCATCGGGATGTTCAACCCCGGCGATCGCGAGGAGTTCGCCCACCTGGTCCGCAAGGTGGCGGAGCCGCGCCTGCGCCGCCTGCCCGGCGTCGCCAAGGTGGAGGTCCATTCTCCTTCCGCACCCCGGGAAGTGCTCATAGAATTTGAACAGGACAGGCTGAGGAGCCTCAACATCGCCCTTATAGACATTATACAACGTATCAGTGAAGGCAGCATGAATCTTGCCCTGGGCGATTTGACGGACAAGACAACACGCTATTACGCGCGCTATGAGGGGGAGTACCGCAATATCGAGGATATTGCTGCTATTGTGGTGGGCGCGAATGGGCTGCGGCTGGGGGATGTGGCCAGTGTTTCTTTCAGCGCTCGCGAAGAAACACAGCGCGTGACTCTTGACGGCACGGATGGTTTGATCTTGCTGGTCACGAAGGAATCCCAGTCAAACACCGTGGATGTGTGCAAGGCCGTACATCGGGAACTGGACAACCTGATACAGACGCCTGCATTTTTAAATACTCGGGTTCTGCCTTTATTCGATCAATCGGAATTTATCATCAAGGCGCTGAAAAACCTCTTTTTGGAGGGCATGTTTGGCGCGGTTATGGCCATAGGCGTATTGCTTGTTTTCATACATCGAATCATACCCACTGCCCTGGTGGCCTTTTCCATTCCCACATCGCTGGTATTTGCCCTGGTATTCATGTTCTTTGCCGGCATGTCGCTCAATATCATCACGATGGTATCCATGATCATTTCGGTGGGTATGCTGGTGGATAATTCCATCGTCGTCGTGGAAAACATTTTGCGTCATCGGTCTCTTGGCATGCCGATTCGCGAAGCGCTAATCAAGGGTCCACAGGAGGTCAATCTCGCCATTGTCGCATCAACCGCGACCACCTGTGTGGTTTTTCTGCCTATGTTCTACATGCAGGCGGGTCAGATGTCCGTCTTTATGGAGCAGTTAGGAGAACCACTGGTCGCCGCACTGGGCGGCAGTCTTATTGTTGCCCTTACGCTTATACCTCTCCTCCTGGGCATGTTGGAATACCGGGCTCAAAGACGCGGTATTACGCTGAAGGAGGACAAACCGAACCGGCTGTTGACCTGGGCCGGCAATACCGTGGATGCCGTGGTCGGGGTATACGCCTCCATGCTGCGTGCCTCCCTGCGATGGCGCTTCATCTTTATCTCAGCGGTACTGCTGGTTATCGTTATCACGGTGCGGCTGCCCATGAAGGAAGTGGGCATGCGTTCCCTGCCGAAACTGGATATGCGGGAAATCACGGTAAATGTGAATCTGGCGGCCAATTACGGGATGGAAGACGCCACCACGTTGTTTCAGCGGCTGGAAAAAGAGATTAACCTGTTGCGGGAGACCCTGGGCGTAAAGTATCTGCTCACGCGTCATGGGCGCGACGGCGGCGAGATTCATGTGTATCTTTACACGGAAGATGATGGGCCCAAGGGCACGAATCCGCCCTTTACCACCGACCAGGTGATGAGCATCCTTTCGCAGAAACTGCCTACCCAAGCGCCCGGGGCGCGTATTAATTTATTTACGGCGGATATCGGCGATCCGGGTGCGGAACGGGGCGTCAACATTATGCTTCGAGGCGATGACATGGCGGTACTTACAAACTACGCGCGCAACATCGCGGAGTCCATGGCCAAGATAGAATCCCTGCGTGATATCAAACTGGGTGTACAGCAGGAAAGCCAGGAAGTTCAGGTTATCATTGACGCGCCGCTGGCCCAGCGCGCGGGGGTAACACCCATGATCATTGCCCAGACAGTGGATGCGGCCTTACGCGGCGTGCGCATGCCCTACCTGAAACTGGGCGGCCGCGAGATTCCGGTCTGGGCCCAGTTCCGCGAGGAGGACCGACAGTCCCAGGCCAACCTGGACACCATCGCGTTGCCGGGACTGTTCGGCCAGTTGACGCCGCTCCACCAGCTCACCGACTACGCGAAAGCGCCCGCCCCCAGCCGTATCAAGCGGGTGAACGGCAAGAATGTTATCAGTGTGTATGCCCGCACTGATACCCGGAATCTGATGGCGGTAAAAGAGCAGCTGCGCGAACTCATGGACAGCATCGAGCTGCCGCCCATGTACGAATTCCTCTTTGGGGACGAATTTGACGAACTGGAAAAGAACCTCGCCAATTTCACCGTCACCATGATGATGGCGGTAGTCCTGATTTACCTGGTCATGTGCGCCCTCTTCGAGTCGCTGGTGTTGCCCTTTTCCATTATGACTACGGTGCCGCTTGCGGGGATTGGCGCTATCTGGGTGCTCTATTTCACCTCGACCCCCTTTGACTCCATTTCCTTGATCGGTTGCATCCTGATGGCCGGCGTCATTGTCAACAACGGGATTGTCATTGTGGATCACATGCGCCATACCTGCGCCGCCATGGGTGACCGCAATGAGGGTATCATTCAGGCGGGCCGCGACCGCTTCAAGCCGGTCATGATGACGGCCATTACCACCATCCTCGGCC
>JAEAMG010001699.1_pt1 | contig 15822 bp, 12 predicted proteins | sample 8958741 | NCBI WGS metagenome assembly JAEAMG01 (sample SAMN16933256, study PRJNA681125) | bioreactor sludge metagenome | isolation source: anaerobic bioreactor treating anionic surfactant - SDBS | place: India: Bengaluru | collected 2019-02-28
CCATTCGCCTCCACGATTTTGCAGCCCTTCTTGATTAGGGCTTGCGTTTGTATCCAGCAGCACTAACGGAATATTATAATAATTAACGGAGCATCTCGCCCTCCAGGCAACATTCCAGGCGTTGCGGATGGCTTCATTAATAGTAAATGATGTGTATCTTAACGCGCCTGCTTGCCTGCAATCCGCCACAAACGACAGCAGGTGCAGAACAATCTTATTTACCCGTGCGTGCGCGTCACTTTTATCAGAACAGAAACGCAAACGCCGTTTAAAAGTGATGCCTGACAAGGAATCATCACCATCACTCCAGAAAACTGACCGCAGTAACAGACTCATCAGCTCCTCTGTGGCGGCAATGAAACCTGCACTTGGGATTCATTCACGTAATTTGCTATAATGCCATCGGTATCAGGCAGGTGATTATGCCAAGTGTTTTACCCCGCGCCTGTCAAACCAGGCGGACTTGCCGGCAGGTGTTGATGAGTCAATACATTCCTTGAAAGGTCTGAAAGTGTTTCGAATATTGCGCCATCTTCCCAGTCTCTTTTCACATGACATGGCGATAGATTTGGGTACGGCCAACACGCTAGTTTATGTGAAAGGGCAGGGCATTGTTCTGAGTGAGCCTTCTGTGGTGGCCATAAACAAAGACACGGGAAAAGCGCGCGCGGTCGGCAATGAGGCGAAAAACATGATTGGCCGCACGCCGGGCAATATTGTGGCCATACGGCCTATGAAAGATGGGGTGATCGCCGATTTTGAAATCACGGAGCAAATGCTGCGGTATTTCATTCAAAAGGTACATAACCGGAAACGACTGCCTGCCTGGCCGCGGGTTGCAGTCAGTGTTCCCTCGGGAATCACAGCCGTGGAACGCCGGGCGGTGGTGGAAAGCGCTGTACAGGCGGGCGCCAAAAAAGTATATATTATCGAAGAACCCATGGCTGCGGCGATCGGGGCAGGCTTGCCGGTGCAGGAACCGCAAGGATGCATGATTGTGGACATCGGCGGCGGCACGACGGAGGTGGCGGTAATCGCGCTGGGCGGCATTGTGTTCCCTAAATCGGTCCGCGTCGCCGGCGATGAAATGGACCAGGCCATCGTGCAGCACTTGAAACGCACCTATAATCTCATGATCGGCGACCGGACAGCCGAGGAAATCAAGATTGCCATCGGTTCCGCCCATCCCCTGAAAGAGGAAATTGAAATGCAGGTAAAGGGACGGGATCAGGTACTCGGACTGCCAAAGGTGATTACCATCACTTCCGAAGAAATTCGGGACTCCCTTCGCGAACCGGTCGCCGCGATAGTGGACGCGGTACGGGTAACCCTCGAACGTACGCCGCCCGAATTGTCCGCGGACATTGTGGACCGCGGCGTAGTTCTTGCCGGAGGAGGCGCCCTGTTGCGCGGTCTGGACCAATTGATTGCCCAGGAAACGGGGCTGCATGTAACAGTGGCGGAAGATCCGCTCGGCGCGGTTGTTCTGGGGGGCGGCAAATTCCTCGAGGAATTGAAACACTTTAAGCCGGAAGACATTTAGGCGGAACAGCCACGCTCAAGGAGCCCGGGGCTGTCCATCCGGCGAACCCGGCGAGAGGGGTAAAACATGCACGGCAAAAAAACAAAAAGGATGATCATTCCGGGAAGCGCCCCGGCTCTTGTGTCAGACTTGCGTCCTGGAAGCCAGAAAAAGCGCATAACACAATTACTTTCCCTCGACTTCCAGTTCCAACACGCTGTGGATGTTTCGGCCCCCGCAAGGCAACCGGTGTTGACAGGGATGGGCGGGTGGTAGGATTTTAATGAATCCAGGAAGACTCATAAGTGAATACAGACCGCAGGTGCTCTTGGTGGTATTGTTGCTTGGGTCCCTGTTCTCTTTGGTCATGGGCACGGAAACCACTTTCATCCACCGGGGATTATCACGAGCGGTCAGCCTTATCGCCTATCCTTTACTCAAGGTACAGCAAGCCACCACCCAATCATTCCGCCATGCCTACGAAGTCGTAAAGAATTACGATGATGTGTTGGACAAGAACGCCTCTTTATCCCATGAAGTCGCCTCAATGAAACAGCAGACGGCCCGGCTTCATGAACTGGAACAAGAGAACAGACGCATACGAAGGATGTTGAATTTCACAAAGACGGAGGGGCGTTTGACGTTGCTGCCCGTTCGGATTCTCGAAAGTTACAAGGGGTTGTTGCGCATTGATGGCGGCGCCAGAAAAGGGATCCGGATTTCCATGGGGGCGGTTACCCCGGACGGTGTTGCCGGGATTGTGACCGAAGTTGCGGATTTTACCTCGACCGTCGCCACCATTCATCACATGGACTGCCGGATAGGAGTCATGGTTTCCCGCAACCGACTGCGTGCTTATGATGGGATTCTGCATGCCAGCGGCAGCGATTTAAGCAAGTTGTGTACAATGGAATATATAGACATGAAGGAGGATGTGCGGGCGGGAGAATGGGTGGTCACCAGCCCGGAGAGCCAGTTCGGGGCCGGAATGCCCATCGGCCGGATTCGTTCCGTTCAAACCGGCGTTGGCTTGTGGAAAAGTGCCGAAATAGAACCACTGGTAGACCCCTATCGCCTCGATGAGATTTTCATTGTCCTGCAGGCCATAGATGATGCCGAATCCATCGCCGGAACATCACCTGGGCAAAATCAATCTTCTTCCGGCGTCGCGGTGACGAACACCTTGTCCAACGCTCCGGACACACCGGACATGCGCACGCTGCAGGAGCGGTTTGCACCATGATACGCGTCAAACGTAATACCATTGCGGACTACATGTTCTGGTTCGGCACAATCATTGCGGCGGCACTATTGCAGACAAACTGGCCCGAGTTTTTAAAACTTCAGGAAGTTTCTCCCGATATTATGCTCGTACTGGTGGTTTATTTCGCAATCGCCTATGGCGAGGAACGGGCAATGATGACTGCACTGGCGGGGGGGATATATCTTGACGTGGCGATAAATACTGCGCTCGGACACCATGTGTTTTGTTATGTCCTTACCGGGTATTGCTGCGGTCGCCTGCTAACCCGGCTCATCACGGAACACGAGGCGATAAAGGCAGGCATGGTGCTTGCAGCCTGTTTTTTCAACGGCATACTGTTCATCGCCATTCAATACGTGCAGGAACCGGCGCGAGGCATGCTATACCCTATTCTGACCGATGCAGCCCCCTGCGCATTTTATTCGGCCATTGTGACGCCCCTTGTCTTTCTTACGGTGGAGCGTATTTTTCATCGCCGGGAAGCCATTACCGGGAGAATGTAAGTATGCCGGTTTCCAGAGAAAAAGAACGCTATGAAGGCGTGGAACAGCGTATCCGGCTGGTGGCTGTTCTATTAATTCTGGCCATGGCCGGCTTGGGGGCTCACTTCTGGCGTCTGCAAATCCTCTCGCTAGGGACGTTCACCCAACTGGCGGACGACAACAGGGTCTGGCAAAAGCGACTTGCGGCGGACCGGGGCCTGATTTATGCGGGAAGCGGCGAAGTACTGGCTGACAACCGGGCCAGCGCGGACGTGGTGATGGTGCCCGGTGAATGCCCGAAAGAACTCCTGGACACAGTATGCAGACGCCTGGAAACATGGCTTGGCGTGGATATTGCCGAACTCAAAAAAAAGATCGCTGCGCAGCATCTGACCCCCTTTACACAAATTGAAGTCAAACGTGATGTGACCAAGGCGGATCGGGTGCGCATCGAAGAGAATCAGCATGCCCTTCCGGGCGTTGCCATAGTCGTTCACCCACAGCGCCGCTACCTGCTTGAGCAGACCGCCGGCCAGTTGCTGGGGTATTTGGGTGAAATCAATCAGGAAGAATTGGACCGGTGGAGTACCTACCGTTACTTCATGGGCGATCTGGTGGGAAAAGACGGTCTCGAACGTTTCTATGAGCACCAGTTGAATGGCAGCGATGGGTACATGCTGGTCACAAAATATGCCTCCGGCCAGCCACAGTTACGGACCAACAGGTCGGGCCTCCCCGTAATAGCCCGGCGAGACAGCATCGGCCACCTGCTTAATCTTGAGGCTCCACCTGTACTGCCGCTTCCTGGAGAGCCCCTTTACCTGACACTTGATATTCCGCTGCAGCAAAAATGCGAAGCCATTCTCGAAGGTACTCCGGGAAGCATTGTTGTCCTGGACGCGGATACCGGCGCCGTGCTGGCTATGGCAAGTGAACCGGGCTATGATCCCGGCGTTTTTGTAAACCGTGGGGCCAACGCCGAGCGGAAGGAACTGCTGTCATCACAAAAGCCAAACCGCATGCGGCACCGTGCTTACCGCGAGGTTTACCCGCCCGGTTCGGTTTTCAAGGTCATGCTTGCCTCCGCGGCATTGGAAGAGAAAGTCATAGACGAAGATACACATTTCCACTGCAATGGTCAGTACTTCATAGATGGTAAGGGGCGCCCTTGGCACTGCTGGCGCCGTGGCGGGCACGGCTCCATGAATGTGGTCGAGGCCCTCGCCTACTCCTGCGATGTGTTCTTCTACAATGTGGGACACCGGCTGGAAGCAACACGCATCGTCGAATACGCAAAGCGGATGGGACTGGGTGTGCCCACGGGAATAGACGTGCCGGGCGAGGAGGCCGGTCTGGTTCCCGGCCCTGAATGGAAGGCGGCAGTGAATGCCGACAAACCCGAAAACGAACAACGCTGGTATTCGGGCGAAACCATTAATTTAAGTATTGGACAGGGCAGTTGCACCACTACGCCACTGCAGAATGCCGTCATGATGGCATGCATTATCAACGGGGGTTATCGTGTTCGCCCTTTCCTTAACAAGGAACGGGGCGTATTACGATCCGAAAAAATATTGAGGGATGATGTGTTGGATAAGGTTATCCGGGGAATGCGCATGTGTGTGGAAAAGGGACGTCCGGGACCTACGGGAACCGGAAGGGAAGCGCGGGTGGAAGGTTTGGATGTTATTGGGAAAACCGGAACCGCGCAGGTCACCGCGCTGGCCAATCTTGCCCAATACAACAGGGTTGACGACATTCCCTACGAAAAACGGCATCACGCCTGGTTTGTGGCCGGCGTGTTGAACATGAATCCAAGAATTTCCGTGGCCGTCCTTATTGAACATGGTCATGCCGGCGGCACAGTAGCCGCTCCCGTAGCGAAGGAAGTTATCCAGTACTTTTATGCTAATCAGTTGGAAGCGCCTACAACATTGGCGTCGGATTTGGAGTAACTGTCATGCCTTACGCAGGAAAACAGGTGCAGTACCAAGACATCAGTATTAAACTTTTCAACATTCGCAACCTTGTGCGTATTGACTTGTGGTTGTCCATCCTGGCCATCTCGCTGGTATTGTGTGGGTGGCTGGTATTGTACAGTGCCACCAGGAGCACAGAAACATCCTATCTCTATCGCCAGATTTTTTTCTTTGCAATCGGCGTGTTCCTTACCATCTTTTTTACTTGTATTGATTATCGTTTTATCGTGGGACTGGGACCTCTCTTCTATCTGGGCGCCATATCGCTCCTGGCACTGGTGATACTCTTTGGTACGGCGGCCAAAGGCAGTGAACGCTGGCTCGATCTCAAACTTTTTCGGCTGCAACCATCCGAGTTCACTAAATTATTCATGGTCTTTGCCCTGTCCTGGTATTTCTTCACGATTGGAGAACGCATCCGTAAACTACACTGGTTTCTGATCACCTTCATCCTGGTCGCCATCCCCATGGGACTGATACTCAAACAACCTAATCTGGGAACTGCCGGCTGCCTGGCGCCATTGACCCTTATCATGCTTTATGCAGCCGGCTGCAAGCGGTGGCACCTGGCTGTGGTGATTCTTCTGGGATTGTCCTTTATTCCCATGCTTTGGTGGCAGATGAAGGATTTCGATCCAAAGAAAGAAGTACCTCCAAGATACTTTTTTGAACTAAAACATTACCAAAAGATGCGTATTTATACTTTCCTGTATCCGGAATATGATCCCCAGGGAAGCGGTTGGCACACGCTTCAAAGCCGCATTACTATCGGTAGCGGTGGATTAAAAGGAAAAGGATTTCTAAAAGGCACGCAAACACGATTGAACTATTTGCCTGAGCATCACACCGACTTCATCTATTCCCTTCTGGCGGAAGAATTCGGATTTGTCGGCGCCATTACTATAATCGTCTTGTTTACGCTGTTGCTGCTTCGTGGATTGGACTTTGCCCGCGAGGCTGTGGACATGCAGGGGACTTTGCTCGCCACAGGGATTGTTGTCATCCTGGCATTCCACATTTTCGTCAACATTGCCATTACTTCGGGGTTACTTCCTGTCACAGGTATCCCCCTGCCTTTTTTTAGTTACGGTGGCAATTTCTACCTTACCACCATGGCTGGTATCGGAGTACTACTTAGCGTTCCCCAACGCAAGCATAACGATTTGCTGGAGGAGATGCGTACGCCCATCGGACATATCGAGTCCTACGCCCGCACTACATAAACGCACCTTGGGAAGAATAAAGAATAGAGGTGCCGGCATCGTGCAAAGAGTTTGCTTTTCCCCTTCGTACTGATAATATACAATAGCGCGACCTGCTACAGTTCAGGCGTATTCTTTGTGTTATACTGTCCCCAACCTTTATCTGTTCTCTAAAAGGTTCACTGCACAATAAGTGACAAAACATTTAATGGAAAGGGAATGGCACATGGGACTTAGAATTGTGATGTTGGGCGCCCCGGGCGCGGGCAAGGGAACGCAGGCGGTGCGCATGGCGCAGGAAATGGGGATTCCCCATATTTCCACGGGTGATATCTTCCGCAAGAACCTGCGGGAAGGCACGCCGCTGGGCAAGCAGGTGCAGGAGTATCTGAACAGCGGCGCGCTGGTGCCGGACCAGTTGACGTGCGACATTGTGGCCGACCGGCTGCAACTGGCCGACTGCGCCAACGGGTATATTTTGGACGGGTTCCCCCGCTCGCTGCCCCAGGCGGAAATGTTGACCGCCTTCCTAGCCGGCCGGGGGGAAAAGATCGAGGCGGCCGTCAATATTGATGTTCCCGACGAGGAAATTGTGGGACGCCTGAGCGCACGGCGCAGCGACCCGGACACGGGCGCGGTATATAACCTCAAGTTCAATCCGCCGCCGCCCGAAATCGCGGACAAACTCATCCAGCGCGAGGATGACAAACCGGAAACCGTCCAGGCGCGTTTGAAAACGTATCATGAAACGACGGAACCCATTATTGATTATTACGGCAAACAGGGCGTGCTGTTGAATGTGCCCGGCTCCAATGCGGGCCCCGATGAAATTTATAAGCGCATTCTGAATGTGCTGCCCAAGTAACCGAAACCATGGCATCCGAACCTGTGAGGTAATTGAAACCTCACAGGTTTTTTGGGGTATATGGATATGCCTGAAAGGCAAATGATGAGGAGGTCTTCATGAAAAGGACGATGTCTTCCCTGACTGGCCGGCACAGGCTCGGAATCCTTGTGCCGGTTGTTTGTTGCCTGGTCTTGTCTATGGCAGGCGGCTTCGCGGACGAGGTCGATGCCAATAGGGAATCCGGCTGGATTCCTCTGTTTAACGGGAAAGACCTGAACGATTGGACCATCAAGTTCAAAGACCATCCCCTCGGCGAAAATTATAAGAACACCTTCCGCGTGGAAGCGGGCGTTCTCAAGGTTTCTTATGACCAGTGGGAGGAATTCAACGATATCTTCGGCCATATCTTTTACAAAGACAAATTCTCCAAATATAAGCTGCGCGTGGAATACCGTTTTGTCGGTGAACAGGTTAAAGGCGGCGCCGGCTGGGCGTTGCGGAACAACGGCATCATGCTGCACTGCCAGGACCTGAAAACCATGACCCTTGACCAGGCGTTTCCCGTTTCCATCGAGGTGCAGTTGTTGGGCGGCGACGGTACGCATCCCCGAACCACGGCCAACCTGTGCACGCCCGGGACCCATGTGGTCATGGAGGACAAACTGATCACGCAACACTGTATAGACTCCCACTCAGAAACTTATCACGGCGACCAGTGGGTCACCGTGGAAATCGAGGTCAAAGGCAACGAACGCATCCGCCACCTGATTGACGGCAAAGTAGTGTTGGAGTATGAAAAGCCACAGTTGGATGAAAAGGACAAGGATGCCCAGGCGTTGATCAAAGCGGGTGCCCCGGTGATGGTCGGCGAAGGCTATATCGCGCTCCAGGCGGAGAGCCACCCCACCGAGTTCCGGCGTATAGAGCTGTTGCTGATGGAATAGAAGACTGATTTGGGTCGGAAAAATCCAGTAATTGTGTGGAGAACGGTTGCATGCCTTCCCGGCGAACACTATCGTGAAGGGTATTTCATGGCTTTTTCGCCTGCCCGACGCCTTGCTGGGCGCGTTGGATGAACTCCTGGACAGGCTGCACCGGCGCGGGCTGGGAGACGTGCCTGCCGCCGCACTCTTGTTGCTGCCGGCCCTGCTTGTGCTCACCGTGTTTATTCTCGTTCCCATGGGTGCCACCTTCTACATGAGCCTGTTCGGCGGTCGCCATGGGTTGGGCGCGTTCGTCGGCGCGGGCAACTACCTGGACGCCTTTCGCAGTCATGATTTCCGGCAGAGCCTCCTCGTGACGATCTATTACGTGCTGGGCGTTGTCCCGGTTTCCATGGTCCTGAGTTTCTTCATCGCCTACGGCCTGTTCCGGATCACAGCGTTCCGGGGATTCCTGCGTTCCTTTTATTTCCTGCCCTATGTAACGTCCGCCGTAGCGGCGGCCATGGTGTGGCGCAGCCTGTTCAACCCGCAAAGCGGCATCATCAACCTTGTCCTGGGCTACCTAAGCATGGCACCCCAGCAATGGCTGCTGGAACCGCGCGGCGTGCTTCATCTCATCACTGACGGTGCGGTTCCCGCGTCGTGGGGGCCGAGCCTTGGCCTGGTCTGCATCATTCTGTTCGACGTCTGGCACGGCTGCGGTTTTATGATAGTCATTTTCCTCGCGGGGCTGAGCGCTCTGTCACGCGAACTGGAGGAGGCCGCGCGCATAGACGGCGCGGACGGGTGGCGCCTGCTGTGCCATGTCACACTGCCGCTGCTGTCACCCACGATTTTTTTTCTGCTGATTGTCGGCATCATCAAGGCGTTCCAGGCTTTCAACAGTTTCTACGCGCTGACCCATGGCGGTGCCATGGCCGAAACACAGAACCTGATTCTGTACATCTACGCCCAGTTCTACCAGTATGGCTATTGGGGCTACGCCGCGGCTGTGGCCACCCTGCTGCTGCTGGCCATTGTGATTCTTACAGTGATTCAATGGCGCGTGCTCGAGCGCCGGGTGCATTACCTATGAGGGCGCGACGCTATTTCCTGTACCTTGCCCTTGCCCTGGGCGCGTTCTTCACCGTGTATCCCTTCCTCTGGATGGTGGGCACAGCCTTCAAGACGCTGCCAGAAGCCAATACGGCCAGCCTGCGCCTGTTCCCGCAAACCTGGCAGTGGAACAACGTGGCGGCAACCTTCCGCGCCGCGCCTTTCGGCCGCTACTTCATCAATTCCCTGGTGGTGTCGCTCACCGTCTGCGCCGCGGTATGCCTGACTTCGCTGATGGCGGGCTATGCCTTTGCGCGGTTGCGTTTCCGCGGACGTGGCCTGTTGTTCGCCCTTACCCTGGGCTCGATGATGGTGCCCTTCGAGGCGGTGTTCGTACCCAATTTCGTCACCATAACGCGACTGGACTGGTACAACACCCATGCGGCCCTCATCATCCCCTGGTGTGCAAATGCCTTCTCCATCTTCCTCATGCGCCAGGCTTTTCTGGGCATTCCCGAAGATTATTACGATGCGGCCCGGGTGGACGGCTGCGGCCACCTCCGGTTTCTCTTCCGCATCGGCATTCCCCTGGTGAAGCCCATGCTGGTGACCGTGGCGTTGTTCGCGTTTCTGGGCAGTTACAACGCACTGCTCTGGCCGCTCATTGTGACCGCCGACGAGGATATACGGGTGGTCCAGGTCGGCCTGACCGCCTTTTACAGCGACGCGGGCACCCGCCTGAACCTGCTCATGTGCGCGTCCGCAGTTGTCATTCTGCCCACAGTTGTCCTGTATTTGGTCGCGCAGCGCCACTATGTGGAGAGCGCGCTCGGCTCTGGCATAAAAGGCTGAAGCGGAAACCAAATAAAAACACGCGTAGCACATTAACAGCCTGACGTGAAACAGTATCATGTTCTTACCCAGAAGATGGCAAGACACCGCTTCATTTCAGGCGGCCAAAGTGTCACCCCAGCCTTTATTTTATTGTATAAATGCGCCCTCTTTGTTTCCGCGGACAGGTATATATTGACTTTTAAGGTGCAGATGGTGAATACTTATGTTGTGTTTTGAGAGATTCAATCCTCGCGGAAAGGGCATAGTGTTGCTCTGCCGCTATTATGCAAGGATGCGGGTGTTTATATCTTGTAAGCATCCGGCAAATCGAATGGATTTTGTTAAAGGAAAAGGACAAGGAAGTATATGACAAGAATTATCGGAATCGAAGGTCGTGAGATACTTGACTCGCGAGGAAAACCTACGGTCGAGGTTGAAGTTTATTTGGCATCGGGCGTCATGGGCCGAGCGGCTGTACCGTCCGGCGCTTCCACGGGAACCCATGAAGCGTTGGAGTTACGGGACAAAGACCTGAAACGCTATGGGGGTGATGGGGTATTAAAAGCCGTAAATAATGTGAATGAAGCGCTTGCTCCGGAACTTATCGGCCTGGATGCATTGAACCAGCGTGAAATTGACAACACGATGCTTGGGATTGATGGTACCGACTTCAAAACCAATATGGGCGCCAACGCCACACTGGGAATATCACTGGCTGTTGCGAAGGCCGCCGCAGCCGCACTGGAAATGCCCCTGTATCAATACATAGGCGGCGTGAATGCCCACTGCTTGCCTGTCCCCATGATGAACATCCTCAATGGCGGTAAACACGCGGACAACAATGTGGATGTGCAGGAGTTTATGGTGATGCCCGTAGGAGCCAAATCCTTCAGGGAAGCGCTGCGCATGGGAGCGGAAATATTTCACTCGCTGAAAAAAGTCTTGAAGGATGCCAATCTCAATACCTCCGTCGGCGATGAAGGTGGTTTTGCGCCTTCACTCAAGTCCAACGAACACGCCATTGATGTCATTCTAGAGGCTATTGAAAAGGCCGGTTACAAAACCCGCAAAGATGTTTTTATTGCACTAGACCCGGCCGCTTCTGAATTCTACGACAAAACGAAGAAGAAATATAATTTGAAGGCCGAAAGCGCCCAGAAGACAACGGAAGAAATGGTGGAATATTGGTCTAGGTGGGCAACTAAATATCCCATTATTTCCATTGAAGATGGACTGCAGGAAAATGATTGGGGCGGCTGGAAACTACTTACCGAAAAACTGGGAAAAAACATTCAGTTGGTGGGAGATGATCTCTTTGTGACAAATGTGGAATACCTCGGCAAGGGTATCAAGGAAGGTGTTGCCAACAGTATTCTGGTCAAGGTCAATCAGATTGGCACCTTGACCGAAACACTGAATACATGTCAGATGGCCCACCGGGCTGGATATACGACCGTAATATCGCACCGCAGCGGAGAGACGGAAGACACGACTATTGCAGACATTGCAGTGGCCGTAAATGCAGGACAAATTAAAACCGGTTCTGCTTCGCGCACGGACCGAATCGCCAAGTATAATCAGTTGTTGCGTATAGAGGAACATTTGGGTGAAATGGCTAAATATCCGGGATTATCAGCCATTCCAAGTTATAAACCATTAAAGAAAAAATAATCAGGAGACAAGGAGAAAACTCCCGGACTTCTCTTTTAACAATTCCCATGCACAAAGAATATTTCGTCTGGACATTGGGTCTGATTCTTGTTTTGGCCGTCAGTTATGGCTATGCCCGTCAACACGAGATTCAACAACGTTACGCGGGATTGACGAGAGATCAAAGCGAACTTGAAGAACTTCGCTCACAGGTAAAAGCACTGCAAAAACAGGTCGAGGATACTGGTGGAGTCGTTGACAAACTGGAGAAGAGTCCGCTTTATATTGAGGCGGCAGCCCGACTTGACGGATCTATGCTGCGAGAAAAAGAACTGGTATTTCAGGTGGAGAGCAATCAGGAGGCCACGCAAAAACCTCTCAGTGCCTCTGCAGACGATGTAAAGAGTGGTAACGAGGGGGAATAGCGTTTCAACACATTTGAAATACCATATCGGGACAAAATCGTATCCGACAGAGTAGGGGGAGTGTGGTATGCTTATGATGTGAGGGCATTCCGTATGCTGATGGGTGCCGGACAGAACCACTGCCTCATATATACTTCATGCCATTCACAGGGTTGATACGCGCATGCGATCTGGAAAACGAAAAAATCTGCGCATTGTCTGTCTATGCGGACAAAGAATGAAGGTCACCCATGATATGTATGGCAGGGCGGCCAAATGCGTGGCATGCCACTTAAAGTGGTTTGTTCCTGGGGACAATGAAATCCCCGAGGACGTACCTATTATTTATCTGAGCGAGCACCCGGAGTGGTTACGCGCGACCGGTGTTTTCGTGCGCGGCGGGGGAGATGAAGACCAAGGGTGCGATGAAACAGAATCTCCCTTACAGGCGCCAAATCACAATCTGGATTTTGAGGCTGAGCCCAAATCGGGAAACGCCCATGGCCGGATACTCGGTGCAAATCAAGTTCCCGAGTACAGCGTAGAATATGATGACGACGTTGCGCGTGAAGGTGTGACAGGATTGGGAGTATCATCTGAAGCCATTGTAGAGAAAACTCCCGATGTCACGCCAGTCCCTATCCGAGCCAAAAGCAAGAAACCTTTCGATACTTGGGAACCACACAGACTGTTTTGCAGCTACCAACAGGCGTTCGACCGTCTGGAATATCGCGTTCTGGCGGGCAAAGAGCATCTTTTGGATAACGAAGTGCTTGAGGCCTATAGACGTTCTCTTGCAAAGGTAGGCGATAAATTACGTAAGACTCTTGAGCGCGCTCATGAAAGTGTTCAGCGGCAGCTTATAGCCGTTGAAAATGAAATGGGACGTCTGACTGTTGCCTTACGTGTCGGTGAAGAAGACCTCTCCTCCTTCATGGCCCATGTAGCGGCCTTGAGGCATTCACGGGAGAGCCTTACCCGTTTGGATCATAATCTGCAGGCCTGGCAACAGGTGGAGGACCCTTTATTGGCCGGCGGAGAGGTGGAGGTGTCGCTTGAAACATTTGATGCGGATTCATTCCCAATAGAAGTTCCTTCTCCAGAGGTTTTGAGCGATTCGAAGCCTCTTTTCATAGTATACGGAAATGAGTTGCGCTCTGTCATGGGACACCGCACGGCGATTGAGCAACGCTTGGCCGAATGGAAGCGCATGGCGGAAGATCGCCTGGGTGCCGGTTCTTCCGTGGCACAAGGGGTATCGGAAACAACGGCAGAACTGGAGCGTACAACGGCGCAAATCGCCTTTCTTCGTCTGCGCTTGCAGCAATTGCTGGCGGATTGCGCCTATGACATGGACACATTACACAGGTACCGGCGGGACATACTCGACCGTGACAGAAAAGGCCAGTTGAAACAAAGCGCCAAATCGGCGCTTCTCCGGGATATCGAGGATGCCGAAGCCAATCTGGTGCGGATAGAGGCCCATATCCGCAAATCTCTGCACGCCAATTCATCGAGTGAAGTACCTGCCCCCTCATCCACCCTTCTCCAACGTCTTAAACCCAAATCCCGGCGTAAGGATGCCTTCTTACAACCTGGAGGTTATCTGATGGCCATTTCATTTGTGCTTCCAGTCTTGCTGTTTCTCTCGCAACGGGAAACCGGAGAAATTAATCGGGCCGTCTTGTTACCCATTCTTATGACGCTGGCGCAGCCTGCGGCTTTGTTCTTTCGAAACAGAAGTCTGCGCGTCATGGTCGGTGTATTTTTATGGTTGATACTTTGCGCGATGGTGATTGCTTTGCTGCTTTCTTTTGCCCGTTATGCGCCGTTACATGCCGGAACGCACCTTATCCCGTATTTCGACGCACCCGGTATAGTGTTGGTTTTGGGGTTCTCTTTTTTCGGGCTGGTATTGGGAACCCTGATTTATGAATCCTCCTTTCTGAATTCCAAAAATAAATTGTTGTTGCTTTTGAGTTGCGCAATTTTTAGCGGAAGTGTGCCCGCAATTACCTACGGTATTGCACAGCATAATCTTTACAGAATAGCCGAATACCCGGCGGGTAACGACGCCCACCCAACGGAATCCTCTGCCAGGTCTGATGATTCCAGTCAGGCATCGCCGGAGGAATCATCGCCCTCCCCGGATTCAGGGACTGGGGAGCGCGAGAATATATCAGCAGTGAGCACCACTCCGAATGAGACACTGGAAACATCTTCAAAAATGGAAGGGGAAGGCAGTTCAAGTGCCGTACAAGCGCCTGAAAATGGGACTGTATTATTTTCCCTTGCGGGAGTGATACACGGTGAAGGTATTTCTCCTCGCTTTCGTGCTTCCTTAAATCATCCCGATGGGGCGGAAGAATTACTAACGCTTCGGCTGGGACAACCCATTCTGGGAGAATGGAAAACTTCCGAATATAATTCCGAATCAAAGAAACTCACAATAACCAATGGCAATAAACTGCTGCTGTTAGGAGCCGGCGACAGTGTCCCCCTCGACGATATCTCTCAAAGTGAGGCGGTTCCCCCCGACAAGAGGGTTCCCTGAGGGCAATTCTTCGCAGTTATATCCAACGATAAAAAAGGCTGCCATGCACTCCGAAGGCGCCGTTTCATTTGCATCATCTTCGGTGACTTTGGCTTTGCGCATTTCAAATGTGAGCGTATGTTTTCCCCGCCCGTGACAGGAAAACACTATACCTTGTTTTTTCAAGCCTTAAAACGGTATAACAAAGACACCCATCCGGCTTTTTATAAGGCTCATATTTGGATGCGATGCTTTTGCCGGCAGGGACTGCGAAAGAAAGGTCACACCATGCATTTTATGTTTCTTGTGCTGTTGCTGTTGCCGCAAATCTCAAATGCGGCGACGTCGAACGAGGAAGAGGCTGGGTTTATTAGCCTGTTCAATGGAAAAGATTTGAGCGGCTGGGAAGGAAAGCCCGGACTGTGGCGCGTGGAGGACGGCGCGCTCATTGCGGAAAGTACTGCGGATGCCCCCTGCAAGAAACATCACTATCTATATTGGACCGGAGGCGAACCTGGTGATTTCATATTGCGTTTCGAATACAAGATTACAGGGGAAGGCGCTAATTCAGGAGTGCAGTTTCGCAGCGAGAAACGGCCCGATTTTGACGCTTGGGGCTACCAGGCCGACATTGAAACCGGAAGTCAATGGACAGGCTGTCTTTTCCAGCACGATCGGGGCGGGGTTGTCATGCGCGGGAACAAGGCGGTTATTGACGCCAAGGGACAGCGCACGGAAAAGGTATTTGCCGAGCCCGACTCTCTTCAGGCCCATATCAAGGCAGATGACTGGAATGCGTATGAAGTGCATGCCGAAGGAAACCACATCCTTCTCAGAATAAACGGCCACCTCATGTGTGAAGTACGCGATGATGACGCCACGTATTCTCGTGATAAAGGGTTCATCTCCTTGCAGATGCACCCGGGACCGCCCATGAAAATTCAGTTTCGGAATCTTCGCATAAAAATTTTGGACAAGGGAAAGGACAAATAATAAACCAGAAACACCGTCCTTCTCTGAACAGGCGGTATCTTATTGAGGCGTTGCCGTTGGAAAACCGCCGGCATGAATGGAGGGGACGAGGTGCGTTAAAAACATTTATGTCGTTTTCTTTTTCAATATGGCA
>JAEAMG010001701.1_pt1 | contig 15819 bp, 7 predicted proteins | sample 8958741 | NCBI WGS metagenome assembly JAEAMG01 (sample SAMN16933256, study PRJNA681125) | bioreactor sludge metagenome | isolation source: anaerobic bioreactor treating anionic surfactant - SDBS | place: India: Bengaluru | collected 2019-02-28
CGAGCAGTTCTGGGAGGACCGAGCCGGCAAAACCCACTAAAATTTCATGCACCCATGCTTGGAGGGAGTATCCGTAATCCGCGCCAAGGCGTTCTGGAGGATTGGCTTTGCTGAACGTGCACTGGACAGGTGGGGACAATTAAAACCGGCGGACACCTGATTACTAAGGTTCACAAGAAAAAAAAGGATTATTTACAGATTATTGTAGCGCCGAGTGGATTTTTTGCGCGAAATCACCCACCGAAAATGGTTTTTGGATGAAGTGTACCTCTTCATTTAAAAGGCCGCGATAGGCAATGTTTTCAGCGGTGTAGCCCGACATAAACAGCATAGCGGTTTTGGGGTGGAGGGCTCGAATATGTTCGGACAACTCCCTGCCGTTCATTTCAGGCATGACCATATCCGTTATCAGCAGATCTATTTCTCCTTCATGTTCCCGGGCCATGCGGATGGCTTCCCCCGGAGAACAAGTGGCCAGCACATTATATCCAAGCCGTCCCAACAGCCGATGGCCCATTTTCAGGATGGAAGGTTCGTCTTCTACAAACAATATTGTTTCACCGCAGCCTTCAAGGGTTTGGGGCGGATTTTCTGCTTGCACCGGTGCTTTCGCGCCCTCATGACGGGGCAGGTAAATTTTTACTGCAGTGCCTAGAGCCGGTTCGCTATAGACGTTGATGAAACCGTTGTTCTGTTTGACAATTCCATAAACCGTGGCCATTCCCAAGCCCGTGCCTTTGTCCGCTTCTTTGGTCGTGAAAAATGGCTCGAAAATGGATTTCATCGTCGCTTCGTCCATGCCACAACCGGTGTCCGTTACGGTAAAAGAAGCATATTTTCCTCGGATAAACCCCTCATGGGTAGCGCAATAGTCTTTGTCCAGCAGGATGTTATTGGTTTCCACCGTAATTTTGCCATTGCCCACAATGGCATCCCGGGCATTAACGCACAGGTTCACCAGAATTTGGTTTATTTGTGCCGGGTCCATATAAACCGGCCACAACTCCGAACAAGGCCGCCAAACGAACTCAATATTTTCTCCTATAAGCCGACGCAACATACTTAACAGGCCCTCAATAGCACTGTTTAAGTCCAGGGCTATGGGCATACTAGCCTGTTTTCTCGTAAATGCCAGCAATTGTCGCGTTATATCCGCTGAGCGTGCCGCCGCAATACGAATCTCATTTAGGGCGGCCTGGACCGGAGGGGATGCATCGAGATCCTGTAAGGCCATTTCTGCATATCCGCTGATGACCATGAGCATGTTATTGAAGTCGTGGGCAACACCGCCGGCAAGACGACCCACGGATTCCATTTTTTGGGCTTGCGCCAACTGGGCCTGCAACCGTTCCTGGGTCGCCTCTGATTGTTTCCGATTGGTTATGTCATCAATGATGACAATTCCCGAAGTGATGTCGCCTTTTTCATCCCTTATGGGCGCTGCATTTACATTGACCCAATGATCTTTTCCTGTGGTATCGCGTACGATGAGTTCTTCGTTGAATGTGGCCTCGCCTTTTTGGATGGCGCGAAACAACGGGAGTTCTTTGAGGGGATAGACCGAACCATCCGGCCTGTACGTTTGCCACGCCTTGGATTCCGAAAAGGGTTTCTCGTCCTTCGCGATCTGCAAATCGCCGTGAATGGCGGCGAATGCCGGATTCATACTCTGAATTGTTACATCGGGCGCCTTGGCAATTAAAATGCCGGAGGGGGACTGCGCTACGGCCGCCTCGAGTAGTTTCTGAGTTTCTCGTAGTTCCGTCTCAGAACGTCTTTGTACCGTAATATCCGTAATGAGGCCAACTAGTCCCCGTATCTCGCTCGAATCGTCTTTGATGGCATAGGCGCGCATCAAGATATCGAGAATCTCCCCGTTTTTCCCGCGCGCTTTCACCTCGCCGCGCCAGGGGTTTCCCGCCTGGATGCCATGCAGAATTTCCGCGCCCTTCTCATGGTCTTCAATTCGCGTCAGTAGAGGATTTTCCCCTACATCCCCGAACAGTTCGGAAAACGCCTTGTTCTGGTAATAATGTTTTCCTTCGGGCGTGGACATTCCGATAGCGTCCGACGAGTGCTCTACAGCCAGCGCAAAGAAACGCAGGTTCTCCTCGATACGTTTGCGTTCGGTAACATCATTGTATACGGCTACGACCTGGTTGGACGGTAATTTATAGATTTGGTTTTCCCGCCACGCACGAATCCTCTTGTCCTCGTAAAAGCCGACGGGGTGATGCTCGGGTGTTCCTGTTACCCATACCCGACGCAGGGTTTCAAGCAGGCCGAATTCCCGTATACCGGGGAATACCTCGGTAACGCGCCTGCCGATGACTTCCTCGCGTCGGACGTTTTCCAGGCGTTCCGATGCCGGATTGATGTCTACAATTATAAAATCAGCGCCATCGTCTACAGGCTCATAGATGACCACAGCGCTGATCATGTTTTCAAAGAGTTCTCGATAGCGTGTTTCGATCTCTTGGAGCATTTCCTCCGTTTTGAGATCCAGAAAAGAAGCCAGTATTCCAGCTGGTGTTCCCGACGAATCCGTGAACAATACAGTGCTCACCTGCGACGTAAAGCGAGTACCATCCTTACGAAGTCCGGACAGCGCACCCGACCAAAATCCTTCTTTCTGTACCTTGTGCAGTACCTCCAGACTTTGTTCCCGATTATCCCAGAAACTTATGGCCGAACGCCCGAGAACTTCAGCGGGGTTGTCATAGCCCCAGAGACGTACAAAGGCTTGATTGACATAGTTCAGGTTCCCTTCCAAATCCGCAATGGCAATACCGTTCAATGAGTAATTGACGGCAGCCTGCATACAGAGAAACCCTTCCTCTGCTTGTTGTTTTTCCGCCAGCAGTGTTTCCAGAGAGGCGATACGTGCCTGAAGCGCCTCCATGGAGGAGTCCAAATTTTGGACATTTGTTACGGAGTCTTTCATAAAAGTTAAAGACCCTTCCGCCTCCGCATCTCCCAAATCTCTGTTAAAAACTTGAGATAAATTCCTTGCAAAAAATTAAATAATTTTTGATATTATAGCGTGAACAGAAAAAAAAGTCAAGCTTAACTCTTTTCTTACCCCGATTATGCCATGAGCGTTAAATTTTATTGCATAAAAATGAAGAATTTCTGATGTATTGGGAAAGACGGCAACAACAATACATTCATTGGAATAGTTCAAAAATTATACTCATTGAAGGAGGTCATTAAATGAATGTTTGTAGCGATGCTCAAGTTCTTTCATAATTCCAGGGTAGAGATCGGCAAGGTTGGTAGATTCGCCAGGGTCCTCATCAAGATTGGCCAGAAAGAACTTGTCTCTTGGGTTTCTGTCGCCCTTGGACCTACCATCGGGTGCGTTGCAGACCAATTTCCACGGGCCTTTCCTGACAGCCCAGTGTTCCCCAAGTTTCCAGTACAAAAGCTCATGAGGGGATAACGCGTTGTTATCTTGTATCACTTGGGAAATATCTTTGCCGTCAAGGAAAATGTTGGGCAGGACCAGGCCGCAATACCGTGCCAGGGTGGGGAACCAGTCCATAGCTGTTATAACCTGGTTGCGTATTTCGCCCTCCGGAACCGTATCGGGCCAGGACAAGATACAGGGGGTACGTATTCCCCCCTCCCACAACGTAAATTTGTGTCCCCGGAAGATACCCGCACTACCGCCGCCAAAGAATGCCCGTTCTTCCACGGAATGGCCGTTGTCACTTAAAAAGAGGATAATGGTATTCTCGCGCAGACCCAGCCTATCCACCTGTCCAATGACCTGGCCGATACAAGCGTCCAAATTGCTTACCGAAGCGGCGTAATGCCGGCGCGACTCTTCAGGTATATCTTTGTATAAGGCTTCAAATTCGGGTTTTGCCTGCATGGGATAGTGCGGGAGGTTATAGGGCAGATATAGGAAGAAAGGTTCCTTCTGATGCTCCTCGATAAAGCGCAAGGCCTCCCGTGTCATCAGGTCCGGAAAAAAAGCGCCGTCTTCATGGACCTGTTCCGTATTGCGCCAGAGGTCGTGCCGGTTCGGTCCGTGCCAGTAAAAGAAGTGGGAATAGTTGTCTATGCAGCCTTCCTTGTGGCCGAAAAATTCATCGAAGCCGCGTACGGTCGGTCCCATGGTTTCCTTCATGCCCAGGTGCCACTTGCCGAAAACGGCGGTATGGTACCCGGCCGACTTGAACAATTGCGCCAAGATCACCTCATCTTCGGGCAATCCGGTTTCTCCGCCTGCATTGTTCTCCAGACCGTTGCGCCGGGGATAGCGACCGGTAAGCAGCGCGCCCCGTGAGGGCGAACAGACACTGGCAGCCATATAGGAACAGGTAAAGCGCACCCCGCGCGCGGCAAGCGCATCCAGGTGGGGCGTATGCAGGTCGGCCGCCCCATAACATCCCACATCCACAGACCCCTGGTCATCGGAAAGCATAAGAATGACATTGGGACGATGGGGCGCTTGTCCATGCGCATCGGAAAGCGCCCAGGCCGCAGCGCCCGCGCCCGTCACACTCATAAAAGCACGTCTGTTCAACGTTTCCATAATGCATGCCTCCTGTCTGCGTATTCCAGCCGCGATGCCCAGCCGAACGGTCACGCATTTCAACTATAGGTTATTTTATAGGATAGGGCGAAATAATACAATCCTACTATGACAGCCACGGCGTATATACTGGGTATTAATTGGAACACAGACACCTCTGGTTCGCAACTATGAATGTGGGGGCCAGAGGGGACTTTCGAGTACGATTACGAATAGGAGTAAGATTACGAGCACGATAGCGATTGCGCCGGGTCGTGTTACGTGCTCGTGCTCGTATCTCGTAATCGAGATGGTTCGCTAAAAACCCGAGGTTTAGTTGAACAAGAAAGTGAAAATTGCAATCCCTCTCATGCGGCCAAAAGAAGAAGCACGGTCGCTGTCTTTTCAAGAAAGCCCCGCTGATATTTATCACCCCCGCCGGAAATCACAAATGAGAATCGCCGGACTTGTCAGACCGTGTCCGACGCCGTCTGACCGGGTCCGACAGTCAGTAAACCAAAACTAGTAGCGCTTTTCAGGAGTCAAACGGTTTATAAGGAGAACAAGGCGTGTGAAAAACTTATTTTGTATGGGTGCTGTCCTTGTTTTTATGGCGGGATGCGCATCCCCATCCTATCCCGGAGGATGGCCTTCGGCCTCTTCCGGGGTAAACGAATGGACGGACGCGGTTACCGGACACCGGTTAATCCGCCTGTCACGGCGCGACGGCGCCAATGAGGTGTTCTATTTCCACCAGAATCCGTTTACCGAAACCGGGGATAAAATGGCCTTCATGGGCGCCGCGGAACAGGGCCGTTGCGCGTTTACGGTGGACCTTAACACCCTCGAGGTGCGCCAGATAACCTTTGTCAACACGGGTTTCGAGGTGGTGGCACCCAAAAGCCGCATGCTGTATTACATGAGCGGCGACAGCGTGTTCGGTACGCACATGGACACCCTGGAAACGCGCGAAATCGTCAAGGCCCCTCCTCACTACAAATGGGGCCGGGGACTGTCCGTCAACGCGGACGAAACCCTGCTGGCCGGTTGTTATTGCCTGGGTGAGGAACAGTATTACACCTCGAACCTCCCCAGGGAGGAATGGATCCGAAGCATCTGGGAGGCGAAACTTCCCAATGGACTTTATACGATTGATATTCAAAGCGGAGCCCTTCAAGAAATCCACCAGGTGAATGAATGGCTGGGACATGTGCAGTTTTCGCCAATGGATCCCGGGCTTATTTTATTCTGTCATGAGGGTCCCGCCCGTGAGGTGGAACGCCTGTGGAGCATCCGCGCCGACGGTACGGAACTGCGCAAGCTCCATAACAAAAAATATGACCGCGAAATCCAGACCCACGAGTTCTGGTCCCGGGACGGCAAGGAGGTCTGGGTAGACTTCCAGTTGCCGAGCTTATCCGCGCGAATCGCCCCCTTTCTGGAAGCAGTGACGTATCCTCATTTTTACCTCGCCTCCATTGACACCCAAACGCTGGCCTTGAAAAAGTATCCCTATCCCATGCGGTACGCGTCACGCCATTTCAATACCTCTCCGGATCAGACCGTGTTCTGTGGCGACGGCGAGGGCGGCACCTTTCGGCTGTGCCCGTCGGGAAAATGGATTTTTCTCTACAAAATCGAAGGCGACAACATCCACGTTGAAAAACTATGCAGCATGGAAGGGCACTCCTATGCACCCGCCTGCGAACCCAACACCCATTTCACGCCTGACGGGAAGCGAGTCGTCTTTCAATCCGACGCGGGCGGCACCCCACAGGTGTATGCGGTCACTGTGGGGCAAGGCAACGGATAGTTTTCGTGACTGCGTGGCAACGTTGGAATATGTAGAACAGTAATAAGGGCACCTTCAGAGTTCAAACTTCAGTTTGGGGTGGCATACAAGAGGTTCGGGCGGTCTAAAAGGAAAATTTCACACCGGCGTAAATGTTGGTATTGTCCTGAAACTGTCCGAAGAAACTCGAGCGACTGTTGCCGAGAAAGATGTTACCCCCTCCTTCAATCATAAATTGGTCGTTGATTTTGTAGGTAATAGTGGGTCGCAGGTAGGCATCTGAATCCGACGGGCTGAAATAACCGAAAAACGACAGAATCAGGTTCTGGTTCATAAGCAACTTGGTCAATCGCAGGGTGACCACATGTCGGTCCTGGTCACGGGCAGTCATGAAAAAAGGCAGGGTGTCGCGATAAGCGCCATACTCCATCATGTGTTCGAGGTAATACTGTATGCCCAAGGTCAGTTCCCGCGCGATCTCACGTTCATACCCGAGCAATACACGGAACTCACTGTTATTGATGAAGGCATTGTCGCCACCCTGGTCTTGATAGGAATCGTAATAGCCGACTTCAACACTGCCGATCCCCTTGCCCAGTGTACCGCGCAGACTGGAGCCATAAGCACGCAGTTTTGGAAATACCGACCGCATGGGTACCAGTTGCATGCCTCCCGGGCTTTTCCAGTACCCTGAATACCCATAAAACGCCACTTGGGTGCTGCCTATGTTCCGATATAAACGCAGGGCGAATTCATCATCCTCAAACCAGTCTTCGGGTTCGTTCGTGCGAACCTGGTTGTCGCTGCCGACCGTACGCCCGTGAAGGGGGCTGTAATAACTGAAGCGCTTTCCCGTAATATGCCGGTCCGAATTGAATAGCGGCGAATAGACGACTTCCACATTCATCCAGGCATTAAACCAACCGAGGCGCAATGCATTTGACGGCGCTTTCAGGTATTCCACATTCCGCCCGCTGAAGAAGGACACCCAGTCCTTGGGGAACAAGTCATTGATGAACAGCATGTCACCCGTGCCCCAGGTCAAGACTTGACGTCCAAGGCGTAGGTCCAGCGCGTCCACCGGCGTCCAGGTCAGGCGCAACTGGCGAAGGTCGAGTTTGGCGCGTTCGTTTATGGCGTCAAATACACCGTCTGCCGTGAATTCAAAAAAGACCTTGTTCCAGCTCTTGTCCGTTTTCAATTGCAGGCGCATTTCACCCAGCGTCGCATCCTTGGCCTGGGCGGGGTCGGCCTGGATGCGTGAGCCGGCGCGAAGGTCCCAGAAACCGTGCAGCACAAAAGGCGGTCCCGAAAGCGGCGTATCCTCCCGTAAAACCTCGGGAGAAGAAGAATCCAGGCCGGGCGGCAGCGCGGGTTCAAGACCTTCGGGCAGGGCCGGTTCCGATGTATCTTCAAGTCCTGAGGGCAGCGGTGGTTCGTCCGAAGGGGCAGCCGATTTCAAGCCTGCAGGCAGCGGTGGTTCCGGGGATGAAGATACCGGCGCAAGACCTTCGGGCAATGCCGGTTCTTCGGCATGACCTTGACTACCCAGCGCTCCGAGCGCGAGAAAACAGGTCAGTAATAACCCCTTTTTAAGAAAAATCATAACGTGTACTCACCGCTCCCTGAAACCGGTAATTGAAGATGCTGTAGAATAGGGAGATGCCGGGCTTTACTCGATATATTGACGAGGAGCGCGCCGCATGAATCGTTCCGTAAAAATAGAATCAGGTATGCCAATATTGTATTCCACCTTTAGATAATCCAGCGTAGTTTCAGTGCTGCTGTTCAAATCTTTCATGGAGGATTGGGTTACGGTCGGAAAACCGCTGATGGTTTCTACCTTGCGCGCCTCACTGACGCGGTATACCTTGCCCCCTTTTTCAAATTCCACCTTTACCGGTACAAATGTCGTCTTGTGAATGTGCATAGTAAACGAGTCAAACTCGACAGAGGCGGGATTCTTGGGTGTATTTTTTACCACGTAGTAGTTCTCCGTCGTTTCAACCAGCTCGTGGTTGTCCTCGAGTAGACTGCGTCCGGAGACATCCTCATAAAAGAAGGTGGAACCCACGAAACTGGTGCGTTTGTCGCTAGAAGCGATCTGGCGAACCACATCCAGTGCGGGAAGATACATCCAGCGATCGTCATCCTTGCTTATATGTTTCCAGACCATGAACACCATCTCGCGCACGTCCGCGGGATTTTTAAAATAAACATAAAAGTTCTGTTCCTCATTCTTATCGTCCATATTCCGCCGCAGGATGACAAATTCGCGCTCACGCGTGTTGCCTTGCTGATCTTTGATGGTCATCTTCACCTGTGCGCGGCCATCCTGCCCTTGATAGTAGACGGTCTGGTTGGTTTTCTTGACGATTTCATCCACGGTGAGTGTTTCCTCCGCGCGACTGTTTTGCGCGATAAGAATCATTAACACCGACCACAACAACACAAACGATTTCAAAGTCCTCATCCTGAAACGCTCCTTTCCTTCGTTCTTTAAAAACCTGTGGCTTGCTCCTGTCATTATTGTATTCCATGACGGCGGTTCCATGCCACATGATAGGGCAACCGCCGTTATATGCCCGCCAGGCATTGATTATTTTTCCGGAAGCGCAGAGGCTGTCGGTTCAGCGCATTTCGTTCGCCGCGACATCAAATAACACCACCCGGCGGCAAGGAGTACGACAACCAGGCCGATCAGGGACAAGGTTGTCCAACTTGCCTTAAGAAATTGCTGTACGTTAATAATAACGGTTGCGGCCGCGACGGCGGCGGTTACAATACAGGTGCCGCAACGACAGGTAATCCGGCATACTTGATTCTTCGGAAAAAGCAGCGGTTCCGCGTACCGTATCAATGACGGTAAAATGAAAAGGGTAGCTACGCCGGATACGCCGAGAATGGCGGCCATGAAAATGCCAACCGTATTATAGGGCACCAAAGGCGCCAACAGTAGTGGCGTGAAACCTATGGCGACCGCGATTACATTGCGCGCAATGGCCCGGGCGGGTTCACCGAACATGACGGGATAAACGGCCTGCCAGGAACCATGCATTCCATAGAGGTCGCGGGTGCGCGACAGAAAATGAATGGCAAAGTCCACCGCCAGTCCCAGCGTCAGGGAGGACAACACGGCCACGGGCATGTCATAATCCTTGCCGACCAGGCCGACCATGCCGTAAATGAAACCGATGGTGACGGTAAGTGGGATCATGGAAAGTAGTCCCCACAAACCCGAGCGGAAAAGAATGATCATCATCAACAACACAATCAAAAAACTTCCGAGAAACGACTGCAGCATGCCGACCACCATCTTTTCCTGCCAGACGACATTGATGTACGTCAGCCCGAACCAATGGTGCTTAAGATTGAAAGGCGGCGGATTCGCGGCGATGAAAGCGTCCATCTTTTCCTGCACCTGTTTCATATCCTGGTTGTTGCCGCTTTTCAGCTGCACCCAAAGACTGGTATTGCGATAATCGTGGGTGACAAAATGGCCGATATCGTGGGGACGGTGGCTGCTCTCGTAGGTAATTAAACACTGCGCCACCGCCCGGGCGCTGTCGGGTATGCGGAAATAAGACGCATCCCCCTCCATCAATTCTCGATAGACGGTTTTCAAAATATCGGTGAGGGAGTTGGACTTGCCGACGATACCCGTATCAGCCAGGGCGGCCTGCAATTTTTCTATGTAGGCAAGCGCTTCCGGCTGTTTGAACAGTTCATCCCGCTGCAATTCAAGGTCCATGAAAAGCGCTATCGCCTCCCAGGCGTCCACGAGCGCTTCCGCGCTGCTATCGGATTCCGGCGCAGTCATCATGGCGTCAAGGGCCTGGTCGCCGCCCGCTTTCGTCCGGGCATTTATCGCGCCAAGCAGTTCTTCGATGGAAGCGGCCCCGGCCGCTTCCTCGGGAATCGCGTCAGCGACGACCGCCAAGCCGGGCCGGGCCGCCTCGGAGATGTCCGATTCACCAATACGCGCGCGCAGTCGCGTTTCAAGGTCTAGCGCATAGGCCTTGACATCCGTCACGGCGGATTCGGGCCGGAGCGTCAGATACGCCATATAGGTGCCGCCAAAATGCTCATTCAGAACGCGGTCCGCCACGCGGATGGGATGGGAGGCCTTGAACCATCGTGTTGGATTGTCATTTACCTGTATCAGGCTGATGCCATAGGCGGCAATAATAGTGATCAGGGCAGCGAAAATGAGCACCACCTTGGCCCTTGTATAGGAAAATCCGCCCATTCCGGCAAGCAACCGGCCCATCAAGGAACGGTCCATGGCGGGAGCGCTCCCCTTATTCTGAACCGCGGCGCCGAACTTTTCAAGGGACCGTTCCGGAATCAGCATGATATAGGCGGGTAGGAAGGTAACCGTCAGTACCCAGGCAATCATAATGCCAAGCGCGACAAAGATGCCGAATATCTGCACGGGTGGTATGGGTGTAATCGCCAGCGAGGCAAAACCCGCCGCCGAGGTTAGGGAGGTATAGAGCATGGCGGAGAATAAATTATCCATCACATGTTCTATCGTTTTGCGGCGGCCTTGGAACTTCTGGTAATTTTCAAAAAACTCGGACAGAATATGAATCGAATCCAGTATTGAAATGGGCATGATGAAGATGGGAATCATGGAGCTCATGATATGGATGGTGTTTCCGGTCACCACGAGCAGGCCCATGTTGATGATGACAATGACCAGTGCCAGTATCATGGGCGCAATGATTAATATCGGCTTGCGGAAGAAGAAGATCATTAACAGAAAGATTACCAGCATGGCCAGGGGCGCCGAAATGGCCATCTGAATAAACATCTCGACGCCGAAGGTGTCATTCGCTACCGGCAGGCCGGTAATATGCCACTGGTCATTGCCATCGAATTCGGCGATTTTAGCGCGCAGCTTCGAGTAAACCCGGTAACTCAAATCCTTGGACGTGAGGGGCAGGTACAAGGCCAGCGCCTTGCCGGACTCCGATACCATTGTTCCTTGAAGGAAGGGAATCCGGGAGGCCTTTTCGCGAACGGCCAGCGCTTCCTCCGGCGTCTGGGGCGGCTCTGGCATAAGCCATTCAAACTTGACTTCCCCGGGACCGCCCTGTTCGATATTATCCACTGTGGACGGGGCAATGATATCTATTGTCACAACACCGGCGGCGGGATCGGCCTGTCCGATGGCCTCGCCGCGAAGGGTCTTGGCGTATTCCGTGAGCTCATACACGCGGCGCAGCGTCTCCGGGTTGAACACGCCTTCCGGATGTTCGTCATTGACCACGCCCACTACAACGATTTCATGGAGCGCGAAGGCGCGTTTCATGTCGTTGTGAAACACACGAACCGGTTCTTCCCGGTCCAGCATATTCTCGGGATCCGTATCCACTCGTATTGGCGGCAGGGGAACACTGCCCGGCCAGAGCACCGGTAATGCGACACCAATAATAAAGAGCAGGGGAACAAGAATCATGATGCCGATAATCACGTCGGGATGCGTGACACTGACTTTTGTAAGCCATTTTCCAAATGACATTGCAACTTTCCTCTTCTCTGTTAAAACATTTCCTGACATCGCAGATTGCATTTGCTTTTGCAAATGCTGCCCTCCCCTTCATTACCCAACATACTTTCATCAATAGCATAAAATACAACAGGCATCTTTTCAAAACCTGTCCGTCCTGAAAGTGTTTAACATGGTCCTTCACTTCAACGTGGATGAAACTTCGCGGGTACGGGTGATGGAAGCGGAATGGGCGTCCTGTGTTGCAGGAAAAGGCAAACATGGGATAGCATGTTGCAGATTCGGTCAAAGAACCGGGCTGCGTCTCTCCGGGATAATTTCTTTTCAAAACGCTTTTCGCGCTGCGCCGAATTACCGAAAATGTCTTAGGTATGTTGTTCACGCTTTAGCGTGCCAGGTTGTTCAAGGTCCTTGTGTTAACACGCACACCAAAGGATGAACAACATACTTTGAATAGTCTCTTTCAGGGTTGTGGGCAAAGTCCGCGTTAGAATAGAATCTTTGTTAAGTAGAAAAAGACGTTCCGATTCCGCATAAAGGAGGGTGGTTATGTCTAAAGGATTTTTGACATGCAGTTGTATTCTGGCCGTGACTGTCCTGCTGCTGGTATTGGGTTTTACTTTGAGCGCCTGGGCCGCACCGCTTGAGCCCCTCGACCTTTCGGGCCCGTGGCGGTTCCGGCTGGACCCGGAAAACCGGGGACTGGACGCCGGATGGTTTCGTGAAACCCTGGAAAGTTCCGTGCGCCTGCCGGGGTCGCTCAATGAAAACGGCATCGGTAATGAGGTGACCCCGGAAACCCCCTGGACCGGCACGATTACGAGCCGCATGTGGCATGACGACGAACGCTTTGCGCCGTATCGTGAACCGGGCAACACGAAGATTCTGTTCTGGCTGCAACCGGATAAGCATTATATCGGCCCGGCGTGGTACCAGCGGGACGTTGAGATTCCGGAATCGTTCCAGGGTAAAACCGTGCTGGTGCGCCTGGAACGTTGTCATTGGGAAACACGCTTGTGGGTGGACGGAACGGCCCTGGGCAGCCGCAACAGCCTGTCGGTTCCCCATGAATATGACGTCACGGCGGAACTCACACCCGGCGCGCACACGCTGACGCTCCGCGCGGACAATACCTACGCGCTGGATGTGGGCGTAAACGCGCACAGCGTTTCGGACAACACCCAGACCAATTGGAACGGCGTGGTCGGCGCCATGCAGGTCATTGCGAAGGACCAGGTTTCCTTTGACGAGGTGCAGGTCTATCCCGATATAGAAAAGAAACAGGTCAGGATAACGGCAAGCCTGGTAAATACCTCTGGCAGTGAGATGTCGGGCACGCTCACGGCCGTGGTTTCTCCGCAGGATGGCGCATCCCTGCCTCCCCTGGAACAACCCATTAGCATGACCGCCGGGACAACCCCTCTCGAACTGACCTATCCCATGGGCGATGCGCCCCGGCTCTGGAGTGAATTTGATCCTGCTTTATATGTATTGAAGGTCGCCCTCGCGGTTTCTAACGGCGAAACGCACTATGCCGACACTCGGGAGACTGCTTTCGGTATGCGCGAACTGGGGGTGGACGGCACCCAATTCACCTTGAACGGCGAACGTATCTTTCTGCGCGGCACGTTGGAATGTTCCATTTTTCCGCGCACCGGGTATCCGCCCACGGATGTGGAATCCTGGATGAAGATACTCGGCGCGGCGAAAGATCACGGTCTGAATCATCTGCGCTTCCATTCGTGGTGCCCACCGGAAGCCGCTTTTGTTGCAGGCGACCAGATGGGGTTCCTGTTTCATGTGGAGGGGCCGTTCTGGACCCACCCCGGTGATGGCGACCCGTTGGACACCTATATTATTGAAGAGTGCGACCGTATTCTCGATGCCTACGGAAACCATCCTTCTTTCGGGTTCCTGGCCTACGGCAACGAGCCCGGCGGGAAAAAGAACGAGGCGTTCCTGGGCGAACTCGTTGCCCGCTGGAAAGAGAAAGATCCGCGCCGCCTCTATACCGCGGCTGCTGGATGGCCTATGATCAAGGAAAATCAATACCACGTAACCTATCATCCCCGGGTGCATTCCAATTACGGCGGGAAACCGATGCGCTTCGGAGCGGAACCCTTCGCGTCTACCTCCGACTATCGCGACTATGTACAACAATGGCCGGTTCCCGTTGTAAGCCATGAAATCGGCCAGTGGTGCGTATTCCCCAACCTCAAAGAAATAGCCAAGTATACCGGGCCCTTGAAACCGCGCAATTTTGAAATCGTGCGTGACCTGCTCGCCGGACAGGGCATACTCGACCAGGCCGAAGCGTTTCTGATGGCGTCGGGCAAATTGCAGACCCTGTGCTACAAAGAGGAAATCGAAACCGCCCTGCGCACGCCCGGCTTTGGCGGGTTCCAACTGCTCGACCTCCATGATTTCCCGGGGCAGGGCACCGCCCTGGTGGGCATGCTGGACCCCTTCTGGGAAAGCAAGGGTTATGTGACGCCGGAGGCGTTCCGCCGCTTCTGCAGTTCCACCGTGCCGCTGATGCGCATGGAGAAGTGCGTGTTCACCCAAGGAGAGACGTTCCACGGACAGGCTGAAATCACCCATTTTGGACCGGTGGCCCTTGCCGGCCTTACCCCGCGCTGGCGTGTGAAAAACGCGGCGGGCGAGGTCCTGCTGGAAGGCGCACTGTCGCAACGGGACATTCCGCGTGGTAGCGCCATCAGCCTGGGCGAGATCTCCTTTGGTTTCGCGGACCTATCCGTTCCGGCCATGCTGGTTCTGGAACTCATCGTGGGCGATGCAGCCAACGACTGGCATCTCTGGGTATATCCGGAGCCGGGGCAGACACTGCCGCCCGAAGATATCCATATCGCCCGCGCCCTTGACGACACTGCGCTCGCGGCACTGGAAACTGGTGGCAAAGTACTGTTGTTGCCCGGTCCCGGCACTGTTGCCCGGCCACGCTTCGGCAACGTGCCTTCCGCCTTTCCGCCCATTTTCTGGAACACCTTCTGGTTCCCGACGCAGCAACTGCGCACCCTGGGCCTCTTGTGTGATCCTGCCCATCCCCTGTTCGCCCAGTTCCCCACGGATTTCCATAGCGATTGGCAGTGGTGGGACCCGGTTTCCCATGCGGAAGTGATGTCCCTGGACGGGCTGCCGCAAGAGGTACGGCCGTTGGTGCAGGTCATTGACGATTGGAACACCTGCCGCCGCCTGGGGCTTGTCTTCGAGGCGCGGGTGGACGCGGGACGTCTGCTGGCCTGCAGCATGGACCTCGAAAACGACCTGGACCAGCGGCCCGCCGCCCGGCAGTTTCGCGCTTCGCTGCTGAACTACATGGCAACCAATGCTTTTGCCCTGGCACAGCAACTCACGATCGAGCAGCTGAAAAAGGTGTTTCAGGAACCTTCGCCTTACACCAAGCTGGGTGCCACGGCAACTGCCGACTCTGAACATCCCGGGTATGAGGCTGGTAAGGTCCTTGATGGCGACTCCGCCACCTTCTGGCACACCCGTTGGGGGGATGCAAGCGACCCCTATCCCCATTGGATTCGGATCGCCTTCAAACAACCCGCGACCCTGCACGGGATCGCGGTAACCCCGCGTCAGGACATGACCAATGGCCATGTGGGGAAATACGCCATCTTTGTGGGGGATGACCCGGACCGCATGGGACGGCCGGCCGCGCGCGGCACGTTCCCGGAGGGTTTCGAAACGCACGAAATTCGCTTCGAAGAACCTGTGCGCGGGACGTATCTTCTTTTGCAGGCCATGCGGCCCTGCTATCCTGAACATCCCTGGGCCACCATCGCGGAAATCCGGCTGCTAATCGGGGAGTAACCGGTAAAGCAAAAAAAGGACTGCATCCGGCGCGTGAGAAGGCCATGTGTTACAGGTAACCCTGGGTCGCGCCGGAGGCAAAAAAAAGCGGGACAGTCCCCGCCGCAAGGTTGATCTTTTCTGGCGGGAATACGGAAAATCTAAGTTGTA
>JAEAMG010001702.1_pt1 | contig 15818 bp, 15 predicted proteins | sample 8958741 | NCBI WGS metagenome assembly JAEAMG01 (sample SAMN16933256, study PRJNA681125) | bioreactor sludge metagenome | isolation source: anaerobic bioreactor treating anionic surfactant - SDBS | place: India: Bengaluru | collected 2019-02-28
AAAAGGCTCAAATATACGATTCACATTCTCTTTCGGAATGCCTATACCCGTATCACTAACCGACAATCGTACCTCCTTGTCATTGCTGCCATACCCCATGGTCAACGTTCCTCCCTCCGGCATGGCATGACAGGCATTTATGATAAGGTTGGTCAATACCTGGGTGATCTGATCACGGTCAAGGTAGGTATAAAACGGGCCGCCTTCATATTTTGTCTCTACGCTAATGTCGCCGGGAATATTGATTGTTTTCAGGGTATTTTCAATGAAATTGCGCAAATCCACCAGGATAAGGGATGTCTTGTGTTGCCTTGCAAAATGAAGCAGGCCCGTAACTATGGTTTTGCACCGGTCCGCCTGCTGGACAAGCATATCGAGGTCATCCCGAACTTCCGTATCGGATACTTTGTAATTTTCAAGCAGTAAATGGGCATACATCAAAATGACGCCCAGGGGATTGTTGAGTTCATGGGCAATCCCCGCCGCCAGCTGACCCATACTGGCGAGTTTCTCTGTGTGCATCAGGGTTTCCTGCGTTTGGGCCAGCTTTTCTTTTGATTGCGCCAGACTGGTAATTGTTTCCCGCAATTTACCAATGATGAAGGGAAGGCACATTTCATCTTCCGCCAATCCTTTATGGATTGCTATGGCGTGCTCACGACATGTCTCATAGCCGCAAGCCCCGCAATTCAGTTCATCTTCAGGGGAATCTTTGCCGAGATGTTTTAATATGGTTTCCAATTCTTCCGGTGAGGGGTCGGCAGTCCGTTGGTCGTCCACAAGATACGATTGGCTCAAATCCAAGTCCGAAAATCGCTGCACTTCACGGTGCCATACTTCAAGATCCATGATTTTCAGCCGTTCACGGACATATTCGCTGACACGGCTCCGGCGCAGGAATAGCGGCTCATCGTTGACAATGCCCGGGCCCATGATACACCCCTGGCATGCCAACACCTCAAGCAACCTCGGCTGGCACTGTCCCGCCGCGAATTCTTTTATCGCTTCGACAAATCCGCGTCGCCCGTCGGTAACAATAATATCGCCCGTAACCAGATCCTCGGCAAGCCGTGCGGATTGTATCAGCCCCCGACTCACGGGAAAGAGCGCGCCGAGGCCGCCATGGGGCGGATCGAACTCGGAAAGCGATATGTTCGCTTCCTCGATATTCCTGGCCTGCATCATTTGCTGCGCCTCTTCATAGGAAATCGCAACGTCAACATCATCCGGGACCGCGTTGTAGGCCTCTTCCTTCTTGGCAATACAGGGTCCAACAAAGACCACTTTTACTTCCGGGCCCAATTCATGATGCACGACGCGCGCTGTGGCGGTCATGGGGGACACGATAGGCGCCAGAGAGCCCACCAACGCGGGGTAATACCGCTCGACGTACGCCACAATGGCGGGACAGGACGTGGCAATATATCGGCCGCTCCTGTTTTCTTCGAGAAGCCGGCGATAACGGTCCGAAACAAGATCCGCACCGAAAGCCACCTCCATCACATAGTCAAATCCCATTTCACGAAATAGCCCGACGACCTTCTTGTAGGGCCAATCCATGAAGGCGGCGGGGAAACTGGGGGCGATTATTGCTGTGACTTTTTCTTTGCCGGCCAGTAATGCTTCTACCTGTTCGGTAGTATTGTAGACCTGTTTCGCATGCTGCCCGCAGACCTGCACACAATTACCGCAGCCGATACAACGGGAAAGTACTACGTCCGCCTGGCCGTCCGTGATGCGGATGGCCTTGGCCGGACATTCACGCACGCAGGTATAACATCCCCGGCATCGCTCTTTGATGGTCGTAACCAGCGGGATTTTTGTCGGTTCTTTCATATCCCTAGTCTACCCCATTCAGCAGTAAATAACAACCCCTGCGGCATCCCCAAAAGGGTTGCCGCACCGTATACACCCACATTAGCAGGGAATTCGCGTCACGGAATATATTTGCCGCGTTCCACATACTGTGTGTGCAACAACTTGTGGCTGATTTTGCCACAGGGGCCGTCGGTTAGGAACTTGGAGTAGAGTTCAAGAACAGCCGGATTTTCATGAGATTTGCGAACCGCCGAACGCGTATCCTCGGCATAAATGGCGTTTGCGCGTGCGGAACGAATCGCGGGACTTGTGGGAATGGGCTGACCACCTCCGCCCAGACACCCGCCCGGACATGCCATAAGCTCTATAAAATGACATTCGCTGAACTTGCCGCCTTTACGGATGTCTTCAAGGACACGTTTGGCATTGGCGGTACCATGGCAAACCCCCACCTTGAGCGTAACGCCTTTAAGCCACTCCCAATCGGGAACAAGATGCGCCAGAATACCCGGAACAGGACCTACGGCGCTAATAGGTATTTCAACATACTTTATACCCTCGAAACCGCGAACCGGAATGATATCGGCGTGATTGTACAGATCTTCGACTTTAATGCCACAGACCAATTCCACCACGGTACGCAACGCAGCCTCCATCACGCCGCCGGAAGCGCCAAAGATAACGCCCGAACCTGATTCCTGCCCGAAGGGATCATCGAATTCAGACTTGGGCAAATCCGGCAGGTAAATGCCCGCTTCGGTAATCATTCGCGCCAGTTCGCGGGTGGTCAAGCCATAGTCAACATCCTTGAAGCCGCTGTCACTCATCTCGGGACGGTTGCATTCAAACTTTTTTGCGGAGCAGGGCATCAATGCGACGCTGACCACATCCTTGGGCTCGAGATTATTGACTTTGGCGTAATAGGTCTTGATAACAGCGCCGAACATTTGCTGTGGGCTTTTTGCCGACGACACATGGGGCAACATGTCGGGATAGAAATGTTCGATGTATTTTACCCAACCTGGCGAGCAACTGGTGAATTGGGGAAGTGCTGCCGCCTCTTTCTTTACCAGGGCCTTGTGCAAACGTAGAATCAGTTCAGTTCCTTCTTCGATGATCGTCAAATCCGCGGTGAAGTTGGTGTCGAAAACCTTGTCAAATCCGCAGCGCCTCAGGGCGGTATTCATCTCGAGGGTGAGGGGAATTCCTGGCTCAAGGCCAAAGCACTCCGCGATTCCGGCACGTGGACTGGGCGCGGTCTGGATGACCACATGCTTGGTTGGATCATCAATGGCGGCCCACACGTCGTCCGTCTGGTCGTTGGCTTTCAACGCGCCCGTTGGGCAACGGTTGACACACTGGCCGCAATTGATGCACACCACATCGGCAAGGGGCTTGTCCATGAATGTTTCTATCTTGGTATCCGCGCCGCGATGGGCCGCGTCGAGCACCCCCACTTCCTGCAAATCAATGCAGGTACGCACACAGCGCCGGCACAACACGCATTTATTCATATCCCGCACTACCGAATAACTGGACAGATCCTGGGGATACATGGGAGAATCGGGGTGGCCGAAACGGAAAAAGTCCACCCCGTATTCCTGGGCAAGGGACTGTAGTTCACAATTGTTGTTGCGTATACAGGCGTAGCATTCGCCGTAATGTTTTGACAACAGCAGGTCCAATATATGCCGGCGCGCCTGGCGCACTTTCCGGGTATGAGTTTTCACTTTAATCGGCGCCGTTATGGGATACGCGCAGGAAGCCTGCAAGGTGCGCTGTCCTTCAACTTCAACAACGCACACACGACATACCCCCGCCACGCACAAATCATCATGGTAGCATAGTGTAGGAATATGAATACCCAATTGCCTGGCCGCCTCGAGAATGGTGGTGCCCACCGGCACCTTGATTTCCCGGTCATCAATGGAAATGGTTACTTTGCCGCCGATTCCCGAAGGGTCGGCCGCTTTTTTTACCGTAAAAACCCGCTGGCTCACGGGCGCTCTGGAAACCATCTGATCCGCATCTGTTTCTCTTGTCATGGTATGCTCCTTGTATCACCCGGCCTGGGTAAGTATGGTACGGCCCAAAATTTCACTCTTAAAATGTTTTACTATGGAAAGAAACGCATTGGGGCTTGACTGGCCCAGCCCGCATTTCGAGGCCATTTGCACGCTCTCGCCCAAGGCACACAATTCCTTGAGATAGGCCATGGTACATCGGCCTTGTTCCAACAGGCGCACCCCCTCAAGCAGTTTTTCATTACCCTCACGGCACGGCGTACATTGGCCGCAGGATTCCTCGACAAAGAATTCAAGAAAGTTTCGCGCCACAGCAAGCATATCCCGCTGCGGGCCGAACACAATGATGGAACCACCAGTCGGAATGTCTTCAAAGGCCAAGGTGCGTTGAAACTCTGTAGCCGGAACACAATGCCCAGAGGCTCCACCGACCTGGACAGCCTTTGCGTGTTCACCACCGACCGCTTTCAGCAGTTCGAGAATGGTGATTCCCAGTGGAAATTCATAAACACCGGGACTTTCACAATCCCCCGATACGCTGAACAGTTTATTGCCTGCGGATTTCTCCGTGCCCATATTTTTGAACCAGGCGCTCCCTTTGGCCAGGATACAGGCGGCCCAGATAAGCGTTTCAACGTTGTTTACAACCGTGGGATGGCCCATAAACCCGGTATCCACGGGGAAAGGCGGCCGGTTTCGGGATTCGCCCCGATGTCCTTCCAGCGATTCGATAAGGGCCGTTTCTTCGCCGCATACATAGGCGCCGGCGCCCATGCGGATGATGACGTTGAAAGAAAAACCGTCCTTGTCCAGGATGTTTTCTCCCAATAAACCCTCCCTCTCCCTTCGGGCGATGGTCGCCTCCAGCAATTCCCTGAGGTAACTATATTCGCCGCGTAGATAGATAATGCCCTCGGAGGCGCCGATGACATATCCGGCTATGGTCATGCCTTCCAACACCAAATCGGGAAAGTCAGATAAAATGACCCGGTCCTTGAAAGTGCCCGGTTCGCCCTCATCGGCGTTGCATATAATGTATTTTGTATCGCTTTTGGCTGCGGCCGCCAGGTTCCATTTCACACTGGTGGGAAATCCGGCGCCGCCCCTTCCCTTCAATCCTGAATTGCTGATTTCGGCAATAATGTCCGGCCGGGACATGGCAAGCGCTTTTTTCAGACCCGCGTTGCCGTCAATGGAACTGAACGTAAGTGTATTTGTTTTAGTGTTGACGATACCCATGGTTCAGTGCTCCTCGACCTGTTGGAATACATTTACATCCATCATTTTTTTAAAATCGGCCAGAATATCGTGAACCTTATCCGGCGTAACTTTCGTGAAAACCTGCTCATTTACGAGAAGTGCCGGCCCTTGGTCGCACATGCCCAGACAATTGGCCCATTCAAGTGAAAACCGCCCATCCGGCGTGGATTCGCCGAAATGAATGCCCAATTCGTTTTCCAACTGGCGGGCTACCTGTTCTCGTCCCGCCATATTGCAGGAAATCGTTTTGCATAAGCGTATTTCAAACCTGCCTTTGTGACCCTCTTTCAGAAATTGATAAAAAGAAACCACCCCGTGGACCTCCACAGGATGGATATCCAGGTGATCGGCAATTACCTGCATGGCATGTCCCGATATCCGGCTGTACTTTTTCTGCACCTCCTGCAGGACGGGAAGCAGGCTGCTGCGTTCACACCCGTATTTTTTTACCCATCGCTCTATATCCGCTTTAAGTCTTTCCTGGACTGGTATCATCATCGCGCGTCCTCCCTTTTGTTTAGCAAATCAGCCACCTTCTTTAACAAAAGCGACGGCTCGATCGGTTTTTCCTGGAAATCATTTACCGGTACCATCTCATCGTCTTTGTCAATATTGAGACCGGTAGCCTTGCTCACTGTAGTCAACATCAAAATCGGCGTACGGTGTCCTTTTCGACGCAGGTCTTGGGCCATGGTAATCCCGTCGTCCGGCTGCTCCATCATCACATCCAAAACAATAAGGTCAGGAGCAAACTCCGCGAAACGGGTCATTCCCTCTCGGCGATTGTAGGCTACTGCGATTTGATGTCCTTGCTGTTTTAATAGCAACTCCACCGCCTCGACGACATCCGGGTCGTCATCCACAATCAAAATTTTTGCCATGTCCTTTTCCCTTTCTTGTTTGAATTAATTTTGTAACCCGTTGTATTCATCTTTTCTAAATCCAGAAATTGCGTGCGGAAAGGCGAGCGATTATATACTAAATAAAAAAATAAATTCAAAACTAATCTTTTTTTAAAATAAATCACACCCTTTTATTTCATAAAAGATTACATTGAAGACCCAAGTGATTGTGAATGGGAATTTGATAAAGCAATTCATGACTGCAACATGGATAAGTCATTTTCTGATATACATTATAGAGATTTTTTTCAATTAAAAAATATAACAAAAAACGCGCCGTAACAACAGGATACTTTCCTGCTGCTGTCGAAAGGAGAAATATACAGTTGCAGACCTATTTTAGTAAGACGCCAGAAGGTTTGTGGCAAGTTTGGCGGAAACTATCATGAGTTTGAGACTCTTGGAAATATCCGGCGAAATCCCAAGACGTTGGGAAAAGAACGGCGAGATTTTATGATGTTTGCGGTAGGATCGGAACTCGGAAATCGGCCTATCCAAACCGCAACAGTGGGAGGGTTCACAGGGGCTTCTGATTTCAGATGCCTCCCGGATCAGGCATGGTTCATGATAACGCCACAACTAAAACAATAAAACTAATTCGTATAATTGAAGCCGAATACAGATTCAGTATATGCTACTATTCGATTTCGTGTTCATAGGTTAGGAATCCTGAGGAATATAACAATGGTAGATGTCGCTTCAGTAGAAAAGAAGCGTGAACAATCGCTTGCAGTTGTCATTGATGATGATTATGATGTGCTTGAATGGTGCCGCGTCATACTTGAGTTCAACGGTTTTTCTGTTGAGTGTTTTTATGATCTTGAAAAGGCCTATGCCTTTATAAAAAGCCGTAAGCCTGACATTATCTTATCGGACCTGATGATGAGCGACTTGAATTCCGGTTTTGACTTTGCCCAACGCATCAAGGAAACTATCGGCCTGGAAGAGATCCCCATTATTATAATGACCGCGGCTTCGAGTCGGTATGGTTTTGATTTTACTCCCAAAACGGACGACGACCTTAGGGCCATGCATGTTGACGCCTATTTCTCAAAGCCTGTTGACCCAAAAATCCTGTTGTCAAAAATACATGAACTTATCCTAAAAAATAGAGGCAATCCATAACCATTGGAAATACATATCAACAAATCCAGCCGTCCCCGATACTTCAACAACATGTTCCACGGGACTGCATCAAGTTTTCGGCGCATACATCAGCTAAATATTCAATAAGGAATCTTGATAACGATTATGATGAAACTGGCGTCACTGATCACTAATTTGGGTTTTCGCGTCCTCGTTCCATCGCAGGATGCAGACCGGGAAATTCAACGCATATATGCGGGGGATCGAATGAGCGACCTGTTATGTGCAGCCTCTGAAAATACCCTGATTATTACCCATGTGGCCAACCAAAGCATTGTCAGGCTCATTGAGTTGATGGAGTTGCCGGCAGTTTGTTTTCTTAAAGGCTTGCAGCCTGAAGACGCGGTGCTTGAGGCGGCACGGGATTCCGATACCTGCCTGATGACATCGCCTATGGATATGTACGAAACCTGCGGCCTTTTTTATCAGCTGTTCAGCGCGGAACAACAGGGCATTCGCCACGTATGAATGTAGCTCATGTGGAAATCGTGGGAGGGGATTATTTTAGTTCTGGAAGGGGATCAAAAAAGATCAAGGAAGAGCTACGCAAGATCGGGGTGTTGCCCGAAACTATTCGGCGCGCGATCGTGGCGGTGTATGAAGCTGAAATGAATGTGGCCATTCACGCTTATGGAGGGACTTTGCGGGCGACAATTACCCCGGAAACCCTCGAGCTTGTTATCGAGGACAACGGTCCCGGCATTCCCGACATCGAACAGGCTATGCAAGAAGGGTTTTCAACAGCCCCCCCGGAGGCCAGGGAGCAGGGTTTCGGCGCGGGAATGGGCCTGCCCAACATACGTCGCAATACCGACCGTTTTACGATTGATTCCATAGTGGGTAAAGGAACCACATTGCGATTTTCTGTCTATTTGAAGCCGGAGGCGGCCGAGCGTATGCGCGCCACCGCGGTTACGGTGGAACCTGAAAGATGCATCAAGTGCCTTCAATGTCTCAACGTCTGTCCCACACAAGCAATCCGCGTGTGCAAGAACGGACCGGAAATCATTCGCCATTTATGCGTGGATTGCACGACCTGTATAGAAACCTGTCCTCAGGGAGTCTTTGACATGGACTGCGCCGCAGATGCGCCTGAGGGTCAGGAATCGAGCATTTTGGTGCTCCCTGACGCAATTCTTGGACAGTGCGGTTTACATAGGCCGCTGGAATCCATTGAAAAAGCACTAGCTGATGCCGGATGGAAAAATCTCCTGTTCTCCGGAATCGCCGAAAAGGCAGTTGCGGAGGCCGCTCTGGCTTTCAGGGAGAAAAAGGCCTCAGCCACATTGCTGCTTGTTCCTGTATGCCCGGCGGTATTGAATCTGATTCAACTGCGATATCCGTCCCTCTTAAGATATATTGTTCCCCTTCTAACTCCCATTGAAATCCTTCGTGACAGCCTTGCCGATGCGGTTTTTGTCCCTTCCTGTCCGGCACAGTCAGCCCTGGTCCGCGATATAAGTACCTCGGACCATGTTTCCCGGCTGCACCCTAAAAAAATAAAGAAGATATTGTATGGAGGGGCAAAGTCAAATCAAGCCATGACTGAGGCGGGCGACCAGAAAGACCTGTTTCCCGCGACCGTAATAGCCGGAATAAAACGTGTCTGCCAGTTTCTCGATAAAGCAGAACGGGGCCAGATGGAAGACTGTGGAGTTGTCGCTCTTTATGCCTGTGACCAAGGGTGTTTTGGCTCGCCTTTCTGGGACATGCCGCCGGCGCTTGCCCAGCAGCGTGCGGATATCCTCAAGCCAGAGACTGCACCAGTCCGAGTTCATGCGTTGTACAGGGCTAAGCCCCTCGAGCCGCGATCCGGCGCGCGGCTCGCGCCGGATATGTCCACAGCCATAAAGAAACTCACAGAAATAAATCGGATTACAAAAAACCTGCCGGGAAGAAATTGCGGAGTTTGCGGTGCGCCGACATGCTTAACTTTGGCTGAAGACGTGGTTATGAACCGGGCCACGCTTGCTTCGTGTATTTTCCTGGAAAATGTCCCGGATACGCCGGAGACAGGCAAGGAGGACTCCTTTTGAATATTTCCACTCTGGTAGAGCAGATGAAGCTTGAAAATTTAACACCGGAAATTGACCTTACCGCACTGCCTGAAATAAAGCGCGGGTATGTCTCCGACTTATTGAGTGACGTATTGGGCAATGCTCCGGCCGGAGGCATACTGGTGACGGTACAAGTACATTTAAATGTTGTAGCGGTCGCCGTACATGCCGAACTGACAGCCATAATCTTTGCCCTTGGGAGAAAACCCGATGAAACGACCCGGGATAGAGCCTTACAGGAAAGGGTCGTTTTATTGGCCTCCGAGGAGCCGGCATTCGATATTGTTGGAAAACTCTACGCCCTCGATATCCGGGGGGCGGCTCCATGCGTGTGATTAAGGCCGATCTGCATATTCATTCCGCTCTTTCGCCGTGCGCGGATGATGCAATGACGCCGGAATTGATTGTATATGCGGCAATAGCGGCCGAGCTGGACCTGATCGCCATTTGTGACCACAATTGCGCTGGCAACGTGGAGGCGGTGCGTCAGGCATCGGATCACATCGCCGGGAAATATTTGCATGTGATTCCCGGCATGGAGATCACTACCCGGGAAGAAGTACATGTCTTAGGGCTTTTTCCTGAAGGGGAACAAGCCATAAGAGCTTCTGAAACGCTTGCCACCTATCTTCCTGAGGCCGGCCCTGGCGGTAACCCACTCGGCAGCCAGCCTTTGATGGATTATACAGGACGTATCATCGGAAGTGTTGACAGGCTTCTTTCCTTCGCATCCACCCTCAGTTTGGCTGAGACCATCACCTTTATACGAGACTTCCAGGGACTGGCCATCGCAGCGCATGTGGATCGCCCCTCTTTTTCCGTGATCAGCCAGTTGGGATTTTTACCGGATGATGTACGATTCGATGCATTGGAAATATCCGCCGCGGGATGTGCACGTGGGGAGCAACAAAGATTCAGCAGTGAAGGGTATACGCTGATTACCACTTCAGACGCGCACTTCCTTATGAATATCGGCTGTGCCCACACGTGTTTTCTGCTGAAAAACCCCGAGTTCAATGAAATTAAACAGGCCTTGCACCGTCAGGGCGGAAGAGAATGTTACCTTGCGTGACTTGGCATTACATTTACTGGACGTAACCGAAAATGCTGTGCGCGCCAAAGCCGATATTATCCGCATAAGCATCCATCTGGACAAGAATGCGGAACGATTGACGTTATGCGTTGAAGATAATGGACCCGGATTATCGGTTTCTCCGGAGCATGCACTCAACCCCTTTTACACCACAAAGAAAGGCAAACGCACCGGTTTGGGTTTGAGCCTGTTCCAGGCCGCGGCTTGGCAATCACAAGGTGATTTAACACTGTCCGAATCCGAATTCGGCGGCATGAAAGTTGAAGCATCCTTTCTATACAATCATGTGGATCGGGCCCCTCTTGGCGATATTGCCGGAACCATCAAGGCACTCACTATTTCCAACCCTGAAATTGTCTGGATATGCCACATAGAAGGTCCCGGCGGTATTCGGACTTTGGTACTGCAGGATTTTATCCTTGAAAATCCTGAGGCAAGTCTGTTCACTGTGGTGGATATATACGCCGACAGGCTTCGTTTGGCGTTGCAGGAAGCCTGCATTAATTCCGGGTAGCGATTGGCTTAAACTCGAATGCCCTATTCCCCTGCACAGTGAACCGTAAGACGGGAAACCGGTGTATTCCTTTCAGCATGTCGCTTCGCAATCGAACAAGGAAAGTATATATCCGTTATTTTTGGATCAACATCATGGCAGGTAGTACAACAATTTGGACGAGATTGAGTATTACTTTGAGCAGGCACTGGATACTCTGATAGTAAAAGCGGCAGGCTGGAAAACGGACGAGTTCATCTTTCTTTTCAGGGGATCACCAAAAAGTTTGTCAATAACAAGTTGCTTGCCAAAACATAAGTTCGCTATCATGTTCGATGCTTGTATCCGTGACAGACGAATTAACCCGGTAATGTTTTATCTCCTGTCTCCCTGAAGTGCAGCCTTTGATCTGCAACGATCAACTGAATTTCTATACGGGACGCAAAAAATACCAGAACCTTCAAATGTACATGGGGATAACACTATATAGGCGCTTAGAGCCGTTTTGCTGACAATTAATTATGAGTTTGAAATACTGGGATCGCTGGCATCCTGCCGGTCTCCTTGGCGTATATAGGTCACCTGCCGGCAGGATACCGGCGATCCCAGTATAGGACAGTCTGATTGCGCCGAAGGCGCCACTTCTTCCGGGCTAAGTCCCGGACGAAGCGTAGTGTCTTGCAAAGTAAGAAAAGGAAATTGCCATGCCTGTATCTTGGATGCTAACGCCGCCTCGTACGGTTCCGGTTCTGGAGCCGTCTTTCAGACCGCCTGTACTTGCGAACCGTACCTTCGCCCAGGCTGTACATGCTTCCGGCGGTGGTGTGCCGCTTGTGTTGGCCTTGGAACGGGGGGACGGTTCCGTTTCCCGGTTTGAGACCCGGGTATTTCCCGAAGAGCACCCACAGGCGGCGGCAAATACCTTTTATGCGGAACGACTCTTAAAGTTTTTATTATGGCAGCGCGGCGCATGGCGCGTCTATGCGGGCGGTCCCCATTCTGTGGGCCTTTATTTACAGCAGTGCTATAAACCGGAAGGGCTTCGTGGATTTGATTACATGTTCATGGGGGAATCCGTTTACGAAAAGCCCTTTACGGTGGTTTGTTGTAAGGCCGATGATGTGCCCGATGAGAACGAGTCTTCCATGCCGTTGGGACGTCATCTCACAGGTTGCCGCATCGGTTTTGATCTGGGGGCTTCGGATCGGAAAGCCAGCGCCGTAATTGATGGGGAAGCGGTATACAGCGAAGAGGTGGTCTGGGAACCTGCCAAGCATGCCGATCCCGCCTATCATTTCAACGAGGTTATGACGGGTATCAGGACCGCAGCGTCCAAGATGCCCCGACTGGACGCCATTGGCGGCAGTGCGGCGGGCGTCTATGTGAATAACCGGGCTATGGTAGCCTCCCTTTTCCGTGCCGTACCCAAGGAGCGCTTTCACGAGGTGCATGATTTGTTTCTGCGCATTGGCCGGGAAATGGGTGTTCCTCTTACTATTGTAAACGACGGCGAGGTAACCGCTTTGGCCGGTTCTATGTCACTGGAAGATAACGGCGTGCTCGGGGTAGCCCTGGGCAGCAGCGAGGCGGGCGGTTACGTCAACCTGGAAGGCAATATTACGGGATGGCTGAACGAACTGGCCTTCTGTCCCGTGGATTATAATCCCGAAGCGACTGTGGAAGACTGGTCGCGCGACTACGGAGTCGGCGCCTCTTACTTTTCCCAGCAATGTGTCTTCCGGCTTGCGCCAAAGGTGGGTATCAAACTTCCAGCGGACCTGGCCCTGGCGGACAAACTCAGACTTGTACAGGACAAATTAGAGGCGGGCGATGATAACGCCCGTAAAATATGGGAAACCATGGGTGTTTTTCTGGGCTATACCATGGCCCATTACGCCGATTTCTATACTATTAAACACGCATTGATTTTGGGGCGTTGCACATCGGGTTCCGGCGGTGATCTTTTACTCAACGGCGCGACCAAGGTGCTTCGGGAAGAATTTCCCGAACTCGCGGAACGCATGTGCATTCAATTACCTGATGAAAAAAGCCGGCGCGTGGGGCAATCCATCGCGGCTGCCAGTCTGCCGGTGCTGGGTTAAAAGCGGTGTGTTTCCGCCTGGCCGGACCAGGAAAGGACCTGCATCTGAACAAGGAACCTTCTATATCGGAACCTGTTGCCGTGGTATATCTGTCGCTTGGAAGCAACCTGGGCGATCGTGTTGTGATGCTGCGGCAAGCGCTTGATGTACTAAATGAAACACCGCGGGTGCGCGTGCTGCGGGTATCCTCCGTTTATGAGAGCAAACCATGGGATTTGACCCGGCAACCGAAATTCCTTAATATAGTAGCGGAGATTGAGACGGCTTTGGAGCCGCTTGAACTCCTGGATACCGTTAAAGCCGTGGAATTGCGGCTCGGGCGCACACCTGCCCGGCGCTGGGGACCTCGGTGTATTGATATAGACTTGATATTGTGGGACGCGAAAGTGTTGCGAACCGCAGCCCTTACGCTGCCTCACGAACGATTTCGCGAACGCGCCTTTGTGCTGACGCCCTTGGCGGATTTGGCGCCGGAAGCGATTGACCCGGAAACAGGGCTGACCGTGGCCGTATTGGCAGGCCGCCTTGGCGCCGAGGGCTTGACGCATTACGCGGAACCGATGTACTCTTGAACCGCTCCGCTTGGAGCCCAACAGGGACCGGGACGGATTCGTCACGGTTCGAGAAAGAACCAGTTATGCCAGTAACTGCAGTCACCTTCCGTGAACGTAAAGAACGGGGTGAAAAAATTGCCGTAGTAACGGCGTATGACTTCCCCATGGCCGCACTGATGGATGAGGCGGGCGTGGATGCCATTCTTGTGGGGGATTCCTTGGGAAATGTCGTTGCGGGACTGGAAAACACCCTGGGCGTAACCATGGACATGATGCTGCACCATGTGAAGATGGTGCGGGCGGGCGTCAAACAGGCCCTGCTCATCGCCGATATGCCCTTTCTCTCCTACCAAATCAGTATGGAAGAGGCCGTGCGTAACGCGGGCAAGCTGGTGGCTGAAGGCGGCGCCCAGGCTGTCAAACTCGAAGGCCCGGTTTCAAAATTCGGAGCGATCATCACGGCCATTCTCCGCGCGGGCATTCCCGTGATGGGCCATATCGGGCTCACCCCGCAATCCCTGCATCAAATAGGCGGTTATAAAGTGCAAGGAAGAGACGAAGCCTCCGCGCGGCGCCTGCGCGAGGACGCCCGGGAACTCCAGGAGATCGGATGCTTTTCCCTTGTACTGGAATGCGTGCCGGCCTCTCTCGCCACGGAAATTTCACAAAGCCTGTCCATTCCGACCATCGGCATCGGCGCGGGACCGGGATGTGACGGCCAGGTACTGGTATGTCATGACATGCTGGGTTGGGGCAGGGCGCGCTTTACCAAGACATACGCCGACGCGCGCGCATTAATGCGTGGCGCTTTTGAAGAATACGTGCATGAAGTCAAGGCGGGAACATTTCCCGGCCCGGAGCAGTGTTACGAATGAAGCGGATTCTACATGCGGAAGAAATGCGCGCCTGGTCGGATGAACAACGAAGCCTTCACAAGACCATCGGGTTTGTGCCGACTATGGGCGCATTGCACGCCGGCCATCTCAGCCTGGCCACGGCTGCCGTCCGGGATAATGACCGGGGCGTGGCAAGCATTTTTGTCAACCCGACGCAATTTGCTCCCCACGAAGATTTTAATCGCTATCCCCGACCCCTGGAAGAAGATCTTGCTAAACTGGAAGCGGCCGGCATTGATGCCGTATACCTGCCCGCCGCCGCCGAGATGTATCCCAAAAACTACTCCACCTATGTGGAAGTAGGCGGCGTCAGCGAAGGCCTGTGCGGCGGCAGCCGTCCCCATTTCTTTCGCGGCGTGGCCACCGTTGTCACGAAACTATTCAATGCGGTAAAACCGCACCGCGCTTATTTTGGTCAAAAAGATGCGCAACAGTGCGCCGTAATAAAACGCATGGTGCGCGATCTGGATATGGGCATTGAAATCGTCGAGATGCCCATTGTGCGCGAAGCGGACGGGCTTGCCATGAGCTCCCGCAATGCGTACTTGACCGCAGAAGACCGGAAACGCGCCTTGTGTCTCTCACGGGCACTATTTGACGCCGAGAAAAGGATGAAGCGGGGGGAGCGTGATGGAGAAGCGTTGATACACGCCGTACGCGATAATATGCGCGATGTGGAAATAGACTATGTGGCGCTTGTGGATGCGGAAACCATGGAGCCCGTTCGGGAAGTAATACGGCCTGTCCTTCTCGCCGTAGCGGTGCTGTTGCCGACAGCGAGGCTGATAGATAACATAAAGTTTGATCCTGCGGAGTGTCGGGAATGCAAAACTCCGCGGCAGGAAAACATTCCGCAGATATAGAGGAGCCTTGCAGCCCATGTTGATTACGATGATGAAAAGCAAAATTCACCGGGCGACCATAACGCAGGCCGACCTGAACTATCAGGGCAGCCTCACGCTGGATCGGGACCTGATGGATGCCGCCCAGATGACGGAATACGAGCAGGTGCACGTTTTGAATATCAATACCGGCGACCGGTTCGTCACGTACATCATAGAAGGCAAGCGGGGCAGCGGCACGGTGTGCCTCAACGGCGCGGCGGCACGGCTAGGCCATCCCGGTGACCTGATTATCGCCATTACCTATGCGCAAATGGATCGCAGTGAGGCCGCCGCACACAAGCCGATTATGGTGCACGTAGACGAACAAAACCACATTGCGGAAGTAAACTAAAGGGAACCCTGCATTGGTTTCATCCGAGGCAAAAACAACGAGGGGCAACCTTGGCTTTTTCCTGCTGGGTGTGTTCACAACCCTGTGCGTTACGGGGATTTTTTCGCTGGGCAGCGCGCTGTTTTTTCAATGGCAGCGGGGCGCCACGCCCTTGGTGACGGGCGAAGAAGACCTGGATAAGCTCATTCAAACTGATGTGAATCTTTTCTGGACTCTAGTTCCAAACCTGAAAAACAA
>JAEAMG010001704.1_pt1 | contig 15790 bp, 16 predicted proteins | sample 8958741 | NCBI WGS metagenome assembly JAEAMG01 (sample SAMN16933256, study PRJNA681125) | bioreactor sludge metagenome | isolation source: anaerobic bioreactor treating anionic surfactant - SDBS | place: India: Bengaluru | collected 2019-02-28
CCTCGATATCGCCATAGTTCTCGGAAAGCGCGTAAAAGTGAGGCAGCAGATCCAGAGAGATCAGCGTGGGCTTTTTCTGCACCAACTTGCCGTAGTACACGAGCCCGCGGGAGGGCAGCTCGTCCTTCCAATTCCAGGCGTGGCCCAGCTCGGCATCTTCATGCCCCGCGGGCAGGGGCCGACTCTCGCCGCAGATGGCCTCCCAGAGCGTGGGTATCTCCACCGTTCTGGCGGGAAAGAGGAGGCAGAACCCCACCTGGTTGACAAACTCGAGCGCCTGCTGGCTGCTGCGCAGGCGCAGATGCGGGCGGCGACGGTAGCGGTCGTCGCGCCAGTTTTCGACTTGTTGGGGTGTGAGCTGAATGAGAGAGTCTGACATGTGTATGCGTCTGCGCGAGAAACCGGGTTTCGTACCCCTTCCGCGTTGCTTCAGGGGCCTGCGGGAAACCCGGCTTCTAAGAATCCTGCTACGCCAGAAATGGATTGTGCTGGCGCTCAAAGCCGATGGTCGTTGCGGGGCCATGGCCGGAGTAGACTACCGTGTCGTCGGGCAGGGTGAACAGCTTGTCGCGGATGGACTGCAGCAAGACGCGCATGCTGCCGCCGGGAAAATCCGTGCGCCCGATGCCCTGGTTGAATAGGGCGTCGCCGCTAAAGACAACCTGGTGCCCGGCACTCCACAGGCTGATGCTCCCCGGCGAGTGCCCGGGGGTGTGCAAAACCTGCAGCGCGAGCGATCCGACCTGGACAATCGACCCTTCGGTGAGCGAGACCGTGGCGGCCGGGCCGGGGCGAAAGCTCCCGGCGAAGAAGGAAAAGCTGCGCAGGGGATTGGTAAGCATGGACGCATCGTCGGGGTGGATGGCCAGGGGGGCGCCCGTGGCCTCCACAACCTCGCGGTTGGCCATGATGTGGTCAAAGTGGCCGTGGGTGTTGACCACCAGCGTGATTCCCAGCTTGAGCCCGCGGACAGTCTCCAGGATCAACTCGGCATCGCCGCCCGGGTCAATGACAATGCCCTGGCTGGTTGCCTCATCGCCGACGATGTAGCAATTGGTCTGCAATGGCCCGACGGCCAACGGTTCGATGATCACGGCTTCCTCCTTGCTCCGGTCCGGCAAGTATAGCACAGAAGATTCCGATTTGCACAAAATCGACAAAGACAGTATAATGGCGGCAGTTAGAAAGACTCCGCTGAAAAGTGGGCGTTCCCCACTTTTCTTCGTGTAATATGGCTGTGCCGGGCTAGATCACGGGAGGTTTTGGGGTTTGAAGAACGATTTTCTGATCGCCATAACTCAGGTATCCGCCGAGAGACACCTGCCCAAAGAGGTGGTTATTGACGCTATTGAGCAGGCGCTGGTTTTGGCCTACAAGCGCAACTTCGGCACGGGTCAGAACATCGAAGTCAAGATGGACCCGAATACCGGCAAGGCGCACGTGTTTGCGGACATGGAGGTCGTCGAACAGGTCGTGGATCCGCAAACCCAGGTGCTTCTGAAAGATGCACGCCAGGTCGATACCCAGGCCAAAGTGGGGAGCAGCGTGCACATGGAGACGACGCCCAAGGACTTTGGGCGCATCGCGGCGCAGACGGCCAAGCAGGTCATTTTGCAGCGCATACGCGAAGCCGAGCGCGAGACACAGTACGCCGACTGGTCAGACCGCGTGGGCGAGGATGTGCTGGGCACAATCCGCAACATCGATGCAGCGGGAAATGTGATCCTGTCACTGGGCCGGTCTGAAGCGGTCATGCCCAAGAGCGAGCAGATTCCTAGCGAGCACTATGCGCCCAACCAGAGGCTACGCACCTACATCTATGAAGTGGAGCGGAGCAACCGCGGCCCGCGCATCAAAGTCTCGCGTACCCACCAGAAGCTTCTGCGGCGCCTGTTAGAGAATGAGGTGCCGGAGATCTTTCAGGGCACGGTCGAGATCAAGGCCATTGCGCGAGAGCCAGGCTCACGGTCCAAAGTGGCGGTGGCGGCATCCCAGGCCGGGATTGACCCGGTGGGCTCGTGCGTCGGCATGCGCGGCGTACGCATCCAGAACATCGTCAATGAGCTAAACGGCGAGAAGATCGATGTCGTGGCCTGGTCGCCGGAGGAACCCAAACTGATTGCCAACGCGCTCAGCCCGGCCAAGGTTGAGCGGGTGTGGCTGAGCCCGGAGACAAAGACGGCCACCGTGGTAGTTCCGGACAACCAGTTGTCGCTGGCGATTGGCAAAGAGGGGCAGAATGCCCGTCTGGCGGCCAAGCTGACTGGCTGGCGTATCGACATCAAGAGCATCACGGAAGCGGCCGACGAGACGGAACGGCGGGCCAAAGAGGCGGCGGAAGCGGCCGCCCGAGAGGCGGAGCTGGAAGCCAAACGCCAGGCGGCGGCAGCGCTCCTGGCCGAGGCTGAACGAACTCTGCAGGAAGAGGCGAAGGCTGCCGCCGAGGGGGCCGAGCCGACGGTTACCCCGGCGGAACCCGTGGCAGCTGTCGCTGGTGTTGAACCTGTCGCGATTCCGGAGCCGGTCGCACCGGCGCAACCGGCCGCGCCAGAAGCAGCAGCTGCTGTACCAGGTGAAACGGTTCCTGCGCCCGAGACGGCCGAAGCGGCGCCCGAGGCTGAGGCAGTCCCGGCCGGTGGTCTGGAGGCAACCTCGTGGAAACTCCAGCCAGAGGTCGACGAGGAAGCCGAAGAAGAAGAGGGCGACCAGAAAAAGGGTAAGAAGGGCAAAAAGTCCCGCACGCAGAAAGGCCGCGCCAAGCGACGGATGGAATGGGAAGATGATCTCGAGGAGCAGTGGTAGGGGCCGTTCGATCGGCCACCGTAGCGCTGCAGGCGATGGACTATGACCGCAAAACACGTTCCATTGCGCACGTGCGTGCAATGCCGGCAAGTGCGCGCCAAGCGTGAACTGATACGCATCGTGCGGACGCCACAAGGGACAATCGAAATGGACGAACGGGGCAAAGCGGCGGGTAGAGGCGCCTACCTGTGCCGGAACAAGGCCTGTTGGGAAGGCGCTGTTCGCCAGGGGCGGCTCGAGCACGCGCTCAAGGCAAAACTCAGTGCCGCAGACAAAGAGCGGCTCTGGGAATACGGGCAGCAGTTGCCCTGTGTGGACACAGTCTTGCCAGAGGCGACGGACGCCCCGGAGACTGTTGGTGAGGAAGGAGATCAAGCAGCCGCTACGGTTCCAGGCTAGTAGAATATACCTATGCTGAACACTGCATCGGACAAGAATTCCATGCAGGCGCATCAAGGCGCCCAGGGAGAGATGCAGGAAGAGGGGACGTTCATGGCCGGATAGGCTTCACGCGCCAGAATCCTCGCAGTTTCCTCTCCCTCATTTGCCGTATCTTCTCCAGTACGGGCCGCCCCACTGCCCTGCTCAAGTCCTGGAATGATCTCGACGGCCCGCCAGCTCGCACCTGTTGCCGCTGGCACAACGTTGATCCGTTTCCGGGACCAGACAATTAGACGAAAGGGGGCAGGTTATGAACTACCAAAAAACCACCCACAACAAGCCAAGCGACACTGCAGCCAGGAGGGCCTCTCCGGCTACCGTTCCGGCGGACCAGAGCAGAGAGCGGGCACCAGGAGCGAGCAATACGCCATACCGCTCGAGCGGGAGTGAATCCCCCGGGTTTTCTAGCGCAGGGGCTGTCACGCGGTATGCCGCCCCACCGGGGCGATCCGGACAGCGTCCCCGCGGCGGGTCAAACCGCGGATACGCACCCAGGGGCGGGTCAGGGAGAGGGAGGCCACCGGCGAAGGGGAAAAAGGGCAGGCCGGACCAGGCTGCGGCTACGCCGACGGCGGAGAGCGCGGCGCCAGCAAAGCCGGCCGGCGGAGATACGACGGGTGCCCCAGGGACACAGGGCGGTGGATCCAAGGTGATCACCCTGCCCAAGACGATCACGGTACGCGACCTGTCGCCCATGCTGAATACCAGCCCGATCAACATCATCCGCGAGCTGATGAAGAACGGCGTGATGGCTAACATTAACCAGGAGATTGACTTTGACACGGCGGCCATCGTTGCCGGCGACCTGGGGTTCGAAGTCGAGGAAGAAAAGCTGCCCGAGCCGGTAGCGGAAGAGCCGCAGCCACCCACACGCAAACGCCGGGAGTACACCACCGAGGAGATGGCCAGGCTCAAGACCCGCCCACCGGTAGTGACCATCATGGGCCATGTGGACCATGGCAAGACGTCCCTGCTGGACAACATCCGCCAGACGAACGTGGTGGCCAGTGAAGTCGGCGGTATCACGCAGCACATTGGCGCCTACCAGGTGGAAAAACAGGGCAAGCTGGTCACCTTCCTGGACACGCCAGGCCATGAAGCCTTTACAGCCATGCGTGCCCGCGGGGCCATGGTGACGGATATCGCGGTGCTGGTGGTGGCCGCCGACGATGGCGTGCAGCCGCAGACGGTGGAGGCAATCAACCATGCCCGCGCGGCAATGTTTCCCATTATCGTCTCTATTAACAAGATCGACCGGCCCAATGCCAACCCGGACGTGGTGAAGAAGCAACTCTCCGACGTCGGACTGCTGGTTGAAGACTATGGCGGGGACGTGATCTGCGTGCCAGTCTCGGCGAAACAGCGGATCAACCTGGACACGCTGCTGGAGATGATCCTGCTGGTGGCCGAGATGGCCGACCTCAAGGCCATCCTCGATGCACCCGCAACTGGCGCAGTCATCGAAGGCCGCCGGGACAAAGCCAAAGGCCCGCTGGCCACCCTGTTGGTGCAGGAAGGCACTCTGCGTCTCAACGACTACCTGGTGATCGGCAACATCGCCGGCAAGGTGCGGGCGATGTTCGATGACAAGGGGCAGCGCCTGGACAGTGCCCCACCATCCACGCCGGCAGTCGTGCTGGGGTTGAACGACGTACCCAATGCCGGAGAGCCGTTCCGGGTCGTCGCGGAAGAGCGTGAGGCCCGTGCATTAGCGGCCGCCGAGGCTACCCGCCGACAGAGCGAGGCACTGGCGCAAAAGCCCAAGATGCTCACGCTGGACGAGTTTTTCACCCAGGCGCAGGCAGGCCAGGCCAAAGAACTCAATATCATCCTCAAGGCCGATGTGCAGGGCTCGATCGAGCCCATAGTCAACTCGATTGAAAAGCTCGGGGACGAAAAGCTGCAGGTCAAACTGCTGGCCACGGGAACCGGCAATATCCGCGAGTCCGATATCATGCTGGCCGTGGCCTCACAGGCCATCGTCATCGGCTTTAGCGTACAGGTAGACCCGGCAGCCAGCCGCATGGCGGAATCCGAGGGAGTCGACGTGCGCGTGTATGACATCATCTACCGCCTGGTGGATGACATCGACAAGGCGCTGAAGGGCATGCTGGAGCCCGCCTACCACGATGTAGTTATCGGCCATCTTGAGGTCAGAGCCCTCTTCCTGGCTAACAAGAAACAGTTCGCGGGCGGCCTGGTTACCGACGGAATCGCCGCACGCAATGCCACAGTGCGCGTTCAGCGGGGTAGCCAGGTGCTGTACGAAGGGCCCGTGACCTCTCTGCGTCGCTTCAAGGATGATGTGCGCGAGGTCAGCGCCGGCATGGAGTGTGGAGTGGGAATCGAGGGCTTTAACGAGCTGGCAGTGGGCGATGTACTGGAATTCTACAGAAAGGAACAGGTCAAAGCGTAGGCCGCCGATACGCAGCCGGCCTGATGGATAGCAGATGCCAACAAGACGTCAAGAGCGGGTCAGTGAACGGATTCATCACGAGATCAGTGACTTGCTACAGAATGAAATACGCGACCCGCGTCTGGAACAAGTAACCGTCACCGGCGTGGAGATCAGTCCAGACCTCCAACTGGCCACCGTCTTTGTCAGCACCATGGGCGATCAGGCGGCCAAAGACAACGCGCTGAAGGCATTGGAGCGCGCCTCCGGTTACGTCCGGCGCGAGCTAGCACAGCGCCTGGGGATGCGAGTGACGCCCGCGGTGCGCTTTGTGCTGGACGAGTCATGGGAGCGCGGCGCGCGCGTGGACGCGCTGCTAAATGGTCTGCATAGCGCGCCAGCGGGCGCTGTCGATAGCCCGGCTGAAGAGGATCAGGACGATACAGACTCCGGACAATAGGTCCGGATAGTGAACGCAGGAAGCAATGGCAGATGAAAACCGATACCGTATCACCGCAGGCGACGGCCAGGATGTCGCCTGCGGCGAGAGCCAAGAGACAGCTTGAAGCAGCGCAGAGCGTCTACGTCGCCTGCCACGTCATGCCCGACGGGGATGCGGTTGGCTCGCTGCTGGGGCTGGGGCGAGCATTACAGCGCCTGGGCAAGATCTGCACCCTGGCCTGCGCCGATCCACTGCCGGCCAAATTCAACTTTCTGGCGGGGATTGACCGGGTAGTGTCCCGGCCACCGAGCGAGGAGCAAGTCATCGTCACTATCGATGTCAGCGAGCCCGCCCGTCTGGGGGCGCTGTATGACGAGGCGAGTTTTCGCACTCGGCCGGTGATCAACATCGATCACCACATCACCAACACACGTTTCGGCACGATCAACCTCGTGCAGGACCTTCCCTCTACCGCGGAGATCGTCTACGCGCTGCTGCGCCACCTCAAGGTGCAGCCGGACCGGGACATCGCCGCGGCCCTGCTCACCGGCCTGCTGACCGACACCCGCTGCTTCCGCACCGGCAATGTCACCGCCCGGCAGTTGCGCACCGCTGTGGCATTAACGAATGCCGGGGCATCTATCGCCGAGCTCACGGAACTGATCTTTAATCGTGAGCCGGTTTCCACCGTCTGCCTGTGGGGGCAGGCCCTGGCCAACGTGCAAACACGAGGCCGGGTGATATGGGCGGAGATTGACCGTGAGATGATGCGGCGGTGCCGCGCCTCAGCCAACGATGCCGACGGTCTTTCCAGCTTTCTGGCCAGCACGGCAGGCGTGGACGCCGCGATGGTCCTTCGTGAGAAGGAGGACGGGCGGATCGAGGTGTCGATGCGCGCCGGACCGGGCCGGGACATCTCGGGGGCAGCCCAGCAGTTGGGCGGGGGAGGGCATCCGCGAGCGGCCGGGTGTACGCTGGCTGGACCGATGAGCTCAGCACGTGAGCTCGTTCTGAGTGCGGTGGAAAGGGCCCTGGAGAAGCAGCAACCCCGCCAAGAGCACGAGGCGCAGTAGCGGCAGGCAGCCCCGCCAAGAGCGTGGGGTAGTAACAGACGGCGAGTATCCGGTAGTGAACGGTATCCTGGATCCTGCATCCTGTATCGTCTATTGTAGGCCTCGTAGCGATGTATACCGTATTGAGATATGCCGGAGAGAGAGTTGGACGGGATACTCAATATCAACAAGCCAGAGGGGATGACCTCCCACGACGTGGTGGCGCGGGTGCGCCGGATCAGCGGGCAGCGCAAGGCAGGGCACGCCGGGACCCTGGATCCGCTGGCCAGCGGGGTGCTACTGGTCTGTCTGGGAGAAGCGACTCGCGTGGCGGAGTACCTGATGTCGGGCGACAAGGTGTATCTGGCTCGCATCCGGCTGGGGATCACTACCGACACGTATGACGCGGAAGGCCGGATCAGCGGCCAGGCTAAAGTTGAGGTGACTCGCGCGCAGTTCGAGCAGGAGCTGCGCACGTTTATCGGGCACGTGGAGCAGACTCCCCCCATGTACTCGGCCCTCAAGCACGAGGGTACTGCCCTGTATCGCCTGGCCAGGCAGGGGCAGACGGTGGCCAGAGCGCCGCGCCAGGTGGAGATCAAAACGCTGGAGCTGGTCGAGTGGGCAGCACCCGACGTGCAGGTGCGGGTACATTGCAGCAAAGGCACATACATTCGCTCTCTGGCCCACGACCTGGGGCAGCGGCTACAGTGTGGGGCACACTTGGCCGGCCTGATACGCGAAGCGAGCGGCGCATTCCGCATTGAAGAGGCCATCACCTTGATCGAGCTGGAGGATGCATTTTCCTCCGGGCATGGCGCGGGGCTGCTCAAGCCGCTTGATACTGCCCTGCAGGCCTTCCCGGCGGTCACAGTGGATCAGGCCACGGCCAGGGGCATTGTGCACGGGCAGCAAGTGCATCCGGAGGCACCGCTGAGCCGGGCCTATACCACTGATGGCCGCCTGCTGGCATTGCTGTGCCATGAGCAGCAGCAGTTGTGGCGGCCGCACAAAGTATTCGTCCGATGGAGTACCGATGAGAGTAATCCGTGACCTCAGTCAAGCCAGTGTAGAACGCGAGACCGTGCTCACCATTGGCGCCTTCGACGGCCTGCACCTGGGCCACCAGAGCTTGCTCAGGGGGTTGATGCGCAGCGCACAGGAAGCCAAGCGGCTGAGCGGGGTGGTTACGTTCGATCCGCTGCCACGCGAGGTTCTGACGTCCAGCTGTGGTCTCCTCTGTCTGACAAGCATAGAAGACAAGATCGAGCTGCTGCAGTCCTGGGGGCTGGACCTCCTGGTCATTGTGGGCTTTACGCCAGAAGTAGCACGGACGTCAGCGCGGGATTTCGTGTGGCCGTTGCGCGACCGCCTGCGCATGGCCGAGCTGTGGGTGGGATGGAACTTTGCCCTGGGCCGGGGGCGGGAGGGCGATGTGCCAGCCCTGCAAAAGCTGGGGCAGGAGATGGGCTTTGACGTACACGTCATCGAACCGGTCAGCGACGGTGGAGCGGTGATTAGCAGCACGCAAATCCGCGCTCTGCTGAGCGCCGGTCGGGTGCGCGAAGCCGCGGAGATGCTGGGGCGGTACTATCAGTTCAGGGGCGTTGTTGTGCCGGGCGCCGAACCGGAGAGGCAAGCCGGCTTTACCACCGCCCACCTGCGCGTGGAAAAGGTCTGCAGCCTGCTGGCCAGCGGAGTCTATGCGACGTATGTCATCGCGCAGGACAGGCGCCATCCGGCCGTGGCTGAGATCAGCGCCCCGCCGGCCCACCAAGAGGACAAACCCATCATCAAGGTACATCTGCCGGATTTCGACAGCGAACTCGTGGGCGAGCAGATCAAGGTGCAGTTTGTGGAGCGCCTGCGGGATGAGCGCCGCTTCACCAGCGACAAGGCATCGCGAGCACAGACCAGGAAGGACATGGTCAGAGCCGGAGAAATCCTGACGTGATAATCTATCCACAGATTACACAGATTGCACAGATAATCAAGAGGACACATGTCTGGAGCAAGAGCGCGGTTTGAGGAAGTGGAGCATACGGCGGATCTGGCCCTGCGTATCCACGGCCGCACCCTGCGCGAGCTGTTCGCCAACGCCGCCTATGCCATGTTCAGCCAACTGGCCGACCTCGACCGCATCGTACCCACGGTGACACGCGAGGTCACGGTGGAGGGCATCGACTATGAGTCGCTGCTGGTCAACTGGCTGAATGAGCTGCTCTACCTGCAAGACACGCGTAGCGAAGCATACGCCAGCTTCCAGATTCACAGGCTCTCACGGCGTCAACTGCAGGCAACCGTATGCGGCGGCAAGACGGAGAGCATTCACACACTGATCAAGGCGACCACATACCATGGCCTGTCCATCGACAAGATCCAGGGCCGGTACACAAGCACGGTCGTCTTTGATGTTTGATTCGGCCACGTATTGGGCGCGCCTCGTAGGTTGTCCTGCTGTGGCGCGTCAGGAGTAGGGGAATATGGTAAACAAACACGATCTGAAACGGCTCGAAGAATACCTCTGGGAAATCCCCAGAGGTTACCGCGACGACATGCGCGTAGCGGGGCGCATCTATGCGGATGAAGAGCTGCTGGAAGCAGCCCTGCAGGACAAGTCGGTCGAGCAACTGATCAACACGGCGTGCCTGCCCGGGGTAGTCAAGTACACCCTGGCCATGCCCGACGTGCATCAAGGGTACGGTCCGCCGATCGGCGGCGTCGCGGCAATGGATGTCAAAGATGGCATCGTGTCACCCGGGGCGGTAGGGTACGACATCAACTGCGGAGTGCGCCTGTTGCGCTCCAACCTGGCAGCCGATCAGGTCAAACCAATGGTTCCTCAACTCATGGATGCCCTTTACAATGGGGTGCCCAGCGGGGTGGGGCGCGGCGGAGACGTGAAACTGTCCGGCAAGGACATGGACGACGTGCTGGAGCGTGGTGCGGCCTGGGCGGTGGCCAGGGGTTTCGGCACCCAGGAAGACCTGGAACATACCGAAGAACGGGGCGCTCTGGCTGGCGCACGGGCCAGCGCAGTCAGCCGGAAGGCCAAAGAGCGCGGCGGCGACCAGCTGGGAACGCTGGGGGCCGGGAACCACTTTATCGAGCTTGGCGAAGTCACCGATATCTATGACGAAAAGGTGGCGCAGCAGTTCGGCGTGTTCCCAGGCCAGCTTGTGGTGTGGGTGCATTCGGGCTCGCGCGGACTGGGGCACCAGGTTTGTGATGACTATGTCAACCGGTTGCAGAGTGCGGTGGCCAAGTATAACATCAAATTGCCTGACCGCGAGCTCGTCTGCGCGCCCATTACCTCGCCCGAGGGACAGGAGTACATGGCGGCCATGGCCTGTGCGGCCAACTATGCCTGGGCCAATCGCCAATTGCTGATGCACCGCGTGCGGCGCATCCTGGACGACCTGCTAGCGGCGCACTTTAAGAGCCGCAACTTCCAGCTCATCTACGACGTGGCACACAACATCGCCAAGAGCGAAGAGTTCACGATCAACGACCGCCCGACCAAGGTGGTGGTGCACCGCAAAGGGGCCACCCGCTCGTTCGGTCCCGGACGGCGTGACCTGCCGGCCGACTACCGCTCGGTGGGACAGCCGGTGCTGGTCCCCGGCGACATGGGCACCGCGTCCTACCTGCTGGTGGGCACAGCCGACGCGGAGGAGAAATCGTTTGCCTCGTGCTGCCATGGCGCCGGGCGCGTGATGAGCCGCCACGCGGTCATGCGGCAGGTGCGTGGCGAGGACGTGCAGCGGGCCTTGGCCGAGCAGGGCATCACCGTGCGCGGACCGTGGAAAGGGCTGGCGGAGGAAGCACCCGAAGCATACAAGGACATCGACCGCGTGGTGAACGTGGTGCACAAGGCAGGCCTGGCGCGCCAAGTAGCGCGGATGGTGCCGCTAGGCGTGATCAAAGGATAGATATGGCCGTGGCCGCCGGGTCCGTGATCCGGCGGCTGGCACGCAATACGAAGAGAGTAGACAGGAGGAGGGACAAGATGTCGTTTCTTGACAAGTTCACCAAAGGGGTAAGCAAGGCCGCCGAGCAGGCCAAATTCGAGGCCGACAAGCTCATGCGGCTGAACAAGGTGGGCGCGGAAGTCAGCGGGCTGGTCAGCGAGACCGAGAAGGCGACGGCAGCCATTGGCACGAAGGTGATGGAGCTCCGCGCGGCCGGGACCCTGCAGGTGCCCGAACTGGATGAGATGGTCCAGCGCGTAGAAGCGCTGAAAGCACAGGTCGCCGCCAAACAGGCCGAGCTGGAGCGAGTGAGAGCGGAGAAACTCGAGGGAACACCGGAAGCGCCACCCGTCCAGGTCACGCCGGCCCAGGTTCAGCCGGCTTCGACACCGTGGGCCGCGCCAGCGCCGGCCCCGGCGCCAGCAGCGACCACGGGTGAGCCGGCGCCGCAAGCCGCAGCACCGGCACCTGAGTCCGGGCCAAAATTCTGCCCCGCCTGCGGGGCGGCATCCGAGCCCGGCACCAAGTTCTGCCCTTCCTGCGGCCAAAAGCTCGGCTAGACCGTCTTTTTGACAGCAGACACGAACGGGTGTATACTGCCGCCCGTATTCTGACGGACTGCTCCTTTGAAGCCGCGCAGTGGCCGTCGTCGTGGAATTTGTGCAGCCCGTCCACTGCCCAACGGTGGACGGGCTGCGCTTCTTTTTGCCGGATGGCCCGCCAGCGGCCGATCAGGCCCACTGGACGGGTCTCTCGAAGAGTCTTCTCGCGTCTCCACACAACCTACAAGGAGGAAAGGATGGGCAGAGAAAGCTGGTTTGGCGAGTCCAACGAGTTCAAGTTCGCCAGGTACGTCGAGAAAATGGAGAGCTGGCAGAAGGCCCTGGCTGACGGCATCGTGCAGCCGGAGGAGCTCCAGGCGCAGATGGAGCGCGTGACAGGGATGATGCGCGTCCTGGAGCCCAAGCTGAGCGATGAGCTGCACCAGGAGGTGACCGAACTGTTTTACGAACTGGCGGTATTTTACGGCATGGCCAGGATGGCCGAACTCACCCAGGTGGAGAAGGGAGAAGCGTAGATGGCTGAACAGAAAATGTACCAGGCGCCCGGCGTGGATCTGCATCACCTGGGCCAGTCGCTTTACCAGTGGTACACCGGCAACGGGTACAAGTCCCAGGTCATGGACGGTCCCGGGGGCTCCGTGGTGGTGCAAACGGCCAAGGGCGGCAGCCTGCTGAAGGCGTTTGGCGGAGAAGCAGCTCTCACCGTGACCTTGACTGCGCAGGGAGACAATCTTTTCGTACAAACAGGGGGCGCCAAGTGGGTGACCCACGCCGCCACGGGCGTTGTCAGCGTGATTCTGTTCTGGCCCTTGGCTGCAGTACCTGCCTATGGTGCCTTCCAGCAGAAAGGACTCATTGACGAGACCCATCAATTCATCGAGCAGTATCTGGCCTCGGGCGGACAGGTGCCAGTGATGCCGGCAATGGCAGCGCCGATGATGGGTGCGGGGATGGCCCCGGCTCCTGCGCCGGCCGGTGGTATTCGTTGCCCTGCCTGTGGCCAAAGCCTGCGCGCCGGTGCCAAGTTCTGCGAAAAGTGCGGTGCCAAGGTGGAAGCGGCAAAATGTGCCAAGTGCGGTGCCCCGTTGAGCCCGGGAGCCAAGTTCTGCGCCGGTTGCGGGGAGAAGGTCTAGCGCACATCAGAGCCCAATTCTGCGACAACTGCGGAGCACAACTGTGAGCACCAAACAAAAAATGCCATCCGTCGCCAAACCCTCTTTCGGCTCGCGGGTCAGGCGAGCCATATTGCGCTTTCTCCTCCGCTCCTGGGCCGGATTTCTGCTCATCATCCTCAGCGCTCTCGCCGCGCTGACTGCCTACCAGATGTGGCGCGGCGGCCTGGTGGTCGCCCTGTCCCTCATCTCGCAGTTCGTGACCAACCTCATCCTGATCGCAGCGGTGTTGGTGGTCAGGCACCTGATCCATATGTGGCAGAGCGGGCAGATCAAGGATATGCTCCTGGAAGGGCTGATGCAGGGGCAGACAACGATCAAGAACACCGTGCAAGACGCCAAGGGAGCCTTGACCAATCTGGGTAAGGACGTCAAAGAGGACCTGCAGGAACTCGTGGGTGGCAAACCAATGCCGGCCATGGTCGTGCCCGGTGCGCCGCGCTGCCCCTCCTGCAACCGCCTGGTAAAGGTGGGAGCGAGCTTTTGCGAGGGCTGCGGAGCCCCGCTAAGCCGCACCTGTCCCCAGTGCGGACGAGTGCTGCAGCCGCAGGCCAGGTTCTGTGAGGTCTGCGGGGCCAAGCTTGGAGCGCAGAAGTAGGCCGCGCCGCCAGCAGTCTTGATCGTGCGTATTGTCGTTGCCGGGCGCAGGCGAGGCAGCATCTGCACCGTGTGGCAGAGCTCCGAACCTGCGCCTTCGTCGCGGGGACAAGCTATGGCCAACGACCAACAAAAACAAGGGCCACCCCGGCGCGGGTCGCGGTTGTGGAACACGGTAGCCTCGACGCTGCGCGACTATCTGGTCAATGTGCGCTGGAAGGGCGAGGAAGACGGAGTCACCGCAGTTAAGAGCCTGATCCGCAGGGGCCCACTCTACTGGCCGGGCCTCGCCGTGCTTGCCTTCGCTGTGCTTGCCGCCGCCTATCTGAGCCTGCAGGGCCGGCGCTTCCCGGCGGTGAGCACGGTTTTCGTGGATGAGGCGGTACAGATCCCGGGGCCGACGCTGTACCTGTCGCTCCTGGTTGCCGCTCTCGGCTGGGCCTACCTTCTGACCGGGGCAATCGCCGCAAGTCTCGGAGTGTATGTGCTGGCGGCGTCCTATGCAACCTACTTCGGTCTGTCCCTGAGTCAGGGGCTGCGGTTCAGGAGCGCCTGGCTCATCCTCATCCCGCTGTGGCTGCTGGCCCTGGGCGCCTGGGGGGCCGCCAGTCACCGCACGCGCTGGCGCTTCCCGCTTCTTCTCGTACTGAGCCTGGTCGCTGCACAGTACACATGCGCGGGCCTGGGCGTACACATGGGGCTGCTCCCAGCCTGGGGACTGCCGCTTGTGGCCGGCATCTACTTCGTGCTGGCAATCAGCCACCGGGTGGCGGGCCAGCGACCGGTCCGGCCCGCGCTGGCCTTTGCCGTGAGCCTGATTCTCTTTGCCTCACTCTATTCAGCGAGCCTATGGTCCGCGCCAGCGGGGCAGTTCAGCCCGTATGTTGTCTTTGTTTTCCAGTACCTGCTGTACTTTCTGGAGATTTTCTGGTTCTGGTTGGGAGCCGGACTCGTCGATACGGCACGAACGCTGGCGGGGTGGACGCTGTCCCGCATCGAGGCAGTTGTGCCGCGTAGCATTTTGGCCGGTGCTCTGGCCGGGCTATCGGCAGGGTGGAGCATCGTGTTCGCAGCCCTGACGTATGCTTACGAACTCGAGGGAATGCCCGCCGCAGCAACTACGGGTTGGCAAGGAGCAGTCCTTCAGGCCTATGTGAGGCTGAAGCCATCGCTGGCGCTTGTGCAGTCCAGCCGCTACCACGGGCTGGTGAACCTGGCCATTTTGGTCTACCTTGCCGTGCTGTCAGCCAGGAAGAAGTATACCCACGACAAGCTGCTCAGGCTGGTGGGTATTTCTCTACTGGCATTTTTTCTTCTGTACGGCTATTTCGGGGCCTTCTACTCGCTCAGCGGAGCCACGGACGTCCTTTCCGGCCCACAACCTATGCTGCTCTTTGTTGGGCTGATGTTCTGGGAGATCATCAAGGCCGCGTCGGATCAGGCAACCGGCGCGAGAGACCGGGCCGGGCTGCTACTGGGTTGTCTGCTCATTGTGGCCAGTATCTCGCTATTCGAGCTTGCTGCGGATCCGGGTTACTTTGCACTGCTGGTGACCGGAACAACGTTTCTGGGAGCCGTGTATCTGGGGCCGCCCTATCTGCTGTACACTTTGCTGTATGAAGAACGCCGCGACGCCTCAGTCCCGGCCCGTGACCTAGGCCTGGTTTTCCTGCTGGGCATGGCCAGCGCCATTCCCTCGCTGGTGATAGGGCGGGTGTCGTTCGCTCCAGCGCTGTGGCTGCTGATCACGCTGACCACGGTCTGGCACCGAGCGCGCTGGAGCCGGGTGTGGGATGGCCTGGCCTGCGTTCTGGCGACGGGGCTTGGTTTTGCGGTCTACTACACCTATCCCCTGTTCGTGCCCATTCCGGTGAATGCGACCTTTCTTAACCGGCTGGCACAGCTCGAGCTCAGCTATACAGCACCCAGGTTCTTGCCCTGGGAGGCGGGCTGGTGGCAGACAGTGGCGGGAGTACTGGGGGCAGCAAGCGTGCTGGGATATTCTGTAGCACGGGCAAAGCAGAGCCAGGGGCGTAGGCAAACGGCCCACCTGCTGCTCGGCGTGCTTCTGAGCGTCGCCCTTCTGGCGGTCCTGGAGTACGCTCGGGTGCTTTAGCGATGGGCCAGACGGCGCACCATCCTGCTGCGGTGCGCCGTCTGGGTGCGGACAGACGGATGCCGTCTTAGCCGATCTTCGTGCCACACTCCGGACAGAACTTGGCGCCCTTGGTTTCCTTGCCACAGTTGGGGCAGGTGGTGGGGGCGCGCTCGATCTTGGTGCCGCATTCGGGGCAGAACTTGGCCCCGTGCACCTCAGCGCCACACTTGGGGCAGGTGTCAGCGACTGGCTGCACC
>JAEAMG010001706.1_pt1 | contig 15782 bp, 15 predicted proteins | sample 8958741 | NCBI WGS metagenome assembly JAEAMG01 (sample SAMN16933256, study PRJNA681125) | bioreactor sludge metagenome | isolation source: anaerobic bioreactor treating anionic surfactant - SDBS | place: India: Bengaluru | collected 2019-02-28
GAAGACGGATATGATCATCTTATATGGCATTGAGCTGACGGTTTTTGTGAACGGATATCTTCATGTGGCAAAAATAGAAGGCGACACTGACGAGCTCCATATATTCAACCACATCGGTGAATATGACTTTACGCCGGAGCAGTTGTCGGTTCGGCTGGCGGAACTGGAAAAGATGTATCCTCTGGATGCGGTCGAAATAACAAAGAAGGGATTTCGTGACCGTGCATTCGAATCATTAAGCATTGCCTATCCCAAAATTGCATCTGATGACTCGCATACGCTTGGCGGTATCGGCAGGGCATGGATAGAGTTGGATACGGAACGTGAAAAAGATTCCATTATCCGGTTGATACGGCAGGGAAAATTCTGGAATTGTTACTTATGCTGAGAAAAAAGACCGGATTTCAGATTCGGCGAATGCGTTATCATGACGATAACATTCATAGTATTGAGGAAGATCCGACAGGACGCAGGAAGGAGGAGGGGTAATGGGCAAAAGATTGGCTGTCTGTGCGGTGGCGCAGATAAAAAATGATCCGAACTATCATGATTTGCGTTTTCAAAACATGTTGCTCGAGTGCTTTGAGTCGATCATGAAGCAGACGAAGGTGACTTTTGACATGGAAAAGGGTATCCGAAACATCATCACCTGCTCGGATGACGTGTTCGATGCGCGGACCATATCCGACAACGGCATAACGGATGTTGTGGGCGCACATTTCCGGGGTGAGGAAAAAATGGCGCAGGAAAGCATCAATGGTCTCGGCTACGCGATGGCGTGCATCCTGTCCGGTCATGATGACGTGGTCCTTTTCATTGGTCACTGCAAGGAGTCACAAGGAGAAAGCCGGCGGATGATTTCCAACCTTGCCTTCGATCCCTTCTACTGCAGACCGCTGGGTATGGACTATCACAACGTGGACGCACTGCAGGCCCGTGCTTACATGGATAAATCGAAGGTAACGGACAAGCATCTGGCGCAAATTGTGGTCCGCTCCAGGAAAAACGGGAAGAAAAATCCTTATGGCCGCGAGAATAAAATCGTCCATGAAAAAGATGTGTTGAATTCACCGATGTATTCAGATCCGCTCAGGGAACTTCACATCTATCCGGTCACCGACTGGGCGTATGGCATGCTTCTGTCCAGTGAAGAGCGGGCGAAGGAGTTTACGAATAACCCCGTGTGGATTACCGGATACGGCAGTTGCATGGACCGGTATTTCCTCGGCGATAAGGATCTTGCATCGAATTTTTCACTGAAAAATGCAGCCCGAAGGGCATATGCCATGGCCGGCATTCATGATCCCCAAAAGGAGATCCAGGTTTTTGAGCTCAGCGACCATGCCGCTTATCAACTCCCGATGTGGGCCGAAGGTGTCGGCATTGCCGGTGAAGGGGAAGGCGGAAAATGGATGGACGACGGCGGGATGGATCAATTCAATGTGAACCTGTCCGGGGGGCAACTCAACGGCAATCCGCTCCTTCTCGGCGGTGCGGCCAGGGTCATTGAATGTTACTACCAACTGGCCAAACAGGCAGGAGACCGCCAAGTTAACGGTGCGAAACGGGCAGTCGCTCAGGCGGCAACCGGCGGTGCGGGGCAGCATCAGGCCGTAATCGTCATGGCAGCGTAGGGAGGTTGAACAATGGCAAACAAAAAGAAAAACAGAAATGTCGGGATCGTCGGTGTCGGACAGACGAAGCATTCCAGCCATCGTGAGGACGTCAATCAGCCTGAATTGATCCATGAGGCCGTCGGCCTGGCTCTGAAAGACGCAAACCTGGCCTTGAAAGATATCGATTGCGTCGTTCACGGCAACATGGAGCTGTTCGAAATGGTCCACTCGCCGGACCTTTGGCATATGCTGGGTACCGGCTCGTACGGCAAGGATTCGATTCGGATTACCACAGGAGGGACCGTCGGGGCAACCCTGTCCTGCGCCTCGGACAACCTTGTCGCGTCGGGAATGTACGATGTCGTCATGGCCGTCGGTTTTGAGAAACTGCAGGAAGGGCACACCACGGGGGGTATCACCAATATGGCCGATCCCCTCTGGTTCCGAAAAATACAGGCAGGAGCGCTGACCGGCTCCTCGGCGTATGATGTGGAGAGAGAATTCGGGTTGGAACGCGCAAACAGGGCATCGCTGACCTACCGCATCATCATGGACAAGCACGCGGGATTGAATCCCAACGCGCACCGTGCTTTCGGCCTGGACTTCAATCAGATTGACGATCTCATCCGGACTTCGCCGAAACTCGTGGGTGACCTGAAACTCATCGAAATGTGTTCCCAATCCGATGGGGCGTGCTGCGTGATTTTCGCCTGCGAGAAAAAGGCGAAAGAGATGGCTAAGACACCGGTCTGGATCCGGGACCATATCACCGTCCACAAGGAAGAGACATTCAATATATTCGGATACGACCGGGCGTTCCCTGTAATGAAGACGCATAAATTCGCGGCGGAGCAGTTGTTCAAACGAAATGGAATCGAGGATCCCTTAAACTACTTTGATGTGTTTGAAATGTACGATCCGGCCACCTGGTGGGCCATGGACTGGATCAGGGATTTTTTTGCGCTGAAAGGTGATGAGCATCTCAAACTTATCGAGAACAAGGAGATCATGATCGGCGGCAAAATGCCCATCAACCCGTCAGGCGGCGTGATCGGATCAAATCCGATCGGCGCGACCGCGCTCATCCGGATCGCCGAGGCGGCTTTGCAGGTACGCGGCAATGCCGGTCCACACCAGATACCGACCCCGGTCAATCACGCGCTCGCCTCAGGGTTCGGTGGCACCATGTGGACCGTGCTGACGATGCTCGAAAAGGATCTTAACTGGTAGGAGGACAGCCATGGCAGAATACTGGGGGGTCAAAGTTGAGGATATATTCGGTACGATGAAGGATCGTTTTCGCCCTGAAGGGGCCAAGGATGTCGATGCGGTTTTCGGTTATGACATCAAAGACGAGGGCAAATGGAAACTGACAGTCAAGGATAACGCGATGACGCTCGAAAAAACCGGCAGCCTCGCCGGTTGCGTCGCGACGATGACGACGGACGGTGAGACCTTTGTCGGGGTGAACACCGGCAAAGTCGATGCGACGAACGCCTTTATGAGCGGGAAATTCAAGGTTGAGGGCGACATGGTCCTGTTCGGGAAAACCGGCCGGCTCTTCCGCAAATTCGTCATCGCCAAGAAGGAGATGACCACCAAGGAGTATCTCGCCGACATGTTCGCAACGGTGGTGTCCCGCTTTAAAGCCAAAGAAGCCGAAGGGTTAGACGCCTCTTTTGCCTTCGATCTCGGCGGACCGGATGGAGGAAAGTGGACTGTCTTCATCCGGGAGAAGGCCTGCACGGTGACAACGACCATCGAGGGCAAGCCGACCGTAACGTTGGAATTCAACGATGCCAAGGATTATGTCGACTTTATCCTAGGGAAGATTGATGCCCAGAGCATCCTGGCGGCCGGAAAAGCGGCCGCGAAGGGCGACATCAACATGATGGCCTCAAAATGGCCTGTGCTGTTTGAGAAGTACAAAGATCCCATGGCCGGCGCCGTCAAGGAGCAGGAACTGCTGGTGCTGAAAAAGACCATATCCCTGGACCAGAAGTTTTCAACCGGCCCCATCATGGGAAAGTTTCTCAAGGGGCTGAAGAACAAGAAGATCTACGCGAACAAATGTCCAAGCTGCGGCCGTCTGCAACTGCCGCCGCGGGAGGTGTGTGCCGAGTGCCGGGTGCGCGCCGGTGAATTCCAGGAGGTCGGGCCCGGGGGCGAAGTCCGCTATATGGATGTCGTTTACTACGCCATGCCCGATCCTCTGACCGGCGTGGCCAGGGAAACTCCCTACGGATCTATATTTGTCCTCCTGGACGGGTGCAAGGGCAACGAGACCCTGCCGCATTTCATACGAAAGGATCAGATCGAAAAGATCCAGAGGGGATGGAATGAAAGGAAGGGTACACGCGTCCGTCCCGTCTGGGAGGAGAACCGGACCGGCGACATCTTTGACATCAAGTATTTCGAGATCGATGAGTAAGGAGCCATATATGACAAAAACGCAGATGAAAGGTTTTGAAAACAGTTATGTGGTTGAAGGCAAAATGGCGCTCCCCTATTCTTATTTCGCCGGTCGCGTCGGCAGCAGGTTCATCACAACCATCCGGGATCAGAAGAAAATCATGGGAGTGAAATGCCCTGTCTGCAACCTGGTCTATCTGCCCCCGCGGCAGGTCTGCGACAAGGACTTCACCGACATCCGCGACAAATGGGTTGAGGTCGGCAATGTAGGCAAGGTGACGAACTTCACGGTGGTGCGATATGACGACAAGCACCTGCCACGGAAGGCGCCCTTTGTCCTGGCCCTGATCAAACTGGACGGCGCGGATACGCCGTTCATGCATATCCTCGAGGAATGCGAAATCGAAAATGTGAAGATCGGGATGAAGGTCGAGGCGGCATTTGCCAAGGAGACAACGAATACGATTCTCGACATTGATCATTTCAGACCCGCGGCCGAAAAGATTTCGGTTCACGAAATCAACGCGGCCAGGAAACCATGGGTTCCGGCAGATGAACCCGAATTCCGTGAAAAACGAAGAGGAGGTGGACCCGATATGTCAAAGCCTGTCATCATTACCGCAGCGCTCACCGGAGCCGCCACCATGAAGAACCAGAACCCGTCGGTGCCCTACAAGCCGGAAGAATTCGCCGAGGAGGCATACAAATGCTGGAAGGCCGGTGCCGCCATGGTGCACGTCCATGCCCGTGAAGACGGGGGGATGGCCACCCATGATCAAGCGAGAATCAGAGCTACGTACGAGGCGATCAAGGACAAATGTCCGGATCTTATTGTCTGCCTGAGCTCTGCAGTCGGTATGGGTGTAACGCCAGAGCAACGGATATCCCAGATTGTGGCGATCAAGCCCGACATGGCGTCCCTAAACACCAACACGATGAATTTCGGCATCGTTGAACGGAAAACCGGAAAGATATTCATTGATTACGTTTTTGAGAACACCTTTACCATGCTGCAGGATTTCGGGAAGGCCATGGAACAAAACGGTGTGAAGCCTGAAATCGAGTGCTACGACATGGGCGGATTGGACAACACACTGCTCATCGGAAAGCAGGGGATCTTCAGCGACCCGATGAACTTCAACTTCGTCTGGGGTGTCGCGGGGGGGCAGGCTTTCCGGACGGAATCATTCATCGCCATGATGAACGCGATACCGTCAAAAGCGAACTTCACCACCTGCGGCGTCGGGACGGACCAATACCCCTGCATCATGCAGTCCTGCCTTCTTGGAGGACACATGCGGGTCGGGCTTGAGGACAACACCCGGATGCCGAACGGAGAATTGGCCAAGGGAAGTTATGAGCAGGTGGAGGTGGCGGTGAACATTGCAAACTGCCTCGGACGGCCGGTGGCGACGCCGGCTGAAGCGCGTCTGATCATGGGGTTAAGGAAGGCATAGCGATACGCTTTGAGGGATGCCCGATGGGATCATCAGAAAACACCATGAACGATGTTTTTCGGAACCGGGTCAAACGGTACGGTGACCGTCTCGCCATCGAAAAAAAGAGGAACGGCAGATGGGAAAGCGCCTCCTGGAATGAATATTACGAAAGGGCGCGCGCCGTCGGCCTGGGTCTCTGGTCGCTCGGTGTCCGAAAGGGGAATACGGTTTCCCTGCTTTCCGAAAACAGACTGGAATGGCTTTATACCGATATGGGCTCGCTGGGTATCGGTGCCTGCATCATACCCATCTATCCCACCTTGGCGTCCGAAGAGATCGAGTATATCGTCAACAATTCCGAATCGAAGGTGATCGTCCCGGAAAACGGGAATCAACTCGACAAGGTGCTGGGAATCATCGACCGATGCCCCAGCGTTGAAAAAATCATCGTTATGGAAGACGGGGATGCGTCGAGTCATTCCAAGGTGATGTGTTTCAAGGATCTCCTGAAGCTCGGACGGGAAAAATATGCCGAAGATCCCATGCTCTTTGAAAAACTGTCGCGGGAAGTGACCGTGGATGACCTGGCCACAATCGTATACACCTCGGGTACGACCGGATTGCCCAAGGGCGCCATGATTACCCATGGGAATATTTTCTGGGTCGTCCAATCTCTGGATCAGATCCAGCCTCATTTTGCATCCGACCAGGACTGCACGGTTCCCTTCCTGCCCCTTTCACACGTATTTGAGCGGATTGCCGGCCATTTTTACGGCATGTACTGCGGCATTACCTCTTCCTATGCGCAGGGTATCGACACCCTGCTGGAGGACTTCGAGGAGAAACGGCCCACCATGATTCTGGCCGTTCCTCGCGTCTGCGAAAAAGTGTACCAGAAGATCATGGCACAGGTGAAGGAACAGCCTGTCTTCAGGCAGAAGGTTTTTTTCTGGGGCCAGCAGGTGGGCAACCGCATCAGCGAGCTTCGCGAACGGCACAAGCGAATCCCGCTTCTCCTGAAACTAAAATACAGGATCGCCTACGCGGTCATATTCAAAAAGCTTCAGGACAGGCTCGGCGGGCGTGTGACGTGGATGACGGCGTCCGGAGCGCCAACGGCCCCGGAGATCATCAGATTCTTCAACGCCGCCGGCATTACGGTGATCCAGGGATACGGAATGACCGAAACCACGGCGCCCGCCACGATGCAATCCCTGGCTGATTATCGAATCGGAACCACCGGAAAGCCGATACCCGGACAGGACATCAAAATAGCCGAAGATGGAGAGATCCTCATCAAGGGGGGCAATGTGATCAAGGGGTACTGGAAGCTGCCGAACGAAACCAAGGAATCCTTCACGCCCGATGGATATTTCATGTCCGGCGACATCGGCATGTTTGATGAGGAGGGGAACCTGATCATCACGGACAGAAAGAAGAACCTGATCATCACCTCCGGAGGCAAGAACGTCGCGCCGCAGAAGATTGAAAACATGTTCATGTCCGATCCGCTCTTCACCCAGTTCATCGTTATTGGCGAAAAAAAGAAATATCTCACAGCCTTGTGCAATATCAATCTGGAACAGGCCGCGCTGATGGCGAGGCAGGAGGGGATCACGTTCAATGAACCCGCCGGGTTGCTGGACAACCAGAGGTTTCTCGATCTTGTGCAGAGGCGCGTGGACGAGAAGAACAGCCGCCTCGGGGCATATGAAAACATCGTTCAGATCAGGATCGTCAAGACCGAATTCTCGCAGGAGAGCGGTGAACTCACACCGTCTTTAAAGCTCAAGCGCAAAGTCGTGCTCGAGAAATATAAGCATCTGATCGACGAGATGTATGGGAAAGAGGCCTTTGATGAACTGTATAAAGGCGGTCCGCGGGACAGACTGCGGGCTTAGGAAGAACCAGGGGATCCTGCGGATGAAGATCCCGCGCAAAAGGAGGATGTTCATGTCCGAACCGTTCGAAGGCATCGAGCCGATGGTATACCACGGTAAAATCAACGTTCCCTATTCATGGTGGGCCGGTAACACCGCGAGCCGATTTTATGTAACGCTTCGGGATGAAAAAAGAATCGTCGGGATAAAATGCGGTTCGTGCAACAGGGTGTTCCTGCCCCCGCGGAAGGTCTGCCCGTCGTGCTTCACTGAAAACAAGGAGTGGGTGAACCTATCCGATGAAGGGACGATCCTTTCTTTCACAGTGGCCAGACGCCGTTTTGCCGCCATTCCCAAGGACAAAAAAATTCCCGTCATATGGGGCCTGATCCAACTCGACGGAGCCGATACCGCGATGCTGCATTATCTGGATGAGGTGAACCCCGAGAATTTGACGATCGGCATGCGCGTAAAAGCGGTGTTCTCGGACGCAAGGAAGGGAACCATCCGCGACATTTCTCATTTCAGACCGGTCTCATAAAGAGGAGACAGAGATATGGACAGAGCGGCAATCATCGGCGTCGGAATGACGAAAATCGAGAAAAGAATAATTCATCAGACGTTTGCCGACATGGCCTGGGAAGCGGTCAACAAAGCTTTAGACGATGCGGGAATGACCATTGACGATATCGACAATGTGGTGACCACCTCCAGCGATTTCTGGGACGGCAGGACGATCTCGTGCATGGCCGTGGGAGACGCCAGCGGTGCGGCCCACAAGAACGTTTCCTGCGTCGAGGGCGACGGCACATACGGGGTGTTTTACGGCATGACCAGATGCCTTTCCGGGTCGTACCGGACCACGCTGGTCACGGGACACTCAAAGGGTTCCGAGGGTGTGTCGAGCCTCCTCACCAACGCGGCCTTTGACCCGATCTACGAGCGTGCTTTGGGGATGGACATGATCAGCGCGTGCGCGATGCAGGCCCGGTCCTACATGCACCGAACCAGAACGTCTCCGGAACAGTTGGCCATGGTATCGGTGAAGAACCACGGGAACGCGCAGAAAAACCCGCTGTCACAACTTCCCATGAACATTACCGTTCAAGACGTTCTGGGATCGGAGATGATCGCAGACCCGCTCCACAAGCTGGACTGCTCGCCGGTATCCGACGGTTGCGCAGCGGTCATTATCGCCCACGAGGCGATGGCGGCGAAATTCAGGCAAAAGCCGGTCTGGATCCGGGGCGTGTCGTTTTGTGCGGACAGCTTCTTCTTCGGCGACCGGGATCTTTCCCGTGCCAGGTCGCTGAGCAAGGCGGCCCAAAAAGCGTACGCGATTGCCGGCATCAGGGACCCGAAAAAAGAAATTGATATAGCGGAACTGCACGATGCTTTCACGTATCAGGAGCTCATGTGGCTCGAGGAAATGGGGCTCGCCGACGATGGGACGGCGGGGAAACTTTTAGAACAAGGAGAGTTCAATATTGACGGAAGGTTTCCGGTGAATGCGTCCGGCGGATTGCTTTCCGGTCACCCCGTGATTGCGGCCGGACTCTACAGCTTGGCTGCCGTGGTCAGGCAGATCAGGGGTGACGCAGGCGGGTTTCAGGTGACGAAGGCGAAAACCGGTCTGGTGCAAGGCGTCAACGGCCTCGCCGGCCAGTCACACTGCGTGTTTATTCTGGATCAGGACAAGTAGGAGGAGGAACCATGGCTCAAAGGGTTGCAATTGTGGGAACCGGCCAGACATTCCACAAGAGCCATCGCCCAGATGTCAACGGACAGGAGCTCATCAACGAGGCGGTACTCAGAGCACTTCAGGATGCCGACTTGAAGATGAAGGACATCGATGCCGTCGTTATCGGGAACATGGATCACTTTGAAGGGATCAATTACGTCGATTGCTGGAGCGTTGACGGCTCGGGCGGAACGATGAAACCCATTATCAAAATGACCACGGGCGGAACGACGGGATGCACCGTCGCCATCGGCGGATACCATCTGGTGGGGTCGGGCATGTTTGACAGGGTTCTGGTGATTGGCTGGGAGAAGAATTCGGAATCGGACACCACCGGTGCGATCACCACGGCTTTTGATCCCATCTGGGACCGTCTGGTATTTGCCGGTGCGATTTCGGGACTGGCGGCAGAGGCCCAGGCCTATATGGCCCGCTATGGCGCTTCAGACCGGGATGGCGCGCGAGTCAGCGTTCGGGACCGAAAACATGCGATGAACAACCCCCATGCTCAGCTTAGGAAGGAGGTGAGCCTCGAACAGGTGCTTGCCTCTCCGATGCTGGCCGATCCGATTCATCTGCTGGATGTGTGCCCCCGCTCCGACGGCGCTTGTGCGGTCATTATGGCCGGGGAGGGTGTCGCTGAAAAGATCTGCCCGAAACCCGACTGGATCTGGGCGACGGCAGCGCGCCATTCCTACAGTTATCTTGGTGACGCCGATTACGGGCGCTTGACCAGCATGCGCGAAGGCTCCCAGGAACTATGGAAGAAGGCAGGTATCAGGGAACCGCGCAAGGAACTGGATGTGATTGAGCTTTATCAGCCCTATTCGTTCGGCGGCCTGATCTGGATCGAAGATATGGGGCTGGTGGGTCCCGGTGAAGCGCCCCAGTATGTCTGGGACGGCCATACCGACATGGGCGGCGAACTGCCGATCAACCCTTCCGGCGGCGTTATATCGTGCAATCCCATCGGGGCGACCGGTCTCATCCGGTGCGCCGAGGCGGCAATGCAGGTGATGGGAAAAGCGGAAGGACGGCAGGTTCCCGACGTCAATCTCGCCTTTAGCAGCGGCTTCGGAGGCTGCTGGTGGACCGATATGGTCCTGCATGGCAAAAAGAAGCCGACATGATCAGACAGGAGCACAGAGGATGGCTGAGAAAGAACAGATCATCATAGAATCGGGCGACACGGCGCAACCCTTTGCCTATTCCGTGGGTATGCACGGAAGCAAGTTTTTCGCCGAGATACGGGATCACGGACGATTCATGGCGGTCCGGTGTCCCGCTTGCAGGAAGGTGTATGTCCCGCCGCGCGGAGTTTGCGGAGACTGCTTTACCGAGATGAAGGACTGGATCGAAGTGGGCCCGAAGGGAGTCATTGGAACCTTCACCATTCTGCGTTTCGCCTTTATCGATCCGGAAACGGGTATGCAGAAACCGGTTCCCTATGGGTACGGCTTCATCAAGCTGGACGGAGCCGACACGTTGTTTCAGCATTACATCAGCGTTGAGGACGAAAAAAAGATCAGGATCGGCGCCCGGGTCGAACCGGTATTCTCCGGGGATCGGAAGGGCAGCATCAGGGATATTGAGTATTTTAAAGTCATCGATGATTGACCATGAAGGAATCTCGGGCAGTTTGGATCAATCCCTCCACGCGGATGTTAAAGATGCCAGGAGTCGTCTGCGGGGGAATCCGTGCCGGGACCGAAAAAATCAGAAACGGATACGGAAACGGAGACTGCATTTACTTTGACTTTGAGCACCTGGTTTTTGCGGTAGCGGACGGCTCAGAGCGCTTTCCTTCGGCTTCCCGTGATCTTTTGCATCGGCTGTCGGAAAATCTTTCGTTGTCCGGTTCTCCGGACACGGTTCGAGGCTGGTTGGATTTGATGAACGATAAAATATACGCCGGGCAGAAATACGAGCACAAAACGACCTTCAGTTGCGTCGCCATCCTGCATGAGGATGAAGAGCTCCGCCTGATCATTTCACACGGTGGCGACAGCGCGGTAACGGTGATGGACGGCATGACCGGCCGAATATGCCGGCAGACCGGACGCGATATGAATTTCGCGGGTAGGAGCCGGGAGATTGCGGACGTCACGCAATACAGCTTGTCGGATCGCAACCGCAGGGTCATCGTTTCGACGGACGGGTTTGAGGACGTATGGCGATTTTGCGTCCGACGAGCTCTCCTGGGCGGTGCGCGTAACGCGTTCGCACAGTGCCCGGTTGACGCTGCGTGTCATATGATTCACGTCATTCTCGAAGAAAATAGGGACAAATTCGATTACGACGATGTCGGATGGATCATTCTTGATCCTAACCGGACGGAGCGGGTCAGCGGGACTGTCGTGATGATGGGCGGAACGCGGCCTTCCGAAGAAAAACAATACCTGTCAGAATTTCGGTCGGGAACGTATGACCGATGGGTATCCGACGATCGATGGAACGAATATGCCGACCTATTTGCCGGAGCTGGAATTTGGGTGACGGCTTGAGGTCGATGATCGGAATTGTGTAACCATAGCGAGGTATTTGAAAGGACATGACGGAACGGGGTAAGAGTGAATTGACCAATCTCAGGCGGTCCCAGTTGACCCAGGCGGCGTACAAGGTCGTCGGAGAAAAGGGATACAACGATTTTACGATACGCGACATCGCCCGGGAGGCCGGCCTTTCAACAGGCCTGATCCATTATTATTTCAAGAACAAGGAGGATCTCCTGTTCAAACTGCTGAAGGAGATGAACGCCAATCTCAAAGATCATCTCAACAAATCGATGGCGGAACTGAAAGATCCGCAGGATATGCTGCTGGCCTTCTGCGATCAGGCATTTGATGTGGTGGACAGGGAAAAGGCTTATTTTTACGTGCTCATTGATTTTTGGGGCCAGATCAACCGCAACAAACGAATCCGTCAGGCGAACGTAAAGCTTTTCCAGAGTTATAGAGACGAAATCGCCGCGATCCTTACGTTGGGGACGACAAAAGGTGTATTCGCGGTTTTCGATGTGAAGCTCACATCGGTCATGATCGTGTCCCTGATCCAGGGAACCATCATCCAGTATGTCATCGATAACGACGCATTCGATTACGGCTGTATCAGGAAAAAAATGAAGGAGCAGATTCTCTCCATGGTCAAAAAGGACCAATGAGCAATCAGGAGGAGGCTTTATGGAATTTGGCTTTACGGAAGAGCAATGGATGTTTAGAGATTCGGTTTATAAGTACGCAAAAAAAGAAATCGCACCGTTGGCCGAGGAGGCGGACTTGAAGTCCGAGTTTTCGATGGTGGTTTGGCGGAAACTGGGGGAGATGGGTCTGCTGGGCCTGCCGTTTCCGGAGGAACTGGGCGGATCCGGTGCCAGTGTCGAAACCTGTTGTCTTGCATGTGAAGCTCTGGGGCATGCGGGGGTCGACCAGGGACACCTTCTGGCGCTGGGGGCGCATACGTATCTTTGTGCGGATACCATTTACAAACACGGAACACCCGCTCAGCTCCAGAAATACATTCCGAAACTGGCCAGCGGCGAATGGATCGGTTGCATGGGGCTCACAGAGCCTGGCGCAGGCTCCGATGCCGCATCGATCACGACGTCGGCAGTCAGGAAAGGCGACAAATGGATTCTCAACGGCACGAAGACATTCATAACCAATGCGCCGGTATGCAACGTCTGCGTCGTGTATGCCACGGTTGATAAGGCGTTAAAACACAATGGAATTACAGCTTTCATTGTCGAGAGGGGTTTCCCGGGCTTTTCAACCGGCGCACCGTTCCATAAGATGGGCGTACGGGCATCCGCCACTTCGGAGGTGATCCTTGACAACTGCGAAGTCCCGCAGGCAAACCTGCTGGGCGAGGTCGGAAAAGGATTCGAATACACCCATGAGACCCTGTCCTGGGACAGAAGCGCTCTGTTGGCCCCCTTCGTCGGTGGCATGCAGTTTGCGATCGAGGCGTGCACAAAATACTCTCAGGAGCGTGTGCAGTTCAACAAACCGATCAACGCGTTTCAGGCCATACAGCACAAGCTGGCGGACCTCAAGATCATCCAGGAGGCCGCGAGAATGACGGTTTACCGCGTTGCCCATGACAAGGATTCTGGCAAGCCTCTCAACCACATGAACACATCCATCGCGAAAGCGATTGTAGCGGACTGGGGGATGAAAGCCGCGAACGATGCGGTCCAGGTATTCGGAGGTTACGGATACATCCACGAATACCCGATTGAGCGGTTTCTCAGAGATGCGAAGCTGGCGCAGATCGGCGGTGGAACCTCTGAAATTCAGAGGCTGATCATATCCCGTATTTTGAGCTTCTTCTGATGGAGCGACCGGGGATCGAATAACCAGACAACAAACAGGAGAAGAATGTCATGAACTACGATTTAACGCCGGAACAGTTATCGATCAAGGATCATTTTTCGAAGTTCTGTACCAAGGCAATAGAGCCGCGCGCCGAGATTCTGGATAAGGCATCGCATGAAGAAGTGGCCATGCTAATGAAAGAAAACATCAAAATGATGGCCGGCATCGGCTATCTCGGCATTGGACACGAAGAGGCCTATGGCGGCACAAATCTCGATTTGATCAGCCAGGCGGTTGCGGGGGAGGCAGTCGCTTCCGCATGCGCCTCCACATTTTTATCCTGCGGCGCCTCCTGTGGTCTTTTCGGTGTGCCGCTTCGATTGTTCGGCACTGAAGAGCAGAAGAAAAAATATCTTCCCGGGATCATCAAGGGCGAACTCGTCGGCTGCTTTGGTCTGACCGAACCTGAAGCGGGCACTGATGCGGCTTCCATCAAGACAACGGCCGTCAAGCAGGGAGACAATTGGATCCTCAATGGGACCAAGACATTTATCACCAACGCGACGATCGCTGACGTAGCCCTGATCTTCGCCTATAACGACAAGGCAAAGGGTCCGGGGGCCGGCGTTACCTGCTTTCTGGTCGACAAGGGCACCAAGGGATTTTCCGCAGGCAAACCTTTTGACAAAATGGGTTTCCGCGGCTCGCCCACCGCTGAACTGATCCTTTCGGATTGCGAGGTGCCGGACAACGCCGTTCTCGGCTCGGTGGGCAACGGCTTTATCCAGGCGATGCAAACCCTGGAATATGGCAGAATCGGCATGGCGACCGTCTGTCTGGGAATAGCGGCCAAGTGCCTGGAGCACGCAAACAGATATTCCAAGGAACGCAAGGTGTTCGGGAGGCCCATCAACCGTTTTCAGGAAATCTCGTTTAAGCTCGCCGATATGATGATCATGTCCGATGTGGCGAGGCTCCTCATCTACCAGGCCGCCTGGGCAAAGGAAACAAATCAGCCCGATTCCGCGGTGCTGGCATCCGTTGCGAAAGTATGGGCGTCCGAATCCGCGACACAGATATCCAGCATGGCAGTGCAGGTATTTGGAGGTTATGGTTACATCAAGGAATATCCGGTGGAACGGCTCTACCGTGATGCCAAACTCGGCGAGATCGGTGAGGGAACTTCAGAAATACAACGCGTGCTGATTGCGAAGGATCTCATCCGGAAATACGCGGCATAAACAGAGGAATGGCAGGTTTTATCTGTCCGTTTGAAGAAAAGGGGATCAAGGAGACAAGCCCATGTCAATCGATACGAAATTCATCGGCAAAACCTACCCGGCGCAAACCTATGAGGTGGGCAAGGAAAAAATTAAGGAGTACGCAAAGGCGATCAAAAATTTCGATCCTCACTACGTGGACGATGATTTCGCCAAAAAAACGAGATATGGCGGGATTATCGCACCCCCAACCTTCGCAGTTGTATTCGGGGCGCAGCTCATCGAACCCGTGTTTATGGACAAAGATCTGAAACTGAATATGGAGATGATCGTCCACGGCGAACAGGAGCTAGAATTTTTCGAGGTGGTCAAGGCAGGGGATACCATCACCACGACAGCGAAGATTGTCGACATCAAGAACAAGGAAAAGTTGGATATTATTTCTGTTCAGCTTGATTCGAAAAACCAGCACGGCAGGAACGTGAGTCGTGGAACGTATACATTTGTGGAGAGGAGATAGGGGGCTTGCTATGGCCGTTGAAAAAGGACAGACATTCACCGGAAGCGAGAAGGTCGATCGATACCGGGCGATATACTATGCGGGCGCATCGGGCGATTATAACCCGATCCATATCGACCCCGAGTTTGGAAAATTGGTAGGGCTGGGCGGTGCAATCCTTCAGGGTTTATGCACGCTGGCCTTTACCGCGAAAACCGTGACCGACTGGACGGGAGATCCCGGCAAGCTAAAAAAAATTAAGTGTCGATTCAGCGCGCCGGTTATGATGGAAGATAAGATTTCCGTGCAGGGTATCGTGAAGGACGTGCTGGCGGGTCGCGCCAGGATCGAACTCAGGGTCGTCAACCAGACCGGAGTTGAGGTGCTTCAAAGGGTCGAGGCCGAAATCGAAGCATAAAAAAGAGCGGATGGTCTCAAGGCAGCATCATTTTAGGGCGATCACAGTCCGATGAGGCATGACCTCCATCAGGGCAACCCGATAGGATTGTATAGGGGGTCACTTCCGACAAGTTACAAAGAGAAAGACCGCAAGCTTTTACCCCCCTCCCGGAGATTATTCCAAACACTCCTTGCCTTCGCCCGGGTTCCCTGCAATTCGCAGGATGCAATCAGGATTGACAAAATCCATCTGACGTATATAT
>JAEAMG010001707.1_pt1 | contig 15775 bp, 12 predicted proteins | sample 8958741 | NCBI WGS metagenome assembly JAEAMG01 (sample SAMN16933256, study PRJNA681125) | bioreactor sludge metagenome | isolation source: anaerobic bioreactor treating anionic surfactant - SDBS | place: India: Bengaluru | collected 2019-02-28
AAAACAACAACCCTTTATGGTTCGCTCCATTCCCTCAATACTCCGGACAAAAAAATAATCACGGTGGAAGATCCCGTGGAGTACCAGTTATCTGGTATCAATCAAGTGCAGATCCATCATGATATCGGTTGGGATTTCGCGCGCGCATTACGTTCCATGTTCCGCCAGGACCCGGATATCGTGATGATTGGTGAAATCCGTGACCAGGAAACGGCGGAAATTGCCATTAAAGCCGCCCTGACCGGCCACCTGGTCTTTTCCACGCTGCATACGAACGATACGGCAAGTTCTTTTACCCGACTGATTGATATTGGCATTAAACCGTTCCTCGTGGCTTCGGGTATTCGGGCTATACTGGCCCAGCGCCTGGTGCGAACCACCTGTCATAGTTGCCGGGCGCCCTATACCCCACCGGATAATGAAAAGGAAAACCTGGGCTTAGATGTGAATTGGCACGAGGTCGCTCTGTTCCATGGTTCCGGATGTGAAAGCTGCAACCAGACCGGTTATCATGGCCGGCTTGCCGTCTTTGAATTGCTGCTGACGAACGACCGGCTGCGCACGATGATCATGCGCAGTGAAAGCGCGACGGCGCTGCGCCGGCAATCGCGGCTTGACGGCATGATCACCATGCGCGAAGACGCTTGGAATAAGGCAAAACAGGGCATTACCACCCTTGAAGAAGTCAACCGCCGGACCCGTGTGGATGAACCTCTCATCATGCCGGCGGAATCCCCAAGAATCATTCCCCATCCCGCTGAAGAGGCCAGAGCGGCGGCCGGGGCGGAAAGGTAATTATCCATGGCGTATGAAATTGTCAGTCTGCTGCGTATGCTTGTGGACCGGGATGGATCCGACCTGCATATCACGGTGGATAGCCCGCCCATTGGGCGCGTGCATGGGCGCCTTCAATTCTTCGGCGACAATCCCCTGACCGCTGAAGACACGGAACGTCTCATGAAGAGTATCGCGTCCGTAGACAATCAACAGGAACTGCAGGAGGTGGGCGGATCCGACTTCGGTTTCGCTTTCGAGGATGTGGCCCGGTTCCGTGTGTCTATTTTCAAACAGAAGGGCTATGTGGGCATTGCACTCCGCCTGATTCCCCGTAAGATTTTGACATTCGAGGAAATTGGCCTGCCCAACACCCTCAAGGAAGTGATTACCATACCGCGCGGTATGATCCTCGTGACCGGTCCGACAGGTTCCGGAAAATCCACTTCGCTGGCCACCATGATTGACTTTATCAACCAGAATTATGACCAGCATATTGTCACCATTGAAGACCCCATCGAATATTACCATTACCATAAAAAGAGTATTATCATGCAACGCGAAGTGGGGGTGGATGTGCCCACCTTCTCCGAGGCCCTGCGCCGTGTGCTGCGCCAGGACCCTGACGTGATTCTCGTGGGCGAAATGCGCGACCTCGAGACCATCGAGGCCGCCGTGACGGCGGCGGAAACGGGCCATTTGGTGTTCGGCACGCTGCACACGACGGGTGCCGTGCGTACGATTGACCGCATTGTGGACGCCTTCCCCACCAACCAGCAGGAGCAGATACGCACCCAGCTGGCGGGCAACCTGAAGGCGGTGATTTCCCAGACGCTTATTCCCCGCAAGAGCGGCTTTGGCCGTGTGGCCGCCTTTGAGGTCATGATTACCACGCCGGCCATCCAGAATCTCATTCGCGAAAACAAATCGTATCGTATTACTTCGTCCATTCAGACCGGGCACAAGTACGGCATGAACCTGCTTGATGAGCACCTGCTGGCCTTGTACCGCAAGGGTATCTGTAAGTACGAAGACCTGTTGTCTAAGGCGCAGATGCCCGATGAATTTGAGAATCAGGCCCGTGCCTTCGGTCTGGAAGGGGGGCCCGCGCCCCTGACCGGCCCGCAGGGCACACCCGGCCAGACCAAACGGGCCGGATGACCGAAATGCCCGACTGACCACGGAAAGGACCCATGCCTCCTCCAACCAAAACCAGAATGAAACTGGGCGAAATCCTGATTGAGCAGGGTGCAATCGAGCCGCTGCATCTGGATGAAGCCTTGCAGCGCCAGACCCTGACAGGCGACCTGCTGGGCCGGATTTTGGTGAGCATAGGACGCGTCACGGAACAGGCCATCATTGAAGCGCTCAGCGTACAACAGGGCATGGACCGCATAGATGTCAGTAAACTTACCGTGCCTCAGGAGGCGTTAAAACTCATCTCAAGCGATGTGGCCCGCTTCTACAATGTTTTGCCGGTGCGCATCGAGGATGACGTGCTGGTTGTAGCAATGGCGGACCCGCTGAATATCCAGACCCTGGACGACATCCGCCACATTTCCGGGATGGACGTGCGCGGCGCCGTCAGTAATCCCGATGACATCCATGCCGCATGGCAACGAAATTATTCTTTTGAGACCGGTTCCGTGGGACAGCTGCTGGAAGAACTCAAGGACCGGGTCGGCACCGAGGAACTGACGCTGGATGAATTGGGCCAGCAGGAAATCATCTCCAACGTAGATAACCTGGTGGAATTGGCGCAACAGCCTGAAGTCATCAAGATTGTCAACCTTATCTTCCTGACCGCACTGCAAAAGCGCGCTTCCGATATTCATTTTGAAGTGTATGAAGAGGAATTTCGTATCCGTATCCGCATAGACGGCGTTCTCCATGAAATCGTGCATCCGCCCAAGGCCGCCAGTATCGCGTTGGTCTCCCGCGTCAAAATTATCTGCAATATGGATATCGGCGAACGGCGCCTACCCCAGGACGCGCGTATTGAACTGAAAATCGGCGACAGCCTGATTGATGTCCGTGTCGCGACCTTGCCGACACTTTACGGCGAAAATGTCGTGATGCGCATTTTGGACCGCACCGCGGTTCGGATTGAGCTTGAACACCTTGGGCTGACGCCCGCGACCCATAAAAAAATAATTCGTATCATCAACAAGCCCAACGGGATTATGCTGGTTACAGGGCCCACAGGAAGCGGGAAAACCACCACACTGTATGCCTGCCTTGCCGTGCTCAATACCCCCGAAGTAAAAATCATCACCACGGAAGATCCGGTGGAACTTCAAATCGAGCGGCTGGTACAATGTCAGGTTCATGAGGAAATAGGCCTTACCTTCGCTGCCTGTCTGCGTTCCATTCTGCGCCAGGACCCCGACATTGTGATGGTGGGTGAAATCCGCGACCTTGAGACGGCTCAAATCGCCGTGGAGGCCTCCCTCACAGGCCACCTGGTTCTGAGTACGATTCATACCAACAGTGCTCCCGAGACCATTACGCGCCTTCTGGATATGGACGTGGAGCCCTTCCTTATTACCGCCTCGCTCGAGGCTATTCTAGCCCAGCGCCTGGTACGCGTGCTGTGTAAGGTATGCCGGGAGCGATACCGCCCCGAGAAGGACGAGCTGGACGAATTGGGGGTACCCGCCGCCTACCGGCATGACCCTAAATTCGCCCTGTACCGGCCCAAGGGATGCGCCGCCTGTGATTATGTAGGGTACATGGGACGCATTGGTCTCTATGAGATGATGCTTGTGGATGAAACGATCCGTGAAATGATTCTGGAGCGCGCCATGGCCCATGAGCTGCGCCGGCATGCCCGTAAGCAGCAGGGCATGACCATTTTACGCGAAGAAGGCCTTATCAAATGCGTGCAGGGCATCACCAGCCCTGCGGAAGTCATCGCCAAAACGGACGCTTATGAAGACTAGGAGTTGCCGCCATGCCTAAATATGCCTATCGCGCCCTGAATCGCGAGGGGAAACAGACCTTCGGTATTATTCAGTCCGACACGCAGGCACTCGCCCTCAATGATGTGCGCAGCCTCGGCCTGTTCCCCACCCACATCAAGGAAGCCTCCCGCGCTGATGAGCGACGCGCGCTGCGCCAAGGCAAGGGCGGCCTCAATGAATTTTATTTTGGCGGCGTCAAAACCAAGGAAGTAGTGGTCATGACCCGCCAGCTCTCCACCCTGATAGATGCCGGATTGCCCCTGCTGCGCTGTATCAATGTGTTGATCGCCCAGCTCAAGGCAAGCAAGATGCGCGACATCCTCCGCGAAATTTCCGCCGATATCCAGGGCGGGTCCACTTTTGCGGAGGCACTGGCAAAACATCCCAAACAGTTCGACCGCCTCTATGTGAATATGGTTCGCGCCGGCGAGGTTGGCGGCATGCTCGAGATTGTGCTCCAGCGGCTCGCGATTTTCATGGAACGGCGCCAAGCCCTGAAACGTAAAGTAAAAAGCGCGCTCGTTTATCCCATTGCCGTTATAGTGATCGCCTGTGGCATCGTGGCTTTCCTGCTCGCCAAGGTTGTGCCCGTCTTCGCCGAAATCTTCGAAGAATTTGAAGCGGAATTGCCCGCGCCTACTCAGTTCCTGGTCAGCGCGGGCGACTTCGTCCTGTATAAGTGGTGGCTGCTTTTGTCGATACTCTGCTGGATTATCATCGCCATCAAACTGATGATGCGGTCAAAACAGGTGAAGCATGTCTTCGACCGGATCATTCTGAGAGTGCCGCTGGTGGGCGACTTGATCGTAAAGGTTTCCGTCGCCCGATTTTCCCGCACCCTGGGTACGCTGATTACCTCCGGCGTGCCCATCCTGCAGGCCCTCAAAATCACCCGCGAAACCATCAGCAACGAAGTGGTGCAAAAAGCCATTGATGATGTGTATGCCAGTGTACAGGACGGCGGCACCGTTGCCGCCCCGCTCGACGCGAGCAAGGTCTTTCCCGCCATGGTAGTCAATATGATTGACGTGGGGGAAGAAACCGGCGCGCTGGACACCATGTTGATGAAGGTGGCCGATATCTATGACGCCGAAGTGGAGGCCGCGGTGGAGGCCATGCTTGCGCTGCTCGAACCTGTAATTATCATCGTGCTTGGTGGTATAATCGGGTTTATTGTCATCTCCCTGTATCTGCCCATCTTCTCTTTGGGTGATGCAATTTCCGGTACATAAAGCATATATAAAAGTGTATATAAATACATACGATTGTAACTGAAAACAGAAATCAAGTATATAAAGGTCTCACATATTTTAAAAACGGTTTGTGGTGTGGGCAAGGTTGGTTCACACTTTTACGATGAAATGCGGTAAACTTGTAATGCAGGCACTTGTGAGTTTTGCCATCAGGTGCACGATGTAATCCATAAGAGTGTGTGATGTGAGCAGGTAAAGTTGTGCTAATGTGTGCGTTTTTTTTGTATAACAAGACAGGCGCCCTGTGGTAGGGGCCTCAAAGGAGGACATGTAATGAAGAAAAAAGGAGGTTTCACCCTCGTGGAATTGTTGGTGGTCATGGCTATTATCGCCATCCTCGCGTCAATAGTGGTGCCCAATGTCATCCGCTATATCGCGCGGGCGCGGTTGACGCGGGCCTTGTCTGAAGTGAGCGGCATGGAACTGTCCCTCACCGCCATCATGACTGACGCGGGCCGGGGCAATATGTCGCAGCTGTTCAATAAAGACGCGGCCCCAAACCTTGGCTGGCCGACGGATGTCGTGAATATCACAAATGGCAATGCTGTTTCATTGTTTGAAAGTGCGGCGGACGTATACGCAAAAGTTACCTATAACTTGGTGAGGCTTGGGCGAGACAGTCTCAGCAAGATTCACGAAGACGATCCCGATGTAGTGGCAGATGTGTATATCCAGCATGATATTTTAGCCAAGCTGGGTACGCAGTACATGGACATCGGTCTGGATTCATGGGGCCAGGTTTACCGGATGTGGCCGGGGCCTTGGCGCTTCTCTACCGTGGGCATTACACCGCAGCTGAAGGCTCCCCCTTATGAAGTAAAGAAATGGCCCATTCCGTTCCGTCTTTTCAGCGTCGACATGGGGGGTGAGGGCGCTTCCGCCTTTGCCGTACAACGCGATAGGTTTATCTTGAAGGGCACAGGCAGTTACCTGGATGAAAAACTAAATGACCCCGATCCGGAGGCTCCAAAAGATGGTGTTGACCTGTTAGATGGTGTTGTGGAAGATCCCAATACTTGGCCTACCCAAGTAAGTCTCCCGGCTTCTTCATCAATGCCTGTTTATATCTGGTCTTACGGTGACAACGCCCGCAGTAGCCAGATGCTGTACCAGGCAACGTATAATATCGATGATCCGTGGACATGGTTCTATACGGAGATGGAAGCCGACATTGCCGGCGGCGATGATGTTAACAACTGGGACAGCGGCAACAGCTGGCAGCGTTTCTATCAATAAGATTTTCACGGCAGGGCGGACGCATGGGCGCCCGCCCTGTTTTTCTCTCTGGTGTTTGGCATGAGGGGAGGATGGGTTGGTTCTTTGGTGCGCCGATTCCGGAGATCGGTTAATCGGCGCGTTTTTGTGCAACATACAGGATGGTGCGGCACGTGATTTACTCGGCGCGTCCAAACAGGACGGCATGGTCCGGCCAGCGCGGATGGACCCTGCTCGAACTGCTGGTGGTGATGGCCATCATCGGGTTGCTGGCGGTGATTTCCATCCCGGTCACCCGTATGTTTTCCCGCAATGACCTGCGTGACGGGGCGCGCACCATTTATACCATGCTGCGCGCAGCGCGCATGTATGCCATGACCTATAATGTCGAGGCGGCGGTGATCTATTCTTTGGATTATCCCTTTGAGCGCCTGGAAGACGGCTCGGCATACTTTGATCCCCTTGAGGATTCCATCCTGATGGGTGATGCCCAGGCAGGGGTGCCCCTGACCGTTCGCGCCATACGCTCTGCGGCAGTCATGTACCGCCTGCCCGATGCTTTCAACGCCTCGCCTATTTTGCCGGAGGGTATCCTCGCAGGGGATGCCGCCGCAAAATACCAACCTACTGACAGCGCGCAGGCGGTTACATGGCGAGAGGCGGGCACGTTTGTGCCGACCCCGAGTGCCGGCGAATTTAGATCGTTACCCCAAGGATACGCGATACCCCTCTCCATCCCGTATGATGATTTATCCGGTCAATACGCCGGCACCCCGGGAGGTGCGTTAGGTGTTCCGTTATATGTTATGGATTGGGGATTGCCAAACTATAACCCGGAAACGCGGGCGTTCCTCATGGAATATAATCGGCAGATGGAATACTGGGAAAAATGGGATGCGAATAAGAATGAATGGCGTCCCAGTCTCGACAAGATTGGGATGCGGCCGATTTATGTGTACCCCGTGGCCGTGGATATTGTGGAAAATCCGGATGGTTCGCACCGGCTGGCCTTTGACCGGTCCCTCATCCGGCCCTATATTGCCCATGTATTTAATCCGGACGGGAGCCTTAAGGTACGCGTTCAGAACAAGGAGCGGTATCGGATTATGGTGGCGCCGGATCCCGAAACCGTCCCCGAGGAGCGGGTTGTCGAGATTCCCGACCCTGTGGATGATAGCGTAGTTCGATTCAGCGCGTTGGGTATTCCCATTGAGATCAATCGTTCCTCCGGCGCCGCGAGGCTGAGCCTATGAAACAGGCCCATGTATATTCTTCGCAACGCGCGGGTTTTTCTCTGCTGGAAACGCTTGTGGCTTTGGTTATTCTTGCGGTGGGCGTGGTGGCTATTCTGCTGATATTTCCCGCCGTGCTGGATCGGCAGCGGGTCAATACGCTGCGCACCATGACAACGACGGTATCGCAACTGCAGTTAAACAAAGTCAAGGCGGGCGATACGGACCTGGATTTCCATGCCTGGCTCGAGGGAAACCGGTTCCGGGTATTAGATAGCAAGCAGCCGGAACGCCAGTATATTCAATCCTGGGTGGTGTCCTGCCAGCCGCTGGGAGAAATCAACCAAGGCCTGTATCGCGTTACCTTGGGACTACGCCTTTGGGATGAACGCGTGGAGTACTATACGACGTATGTCACGGACCGCTAATTCAAATCCTGTTTTCCGGCGCGGCGTGACGCTGGTGGAACTGTTGGTGGCTATCGCCATTTTCATCGCCATCATGGGGGGCGTGATGCTGATGTTCACCAGCGTGACGAACACGGTGCGCCGCAGTTACGCTACCATGGCCGTGTATGCGCGCGCCCGGGATGCGTTGCTGGCCGTGGAGCGGGATGTGCAAAGCAGTTTTGCCGCTCCGGCCGCGGGTGCCACGCTCCAGTTCTACGGGGAGCCGAACGGGCTGGTCATGATCGGCATATCCTCTGAAAATCGGTTGGGACGTCTGACCTACGCGGTACACCGAGATACTTCGCGCATGACCTCGCCGGGGCTCTTCGAGGGACGGGGCGAAATGGTCACCCTGGCCCGGTTCTGGGAAGAGTTGGCGCCCCCGGTCACCGACCCGTCCGACCCGCGTTATTATGATCTGAATGCCTTCTATCCCGGCGTGACCGGCGATCTTGTGGAGTTCCGGGTGGAGGTCATCTTCGGTGTGCTGCTCCGGTATTTCGAAACAGAGGAAGAAACGTTGGGGCGGTTTGCCAAGATGGAAAATGACAGTATGATGCAATACATGCCCCGTCCGTTTTTTACCACCGGACGGGAAGGGGTCCTGGGTACGGCCGAACGCTTCCCCTGGTTGTCCCGCTATCTCTGGGACTATGTCGAAGCGGATACGGCGGGCACGGTTTCCGTTCCCTGGCATGTGCGTGATGCTTTTGGAACCTCCGAGGCCTGCCATTACTGGATACAACTGCTTCACGGCCCGGGGTTGCGGCCTATACAGCCCTGGAGCCTGACCAACATCTGGTGGGACCCGAATAATCTGCGCGATGTTTTCTGGAATGACCCGCGGGTGCCGAATCCCAACATTGAAGGACAATCGCCCATGCTGTGGGATTATGTGGTCGCCGACAGTTTTGTGCTGGAAACTTATTTGTTGGACCCGAATACCGACAACCGCATCATGACAACTGGCGGGCGCACCGTGCCGGTCCTTGGGCCGAATCCCTATATTGCCTATGATAAACTTCTGGATTATGGCGACTATCCGAACTTTGACCCTATCTTCCGTTATGCGGCCGAAGACAGGAACAGCCGTGACGAAAAATTCAACTCGCTGTATAACCTTGACCACGCGTTCGACCCCGGTTCGGCGCTCACAGCCTGCGTGGATAAAGACGCCTTTGAATGCCTGTCAAACGGGATTTATGATTTTGACGCCAATCAGTTTATCAGCGATCCGGGGGGGCCCGAATTTAACATGGCCTTATCCACAATGACGGCATCCCGCCAATTTTATGATCTTGGCAGTCCCCTGGAGGCGCGCCTGCCTGCCTCGTTCGACATCACTTTCTGGGTCATCAGTGATTCGATGGTGGCCGGCGCCCCGGTGGAGGTGTACCGATTCTCCCAGACCGTGAATCTGCCGGCGGGTTATATGCGTCGGAGCCGCGCGAACTAGCGGCGAGCAACACGGGGCCATAAGCAAGGTCGTGGGGGGGCCTCTCGCATCCATTCCGTCGGCGATATCATCGGTTATGAGAAAAAGCAGGGGCGCTGTGCGTGGGGCTCGCGTGTTTCCCCCGGCATTAGGCGTTTACGGCCATTTCGCTGACAATTGATTTTGAGTTTTGAAATTACTGGGATCGCCGCCATCCCTGGCGGCTGGCGCGGGCAAGATAGACCCTGATGTTATCGCTGCCGGCAAGGATGCCAGCGTTCCCAGTGGTGTAATAGTCTGATGGTTGCGCCACAGGCGCTACTTCTTACGTCCGCAAAAAATCTGGGACAGCCTGCGGCGCGCTTCAGGATTAGGTGTGTCGCTTATGGTTTTTTGCGCGCGCCGGAGGCAGTCCCATTTTTTGCTCAGGTGTTGTTATTTTTCTTGGGTTGTGGGCAGCGCCCGCGTTGGTTAAAGGATGTCGTTAGATCTTATCCTTCACTCTCGAATCGGTCCTGCCAAATACCATGATGGCGATCTTGCCTAGGACACAATCATGAAGCATCGTGAACGGGTCAAAGCCATACTCCATTACGAGACCTGCGACCGCATGCCGGTTGTCCATTTCGGCTATTGGACGGATACTCTTCAAAAATGGGTGCGGGAAGGCCATTTAAGGCCCGAAGACATTGCAGGCCACAGCGATGGCAATGGTGTGGACCGACTGTTGGATCAACAGCTTGGCTGGGATTTCAATTGGGCAAACCTCTTTTCTCCCAACAGCGGGTTGTTCCCGTGTTTTGAGCGTACTTTACTCGAAATATTGCCCGACGGCAGACAGAAAGTCTTGAACCCGGAAGGGGTCGTGGTTCTTGAAAAACCGGGCACTACATCCATACCGTCAGAGGTTGATCACACCCTGAAGACCCGGGCGGACTGGGAGGAACACTACAAACCCCGCCTGCAATGGGACCCGTCCCGGGTGCTTAAAGCCCCAGTTAATGTTAATGGCGCCATGATGCCTATGGACCGGGGCGGCCTCGAATTCTTAAAACAAGAGGGGCGGGAATATCCTTGTGGCCTTTTCTGCGGTAGTCTCTTTGGCTGTATCCGCAATATTCTGGGGGTTAGCGGCGTTTCCTACTTATATGCCGAAGACCCGGACTTGTACGAAGAAATTATAAATACGGTCGGCGAACTTGTTTACCGCTCTACGGAATTTGTCCTGGAGCATACAGCTGCCTTTGATTTCGGCCATTTCTGGGAAGATATCTGTTTTAAGAACGGGCCGCTTGTCATTCCCTCCGTGTTCGATGCCCTGGTCGGGCCTCACTACAAACGCATCACCGGCCTCCTTGCCCGTCACGGCATTACCATCGTTTCGCTGGACTGCGATGGTTGTATAGATGCGCTTATCCCAACATGGCTGCATAATGGGGTGAATACCATGTTTCCCATCGAGGTGGGCACCTGGCAGGCGAGCATTGCCCCGTGGCGGCGGCACTATGGCCGGGCGTTGCGCGGCGTCGGGGGGATGAACAAGAATGTATTTTCCCGGGATTTCGCGGCGGTGGATGCCGAAATCGAAAGGCTCAAGCCCCTGGTGGAACTGGGCGGCTATATTCCGTGTCCTGACCATCGCATCGCACCCGATGCCCTGTGGGATAATGTACGCTACTATTGCGACAGGATGCGCACAACTTTTGCCTGGACATAGGTCAGATGGTCGTGCGAAACCGATGGTTTCCCAGTTGGGGCAACATAAGGCCGCGGGATGCGCCTGCTCCTTGAAACGTTCCCCTGCCTCGATGCGGCTGTGGTCGTGCACCGTTATGTCCATCGCCCCGCTGCCGGATAGTTGATTCTCGGGGAATATTCATGTACTATTGACGGTATACTATACAAAATGTGTTTATTCTTTCCAGAGACAACAGAGAAGGAGTGAAATCCATGTCTTCCAACATGAAGAAAGTTTCAGGAGGTTTCTTTCCGTTTGCCGCTCTCAGTATGATTTTCCTGATGCTTCCCTGTGCCGTGTTCGCGCAGACGCTTGTAAACCCCTATGAGGGCGTAGACTGGGGAACTATTAACCAGTACAAGGCGAATCTGCATACCCACTCCCTTGAAAGTGACGGCGCCCTCACGCCCGGTCAGGCCATTGACGAATACGCCAACCGAAACTACGACATCCTCGCCCTGACGGACCATCGCAACGTTACCTACCCCTGGGAGGCGTGGGGCCGCGATCCCGTTGCCTTGGGCATGCTGGACATCTCCGGCTGCGAGTATTCGAACCACAACCATTTAAATGGATTCTTCATAGACTATACAACCAATCCAGACACGGAAGTGGAATCCCTGACTGAAATTGTCGCCCAAGGCGGGCTGGCCCATCTCAACCACCCGGGTAATTACTGGAATCTCAATTCGGACGGCTCCGTTCCTGATGCGACAATACAAAAATATGTTGCCTGGTTTTCGGAATTCCCACCGAATGTGCTTATGGGCATGGAAGTTATCAACAAAACCAACCTCCACCCGGAAGATAAACACCTATGGGATGCCTTACTGGGCGTTATGATGCCGGAACGGCCGGTATGGGGATTCGCCAATGATGATATGCATGGTCCCTGGCTTGGTCCTGTCCGCCTTGTGGAAGTGTCCTGGGAGACGTTTCTGGCGGTAAGTCTTGACGAAACGTCCATATATAACGCGATGCGTAACGGCAGCTTCTTTTTCAGTACCTGTGCTACACAACTTGACCCCTTCTTTTGGGACATCAACCAGGTTCCGAAAATTACGGAAATCCTTCATGATGAAGGGTCGGGAACAATTACCATCAGCGCCGTTTCCGGGGGAGCGCCCCTGCCTGAAAGTGATTACAAGTGGATATCCATGGGCGAGGTGGTTCAGACCGGCCGGGTTCTCGATTATAAGACTACAGCCGGCGTAGGTAATTATGTCCGGGCTGAATTGAAAGGCACAGGCGGCACCACCTTCACCAACCCCTTCGGCCTTATCCGTGACGACGGCAGGCTGGTGGTGTATATCAGTCCTGCCGATGCCATTTATGCCGGGGCGAAGTGGAAGGTTGAAGGGACCGATGTATGGCATGAACACGGTGATACGGTACAGTTGGATCCGGGAGACTATACGCTTATTTTCAACCGTATTGACTCCTATCAAACCCCGGGACCGGTTGCCGTGACCATTACCGCGAATAAAACTACGTTGGTTACCTCGACTCAGGGCGCGGAATACGTATATGATCCCGCGATGGCAATGCCGGGGGCGGGTACCGCAGCCTTAGTCTTGTTGGGCCTAGCCCTGCTGATGGCGGGCATTGCCGTCACCGTGCACGCACGTTCGGCAGCCTGAGAAAAATGAAGACAACGGATTAATGCGTACGCTAAAGCATGAGCACTATACCCGTAGGGTGGGTAAAGCAGAACGGTACCGCCATCACTCGAGTGCACTTTTTTTCGTTGGTTTCTGCTGAGAAGTTCAAATCACAACCTTTTGATTTATAACTACTTAATTGAATTTGGTTTTTTCGCGAATCGTCTCGATTACGAGATACGAGCACGAATCGGTGCCAACGTGCTCGTTATCGTGCTCATAAACGGAAAGTTTCTGCCTACAAATAACCCCGGTTCGTTGAGGTGCGCCGTTGCTATGCTTCACCCACCTGACCGCGTGAAGCGGGTCAATCCGCTTCGGCAATCTCCGCTAAGATGGCATCGCATTGGTGCACTGTTCCAGTCATTTTCCAGGGTCGCGGTTCTGACCGTTGCCTGCGCCGCCGCCCGTTACGCGCCCATCCCCGGCCTTTAATGCCACGGTAGTCCGGTTGCAGAATGGCGAAAAGTTCGCTGGGCGCTACACTGGGGGCTCTTACCAAATCGCCGACCTTCACCGAAAAATGGGCAACTGCCATGGCGGCCTTTCCCAGCTCTTCAATCTAAAAACGGCCGTTGGATTCAGATGCGGTTTTCAAACCAAGGGACTTAAAGGACTGTAAAACGAATACGCCTTTTCAGTTGCCCTGCCAACTGAAAAACTCTATCGGACTAAACGCAGACTGAGCATAAACGGGGACTGACCCCAGCGCGGGGCAATGCCACGATGCTGCAACGAGATCTTGTATCGCTCGTTGGTGCCTTTACCCGTTTGCAAGGTCACTGGCGCCAAGACCACAAAAAATGCAAACAGGCACCCCGCCACAGGCGAGGTTTTCTTCACGGCAACAGCCATTTAGTCCAACGCTCTCCTTAGTCCTTTCGGTCCTTTCTTTTGACAGGCTTTTCCGGCGTTTACTGCCGTTTATCGGAGTATCTTGAAGACCGCAGTTGAAGGAACCGAGGGGTAACTCCTATACTGTAATTACTTGAGCAGGTTTCAAACTACTTGAACTACTCTCATCGTCGTTTCAGGGTTACGGGCAACACGTGCATTGAAAACTTACTGTTGAAATAAGGATGTACCCATGAAAAGGCAGGTGTATGTGTATTTGATAGTAGGCCTGGTGCTCTCCTTTCCCGTTTTTGCGCAGACGCCAGATTTTCAAGACCTCATGAATGGATTGCAGGGTAAACTGGATGCCGTGTCCGGGGGCGCGTGGAGTGAAGAATTCTGGTCTTTTGTCGTGCCAGTGCCGCCGGAATCCGCGGCATGGGCACAGCAGGGTCCTTCTTTCCCCGGTTGGGACCATACGGGAAATGGTATCAAGGATGATGATCATCTGGTGTTATTCCAGCGGGTTCTCGAGAAAACTCCTCTTGCCGTTGAGGTTTTGGGTCAGCCGCTGGTAGATGAAATTGCGGCTGCCTTTGCCGCAAACCGTGAGGCGATTCTGGCCCGTGAGGCCTGGTTTGATTTGGAAATTTTTAACTCAAGCCGCGCTGATGTGAGGTGGTTCGGAATCACCCTGAAAAACAAACCCATTTCTATGAAAAAAACAAGGCTGCATACGGGGCAGAAGAATAAAGTCCGTCTTTGTATCGACACCACGATTCTTTTTATCGGTATTTTATGCGGGGAGGTTGAAGTTAGCGTCCCAAGTATTTGGGGAGAAGAGGGTTTATTAAGTAAGAAAGCACCGGGGCTCGCAGATGATCTTGCAGACCTGTTGGCGGCATATAGTACGATCGGTGATCAGGAGAGCGTGGATTATTTGCAGGCAGTGATTTATCAGATTATAGGGCGTGGTATTTTGCCTGCCGTGGAGTCCGCCATTTTTAATGCCTCTAAGTTTTCGCGTCTTAATAGCATTCCAAATCAAGCGGGTAATACCATTACGATTTCTTCCGATTATAACAAGCGTTATACTGTGCCGCTGCTGTCGGATATTGACGCCGATATCATCTTTGATCCGCCGATACAAAACTGTCTGAATGACTCCTGTTCAGATTATGTGAATATAGTGCGTCTTGTTGCCCGTATCTCCGCAGAGAGTATACAGCAAGGGATTGGTCAGGATTGGTTAAACGGGTATGCAGTGGGGGATAACGGTTTTTCCTCGGGATATGAGACGTTTTTCGGAACGGAGGGCGATCTTAACGGGGACGCTTTGACTAACCTTGCCAGTTACACGAATGCAGGGCAGAACAGGCACAGATGGTTTGTTGCCGAAGGGATTGCTGTACTCGATGAAGGGGAAGAAAACAACACAGGCGATGGTGAAAACGAAGGCGAGGCGCCCGTAGAAGGTGAGGGTGAAAAGGAAGGCGAAGCACCGTCGGAAAACGAAGGCGAGAGCGAAAGCGATGGCGAAAACGAAGGTGAAAACGAAGGTGAAGCACTGAAAGAAGGCGAGCGTGATGGCGAAAGGAACGATGAAGGGGAATCTGTAGCGCCCGATGGTGAACGACCCGAAGATGAAGCAGAATGGGTTGTCCTGCCGGTAGTTGCCGGACAGACACTTGAAGATGCCATCGCGGCGCTTCATTCGGTAAACCTGGAAGTCGGTGAAGAAATTCATGTATGCAGCAACGATATACCGGAAGGGTGTGTCATTTACACAGAAGCTACCGCGCTTACGAGGGTTCCTCAAGGCACCGCGGTGGATCTCTGGATATCTGACGGCGACTGTCCCTGCTGCAATGGTTTTGATCCCTTTTCCTTAAGTAATTTTTTTCTAAGCGCACTTGTGTTTTCTGCCTTGATTATTACCGCCATATTCCGGAACGGGAATTCAGGTCGTCTTCATAAGATGTAGAATTTTACTTATTTATTTCAACCCCCGTCTTAACCTAATACCGATGGGTTGTCTAAAGTAAGACTAAACGGCTGTCGCCATGGAGGAAACCACGCCGGTGGTGGGGTGCCTGTTTGCGTTTTTTGTGTTCTTGGCGCCAGTGACCGCGAAAACGGGTAGAGGTACCAGCGCGCGATATAAGATCTCGTTGCAGTATCGTGTCATTGCCGCGCGCTGGAGCCAGTCCCCGTTTTCGCT
>JAEAMG010001710.1_pt1 | contig 15753 bp, 10 predicted proteins | sample 8958741 | NCBI WGS metagenome assembly JAEAMG01 (sample SAMN16933256, study PRJNA681125) | bioreactor sludge metagenome | isolation source: anaerobic bioreactor treating anionic surfactant - SDBS | place: India: Bengaluru | collected 2019-02-28
GTGTAGTCGCTGCCGTCCGAGTTGGTGATGGTGATGGGAACGTTGTAGGTGCCGGAGTTCTGGAAATAGAGTGCGACATAGCTGACACTGTTGGTTCTAAGCTGGTTGAGGGTCACCGGCGCGGTGAAGGAGGGCTTCTCGATGCGGATCCGGCCTTTGTTTGCTGTGACGCCCCCCGAGACGCTGACCGCGTCCTTCGCGTAAAAGTCCTTGCCGCCCTCGATGGTGATGCTGCCGGTGCCGGAAATCGCGCCGTAGGCGTAAAAGTTGGCGTTGGAGAGGTTGAAGGTGACCGCGTTGGTGATGCTGAAGGGGACGGTGGTGTTCAGCACCCCAGAGCCGGAAACGGTGAGCGTGCCGGTCAGGGTGAATGCGTTGCCCGCAGCGAGGGTGACGGCCCCGCTACCGGAAGCGGTAATTCCGGAGAACGCGCGGCCAATGAGGTCGTTGGTTGCGTTGACGGCCGAGCTGTTGGCAAAAAGAAGCGCGTCGCCGTCCGCCGGGGTGCCGGCGGGGCTCCAGTTGGAAGAGGATGAAAACTTTGAATCCCCGGCGTTTCCCGTCCAGGTTTTGTCGACGGCGCAAACGGTCAATGCCATTAAAGAGGAAACACAAACAAAAAAGGCTCGCATATTCATGGTTGTCATCCTTCCACACAAAGTCCTGGAAAAGCAAATAAAATAGAAATGATACAAAATTCTATGCCGCTGCGGTATGTTTTTCGGTCATGGTTTGGGAAAAGTGGGCGCATCTGTTTCGTTGACTGACGGGGGATATTTACGCAAAAGCCGTTCGGTTGCGGTTATGCTCGCTGCTCGCGGTTTTCGCGGAAAAGCTCCCCTGTAGCCTTCTTCTCCCCTTCCCCAACAGTCAAAAAGTAAGGTATCATAGGGCGACTCATGAGTGATGTTTTAGATAATATCCGGATCGTGCTGGTCGGCACGCTGTATAGTGGCAATGTGGGGTCGGTGTGCCGTGCGATGGCGAACATGGGCCTCCGCAATCTCGTGCTGGCGGAGCCGCAGCTCTGCGATAGCTGGGAGGATGCGGTCAAAATGGCCGTCCATGCGACTGGCATCCTGGAGGCCCGCCGCCAAACGGCGACGTTCGCCGAAGCGGTGGCGGATTGCGCCTTCGTCGTCGGCACCACCGCGCGCGGAGGGCTTTACCGGCAGCATGTGAAAACGCCGCGCGAGCTGGCGCCTGAACTGTTGCGGCTGGCGGAGAACGGCAAGGTTGCGCTGGTGTTCGGGCGCGAGGACAAAGGCCTTTCCAACGACGAGATCGGGTTGTGTACCCACCTCATCCGCATCCCCGTGCATCCGGACTACACCTCGCTGAACCTATCGCAGGCGGTCCTGCTCTGCTGTTACGAACTGTACGGGTCCCTCGGGACCTATGAGCCGCCTCTCGAAAAGTCGTTGCCTGCTGTCGCTGTGCATAAGCAGAAGCTGTCCGCCATGTGGCGCGAGATGCTGCTGCTCATCGGTTTCATGAAAGAAGACAAGGCGGACCACATGATGCAGGGCGTGCAGCGCATCTTCTCGCGCGGCGTCTACTCCGAGGACGATGTGGCCATCATGATGGGCGTGGCGCGTCAGGCCGATTGGGCCGCCAGAAACGGTCCCGGCGCAAAACCCAAAGGCAGCACATCCAGCTGAGTCGCTTCAGCGTGCGAGCGGCCACGTTTCCTTGAAGCTTCCCGCTGGCCAAAGCTCCCAGCGGCGAAAGATAGTCTCGGCGGCTTCGGTCTGGATGCAGACCCGGCCTTCGCAGGGAGAGACCTCGAACGCCTCGTTGACCACGTGGCCGTTGAAGAGGTAACGCAAGGTGTTCCCTTTGGCGATGACCTCCAGCCGGTTCCACTCGCCGGCCGGCGCGTCAAGGTCTTCCTTGCCGCGGAACCCGATGCGGTCTTCCCAGTCCACGTCGCGCTTCGACCAGTTCACCCGTCCGCTCGTGACGGTCTGGCGCGGCGCGCCGCGCTTCCAGCGTTTCTCCCCGTCGCGGTCCGGCTCGATCTCGCAGGTGACGCTGGGGCTCAGCACGGTTCCGTCGGGCAGCTTGGAGCTGATGGCGATGATGTCGGCCATGCCGCCCTCGATGATGTTCGCCTCGATGCTGGTGATCCACGTGCCGCCGCACGCGCCGTGAGGGCCGAAGGCATGGACGAGGACGCCGTTATCGCGTGCGCGGTCCTTGCGGCTGCCCCACGTGTATTCGCCCCATTTGAACTCCACGACCAGGTGGTAGTCGCTGAAGCTCTCTTTTGTCGCCAGATAGCCGTAGCCGCGCCCGCTGACATGCAGCAGCCCGTCGCGGAGCTGGAAGACGTTGTCAGGCGGGTCGCGCAGGTCGGCTTTGGCGCTGAGGTGGGCTTCCATGTGTCCGTCACGGATAAGGTCGAGCACGTTGACCACATTTGTGACAGGTGCTGCCAGCGTGGAAAAGGCGAGGCCGAACGTGGCTAAAAATAACAATCGGTTTGTCATCGGGTTTCCTTCTTGTGTGCTAGTGATGTAACGTTCTCCGTCCACTCTCTTCTTCTTTCATTCTCATGAGGACGCAGGTTCCAGCGTGCCGTCTTCCGCCTTTCGCCAGGGTGTCCAGCACAGGCCGACCGTGCCCACGGAAATGTCCGATTTGCGCGGCCGGACAGGACGTTTCTGGATGTCGAGCGACTCGGGGGCGACTGCCGCTTGAAAAGCTGCGACCTCTTGGTCAAACTGCTCCTGGAGCGCGTTCAGCCGCTCCTGTACCACTTCCGCGCTTTCCGAGGCGCGGGCGACATCGGCCGACTCTTTCCCGATCCGGCTGGCACTCTTCATGGCCGTGGTGGCACGCCCAACGTTGCCGACGCTGGCGATGCCGCGTCCGAGAAACGCGCCGAGCAGGGTTGCTCCCACGGACAGCACGGTGTTTATCTTCTGTTGGCCCGCCTGTGCCTTTTCGCGCTCTACACGCTCGGACGCCCGGCGCAGCTGGTCGGTCAGGGTCTGAAATTTAGGCGCGTACTTGGCCTTCAGCTTCGTCACTTCGAGGTCGCGTTGCTCGCGGAGGAGTTGCGTGACGCGGACGCGGAAATCGCCCTCGCTCTCCTCCGGTTGTGCCGCCAGTTTGAGTTCGGGATAAGTCAGAAGCTCGAGCGTGAAATTCTGGTAGAGTGATTCTTCCAGAGATCTGCCCCATGCGGCGTAACTCTTAGGGTTGGACGCGCTGGCCGGAAGCGTCGTGAACGCCGACGCGGGGAGCGGCTTACGGTCCGCTTCGGTGGCGAAATCGCTGCGTCGCTCGGCCTCTTCCCAGAGGGCTTCGCGCCCGTCCTCCGAGAACGGGGCGAGGTGCGCACAGCTCACCCAGGTGTCGAGTTCGGCCTTCGCATCGACAAAATGCAGTTTGCTTATTCCTGCCACCCGCGGTTTGTAAGTGATGGCAGCGGCCGGTTTCTTGGGCCGCAGGTAAAAAATGGGCACGTCAGGTGGCATGGCGGGGAGTGCGGCGGAAGCCGCGGGTGCTGCGGGTTCTCCCGCGCCGCCGGGCACTTCCCGTCTTCCGGCTGCGCTCGGCGGTCTCGAAGAGCCGCCTCCGCCCGTGAAAGCCGTGAGTTGCGGCAGGGTCAGCGGTCCGCGTAGGTAGCTCAGGGTCCAGCGTGTCTGGAACAGGACGGGGGCTTGTTCGTGTACATTCCGCATGAGAAAAACGCGGTTTCCCAGTCCCGCAAGCAACTGCTCGGTCTGTGCGCGGTCGAAACCCGCTCCGCTGCTGGCTGCTGCGCCTTCAAGGCCCTCGATGACGCGCATCTTGTCGCGCTCCGTCTGAAGCCGCCCGATGAACCACGTTCCGCAGTTGGAGAGGCCTTTATAGTCCAGGTCCACAGGGTTCTGTGTCGAGAGCACGATGCCCAGGCCGAAGGCTCGCGCCTGCTTAAGCAGGGTCAGCATGGGAAGCTTGGAGGGCGGGTTCGCGGTCGGCGGGAAGTAGCCGAAGATCTCGTCCATGTAGAGCAGCGCCCGCAGGCTCCCGGTGCCCGACTGGGTGCGCATCCAGGCGAGCACCTCGTTGAGCAGGATAGTCACAAAAAACATGCGCTCGGCGTCTGACAAATGGGCCAGATAAAGAACGGAAACGCGCGGTTTGCCGTCTGGCGTGTAGAGCAGGCGTTGTACGTCGATGGGCGCTCCTTCCATCCAGGCCGCGAATCCGGGAGAGGCGATGACGTTGTTGAGGCTCATCGCGAGCCCGAAACGCTCTTTCGCGGGATAGAAGGATTCGAGATCGAAGACGCCGACTTTGTCAAACGAAGGTTTTTGGACCTCATGGATGATGCCTGCGATGTCGAGGCTGCGGCCCTCTTGCCAGGCTTGGCTGAGGATGTTCGAAAGCAGGATGTGGTCACGGCTCTGTACGGGGTCGGCATCGAGGCCCAGTAACCCCAGCAAGCTGGAGACGGCCGAAAGGATGCGGTCGCGGAGGGCGGTGGAGTCCTGCGCGAGCGCGGGCGGTGGCGCGGCAAAAGAGCGGAGAACTTGCAGCGGACGTCCCGAGGAGTTGCCCGGGGTGTAGACGAGGATCTCAGCGGCCTCTTTCAGTCGCCGGATGCGTGCGCCGTCCTGTCCCCACTGCGCGAGCCCTTTCTGCCAGGTCTCCGCGGTTTTCGCGGCGAACGTCTCGGGAGTCAACCCCTTGCGAGCGGCTTCGTTCTCATCCACCCAGGGGCGGAAATCCTCGGGGAGCAGGTCGGGAAACTGTAACAGAATGTTTCCGAGATCGCCTTTCGGATCAATAAGGATGGAGGGAATGCCGTCGATGGCGGCCTCTTCGAGCAGGGTGATCGCGAGTCCCGTTTTGCCGCTGCCGGTCATGCCGACCATCATGGCGTGGGTGGTCAGGTCCTTGGAGTCGTAGAGCGTCAGGTTGTCGGTGACAGAGCTTTTTGAAGGGTCATACGCTTTGCCTAAGTAAAAAGCCCCCAGCTTTTCAAAGTCCTGCATGGTGCTCCTCCGCTTCCCTTAAAGTGCTTGTGATAAACCTCGTTATTGTTTAGTCTGCATGCAGAGGCCCCGTATTGTCAAGTCAACGATCCTTGTTACACGATCCGAATCCCCTTGCCGACGGGAGCGGTTTGCTCTATTTTTATAAAAAGCATCAAGGTGTTTGTTATTTCTGGAATAACAAATGTATCTCCGCATCAGTGCGAAGGCTCAGATTGCGGGCTTTACCCGTATTAGGGAAAACAAGTGTTTCGCTGGCTTCAAAAAATCGCGTCTCCGGCAAAGCCTCTGACCATCCGTCAGCAGTTTTTGCTGCTGATGGTCGGTCTCGACCTGCTGGTCATGCTCCTGGGTAGTGGGGTTTTCTACGCGCAAAGAAAAAAAGCCATCATCACGGATATCGACAACACGCTGCAAGCCGTTGTGATTCTGGCGCGTGAGTTTCTTCCGCCCGATTACCATGATCGGATTATGGGCCCCGAGTCGGTCACGGATGAGGAATTCCAGGCGATTGTCGATCGGTATAACAGGTTATGCGTCTCCCTCAAGATCGACTATATCTGGAGCCTGATGCTGGTCGATGGCAAGATCGTGTTCACCTCCTCCACCTCCCCGGATAAAATCGCCGCCAACCGTAAGCATGCTAATTTTTTTGAAGCGCATTCGAATCCGGAGCTCTACGCTCACGTGTTCGAAACAATGACCCCCACGTTTCAGACAAATCGTGATAAGTGGGGCAATATCCGGGTCGCGTTATTTCCCGGAACCGATCGCCTTGGACGCAAGTACCTTTTCGGTGCGGGCGAGGCGGTGGAGGATGTGAACCGGCAGTTGCCGGCAATCATCGTCCAGTCGCTGATGCTCGGCCTGGCGTTGTTCCTCATTTTTCTTCTGATCGCCCTGTGGATAACGCGTGTGGTGACGGACCCGATCCGTCGGCTGACGGCAGCGATCACGGAGGTGGCCGCGAGTGAAAGTGCCTTGTCGGTGGCGGAGGCGGGGACCCGTGAGGTCAGTGCGTTGGCACATCACTTCAACCGGCTCAACCGCGCGTTGCAGGGCAAGATTGTTGGCCTTGAAACATCGGGGGAGCAGTTGCGCGCGCAACAGGCGACAGAGCGTCGGCAAGCCTTGGAGTCGCTGAACGTCAGCGAGCAACGCTATCGCGGAGTTCTGAATTTTGCGGTAGACGGTATTTTGATGGGGTCGCACGAGGGCATCATTACAGAGGCCAATGAATGCATGTGCTCGCTGTTCGGAATGAAAAGGGAAGAAATTGTCGGACGGCACATTGCCCAGATGCCTTTTACGCCGGAATCCTTGGCGGAAAAGCCATTCCGGTTTGATCTGGTGTGCGCAGGGCAAACGGTGGTTACGGAGCGGACGATCCGTCGGTCGGATGGGACCGAGATCATCGTTGAGCTCCATTCCAAAATGATGGCGGACGGCACGCTGCAGTCAATCTATCACGATATTACCGGCCGCAAGCGCATTGAAAGCGCGCTGAAAAACAGTGAGGAACGCTATCACCAACTGTTTGATATGGAATCGGATGCGCTTTTCCTGATCGATAATGCGACCGGTCGCCTGTTGGATGTCAATCAGGCGGCTCAGGCGTTGTATGGGTACAGCCGCGACGAGTTGCTCGCCATGCGGAATACCGACTTGTCGGCGGAGCCGGAACAGACGCAACAGGCTACGCGGAAGGCCACAACAGAACAACTGACGCCGTTGCGGATCGGCCTGCGCAGGCATCGGAAACGCGACGGCACGGTCTTTGCCGTGGAGATTACAGCGCGTGGTTTTACGATCAACGGTTGCCCCGTTCACCTCGCGGCGATACGCGATATCACCGAGCGTGAGGAAGCGCGGCGCTTGCTGGAGTCTTGGAACGAGGAGCTTGAGAAGCGGGTTGCTGACCGGACGGTCGAGGTCGAGAGAGTCGCGAGCCAGTTGCGGGCGTTGACCGGCAAGCTGGTTCGGGTGGAGGAGGGTGAGCGTCAGCGCATCTCGGTCGTGCTGCACGAGGATTTGCAGCAAACGCTGGCCGCCTCGCGTATGACGTTGGGGACGGTGCTCGGCCTCGTCAAGGGGGCGAGGGCGCAAGAGGCGCTCGGCGCGGCCGATAGAATGTTGTTGAGTGCCATTAAGCTGACGAGGTCGCTGGTGCATGAGCTGGCGGTTCCGTCCGCGCAGGAAGGTGATGTGACCTTCGCCATGGAGTGGCTCTCCCAGCACATGCTGGAGAAGTTCGGGATGCGCGTGAACGTCAAAGCGGAAGGGCCGCTGCCGACGGTCGATGAAAATGTCTATCTCTGCGTGTATCGTTCGGTGCAGGAGTTGTTGTTTAATATCGTCAAGCATGCGAAGGTCCTGAGCGCCGACCTGTCGGTCCGGAAGGAAGGCGCCGGATGCCTCCGGTTTACAATCAGCGATCAAGGCTGCGGGTTTTCGAAGGAGTGGGCCGCGTCGGACAATAAGGTCGGAAACGGCTTTGGCCTGTTCAGCATGCGCGAGCGCATCGAGGCGTTGGGCGGTCAAATGCGCATCACCAGCGCGCCGGGCAGCGGCACGACCGTCATCCTCATCGTCCCCGCACGCGGATAGACCTGAAAGGGGCCGAGGAATCAGGATAGTAAAACACGCCGTCGCTTTAGGTTAGTCCCACACTGCGTCGAATACGTTTCGTCCAACTGCTTAATCGTTATCCCACCCATGCCCACGTCCATGCGCGGATCATTTCCGACCTGATGCGAGAGCGCAGTTGCATTCCCGGCTTTGCGTTTCTGCGTCGTGGCGTGAGACAAGCCGGTGGTGGTGTCCTGTAAGGATTTAAGCAACAATACGAATCATGTTAGTTCAGTCCAAATAACGGTTCTCCACGCCCCGTTTCAGTAGAAGCGCACGATCATGACCTTTTCATTTTCCCCGACCCCGTCATATGTATTCAGTGGGTCATCCGGGGTATCACCATGAACGTAGTGCACGTAGGCGCGCAGGAAGCGGGTCTCTATTCCGGTCTTTCCAAAGGCTCCTCCTCCGTCGTACTCCACGTCGGCTATAGGGATCTTGTATTCAATGAACTTGGAGCCAGCCCCGACATGGTCCGGTCCGTAAGTGATCCCCTCCCCTTGGTGTTCTCTGTGGCCGATGGATACCTGCCATTGTCCCGCCCCTTCCGAATACGATGCCATCACCATGGTGTCGCCCGGCGTGTGCATCTGGTTGAGATACTGCTGAAACTCCGTCCAATACATGGTCCCGTCTATGGGAGGATTGCCGTCATACAGCCAGTATGCCATGTAGATGTTCGTTTCGTCTCTTGCGATTTTGTACTGCATGACATCTGTTCCGGAGTGATTGTCAGGCGGATTCTGGTCGTGTTGCGGATCCGTGTAGACGGCGGGTACGCTGGACCACTCGACAGGGTCCCCGTCAATGGTGATTGTGGCGTTCGGGATTTGGAAGGTCGCCAAGGGGGCCATTCTGCCCGCGTGGAGAGTGTTGCCGACACGGTAGTACGCCATCCAGTTGGTGCCCTGCCAAAGCACGTTCTCAAATAAGATGCGGTTGGCTGAGGACAAGGAGCGTGCCTGCGAGAAGTCGAGGGCATTGCTCGCGTTGCCTTCGATCACTCTCCAAAATTTGTGGGTGGTATAACGTGTGGATTGAAGGAACGTTTCTGAACACTCCTCGCCAAACACGGCGGGTCCGGAGTTGGACCACGGTCCAAGCAGGTTGTCGGTTGCCTGGAGTTGATAGATCGCACCATTGGTCATTGGATAATCGAGTTCGACGGCTTGGTGGAGCGACAACACGTTCGTTTCTGCCATACTTGTCGAAACGGCACTGAAACCACTCAGCGCCAACATGAATAGTTCCGTTTTTTTCATCCTCTTCATCGTCGTTATCCTCTTTTTTGTGGTTGACGAATCCGCTGAACGGCAAAAGAGATATGACGGTCTTCGCGGGCACACCCCCAACCGCTTATGCTCGTAGAGATTTCGCTTGTTATCACACCTGCCCGAAACATCATCATTGGCACGTTGAGCGAAAGTGTAGCGCGTTTCGGCTACAGAAGAAACTTGAAATGTTGTGTCGTTAAATTCTCGCGTGCCGTCTTGATCCCGCGCCACAAACCTGACGCGGGTGGAACCCGCAACCTGAGGATCTCTCGGCATGACGCCGGGTGGAAGAAACCTTGCCCCTTAGCGTCTTAGGTTGTGCGAAAGGATTTTTGCGGTTGCAATATGTCTGAAACTGAGGTATTTATTAAGCCCATGTTGGTAATTTCGTTTGCTTCTTGATCAGTAAACGGGACGCCGCTCATAGCAAGGGAAATCGAGATGAAACTTGTCAACCTGTTCAGTTACGCAGTCTTGCTGAGTGTTCTAACGCAATTGGTGTCGGCGGCGCAGCCCATTCCCGCACCTTTGGACGCACCGGTCGTGATCGGCGAGTGGCACAGTAATATCGAAGCTGCAAAAATAAAGGCGCAGGAACGAGGAGCACCTCTTCTGGTTGTCTGGGGCTCTCCAAGTTGTTCGTTCTGCGATGCGTTTGACGTACAATTGACTTCAACGGATTGTCAAGAGTATTTGGCCAGGCGCGGCCTAGTCATGGTTTACGAAAAGACACTGCCAAGTCAGGCTACAGCCGTATATGATTGGGTGTCGGGCTATGGGCCTCAATACCCGATTGTCCGGGTTACACGATGGGTGAGTGGGGTTAAGCTCATTGATCATGGTTGGAGTCGACCTGGAACATTCGGACAGTTCCGCTTCGACCTGGAGAGCCAGATCAGCGCTTACACGAATGACGCCTCAAAAGACCTTTTCGATCCGGACAACGATTCCGCCGCTGGTGCGCCAACACTGATATGGAAAGACCAAACCCAAACGGAAGTGCTGAGGATGGTAACACAAACCAACACACCCGCCTACACCGACACCAATGACTGGTTCAAATTCTCAGTCGTCAGCGGTGAGACGTATCGGGTGTCCGTTACTAATAATATCATAGGGGTAAATAGTACGAATGCTCCCCGGATCGCCATTTACGGTGACACGAACGGTACTACGGTTATAAAAGGACCGAGCGAGTTGAAGCAAGGGAGTTTCGAGTTCTCGCCGACTAATAACGCAGATGTTTTTGTGAAGGTCTGGCGGGACACCGTTACAGACACAAATATCTTATACACGTTGAATTACGGACGGCTTCCCAAACAGTCTGCCGGTTTCCGCTACTCTTCTGATGGAAGTGTTGTCACCATCACCGGATATACCGGCACTGTCGGCAGAGTTACCCTCACAAACACCATTGAAGGGTTGCCTGTTACCGGCATTGGAGATCTCGCGTTTTACAACTGCCCGGGCCTTGTCGGTGTCACCCTCCCCGCCGGTGTCACCAATATCGGTCACTACGCATTCACTGATTGCACCGGCCTGACCAGCGTTTTTTTCACGACCAACGCACCGACACTGGGCGCGGATGTTTTTTATAACGCCACGAATGCGACAGTCTATCGTCAAGACGGGGCCGGTGGCTGGCCTGTTGTTCCCGGAACGTGGGGAGGCCGCCCGACCGCCCTGTGGGGAGAGGGATACGTTTTCCTGACCGTCAACGGCGGAGCAGGTGAAGGTTCGTACACGAACGGGCAGCAGGTTGCGATTGCGGCGTACACGCCGGCGTCAGGGTGGATTTTCGACCAGTGGACGGGTACAACCCAGGCGACTCAATGCGTAAACAGCGTCACTTCCGCGAACACCACCGTGACGATGCCAGCTCTGGACATCACCCTGACTGCTGGACTCAAGGGCCTCTCCTATACCGTGACGTATAACACGCAGGGAGGACTTCCCCTTGTTCCGCCGACCAACCGTGTGACGTTCGGGTCAGCGTACGGGCCGCTTCCCACTCCCGCACGGGCCGGCTACACCTTCAAAACCTGGAAAACGCAGGCGGGCACGCTGGTTACCGCAGCCACGCTGGTAACTACGGCCGCAGACCATACGCTGTACGCGGAGTGGACTGCAAAAACGTGTATCGTGACGTTTGATGTGCAGGGAGGAACGCCGCTGGTCGTGGCGACCAACTACGTGATGTTCGGCTCGGCATACGGGACGCTGCCCACTCCCGTCCGGATGGGTTACACTTTCAAAGGCTGGTGGACGGAGAAGGAAGGCGGGGGCAAGCAGGTGGTCGAGACCACTCTGGTGGAGCGAGCCGACAATCACTCGCTGTACGCGAAATGGAGTGCGAACTCCTTTAAGGTGACGTTCGATGCGCAGGGAGGTGTGACTCCAGAACCGGCATGGAAAAGTGTCACGAATGGCTTGGTTTATGGGACACTCCCAATTCCCGTTCGAACGGGCTACACCTTCAGAGGCTGGTGGACGGAGAAGGAAGGCAGGGGCACGCAGGTGAACGCGGCTACAGAAGTGTCTGCGACTTCAGACCATACGCTGTTCGCGAAATGGTCTGCGAAAATTAGCACGGTAACGTTTGACGCGCAGGGAGGGACATCGCCCATGGCGACCAACCACGTGACGTTCGGCTTGGCGTACGGGGCGCTTCCCGTTCCCGTCCGGACGGGTTTCAACTTTGTGGGATGGTGGACGCTGGCGGGCGGCGCGGGTACGCAAGTGTTCGCAACTACGATCGTCTCCGCAACAACCAGTCACACGCTTTATGCGAAATGGGCCGCAAGAAGTTATACGGTGACTTTCGATGCGCAGGGTGGGATGGCTACGGTTCCTGCAGCGAAAAGTGTGACGAACGGTTTGGCATACGGAACGTTGCCTACGCCTGTCAAGGCGGGCTACGCGTTTAAGGGTTGGTGGACGAAGGCGGGCGGTGAGGGTGCACAAGTGACCGCTGCCACAACCGTTTCCTCGTCGGCAAACCACACGCTGTATGCCGCATGGGCGGCGAACGAAACGGTCGACTGGACGGCCACAGTCGGTGTGGCGTTTGAAATTGCGTTGTCCGACGCCTATGAGGGAGCGGCAACAATCACGGTTAAGGGGTTGCCCCCGGGGCTAAAGTTCAGCGCCGCCGGCCGGACGGTTTCCGGCGTGCCGACGAAAGCGGGCGAGTATCCGGTGACTGTCTCCGCGCGAGACAGATCAAACCGCGTGTTCAAGATCACCGTTACGGCACTGCCCGTGTGGGCACAGGGTACTTTCAACGGTTACGTGAAAGGTGGCGGACTTGCGTCGATGACCATTTCAACGGCGGGGACCATATCCGGAAAGATCGCGATGTCTGGAACGAATTATTCGTTCAGCGCAAAGTCATACACGGCGGGGGGAGATCCGACGAACGGCGTGTCCGTCACGACAAGCGCCAAAGCAGGCAGGACCTCTCTGCCGTTGGTGGTGGTCATGAAACCGGCGACATCCCCACAAACGCTGGGCACTGGGACAGGCACTTTCGGCGGATTACCTGTGGTTCTATACCGCAACGTCTGGAAAGACTCGGGGCTGGCGTTGGTGGCCGATAAGTATGACGGCTACTACACGGCAACGCTACCGGGGAACAGCGGGTACGGCAGCGGGTATCTGATGTTCACCTTGGACAAGTCGGGCAAAGTTAAGACTGCGGGAAAACTGTCGGACGGGACCTCGGTGTCGCAAGCAGGCACGCTGATCCTGGACGAGACCGGCCGAGTGTTTACGGTGGTTTATGCGGCACCGACAGCTTACAAAGGTGGATGCGTTTTCGGGCTTGCAGAGTTCGTCAACCCGGTTAAAGGTAGTGTCTACCTGAACTCGCTGGACAACGCGCCCTTCCTGTGGGTGAGCCGAAACCCGCAGGCGACCTCCGATTACAGCAAGGGCGGCTTCAACCGCCAACTGGGGATCACCGGTGGCTGGTATAGCAAGACAGAGAACCTGTACGGCTACTACCGTGACGAAAGACTTGAGATCGGAACGGCTGCGGGAGTTCCGGTGCCCATGATCACTGCGGGAACGCTCCGCGAACCTTCCGACTGGTGGAATCCGGACGGGATCGCTCTGACTGTCGTGACTAACAAGGCGGGCGTGATGACGGGCATTACCGCGCCCAAAGCGGGAGTGCCGGTGAAAAACGCTAACGGTTCTTACGATTATACGACCGCGCAAAATACGCTCGGCCTGAAGTTAAGTCTGACCCTCGCCACAGGTGTTTTCAAGGGGGCTTACAAGGCGTGGTTCGATTATTCGGACAAGCACACTTCCAAGAGTATTATCTTCGAAGGTGCGCTGACGCCGGTTCGTAAGAACATGGACGACTTCGTTGGCCGCGGCTTCTTCCTATGGGCCGACAAGTCCCTGTCACCGGCATACACATTCAACTGGTCGTACGACTTCCTGTTGCTTTCGGTACCGGCTCCCTGAACGAACATCATTATCCGGATGACAACAGCCGCTTGGGTTCAGTCGTCGTGAAAGCACGCGCTTGTCCAGTTCACGATGAACCAAAACACAGGGGATCGGGTCCTCGCCGTTGGAACCACGCGATGCCGTGGGAGGACATCACAGCGCAAGGCAAAGAGACGCTCGCTCTGGTGGTGTTCGAGCCGCCCTGTGACGGGGCCGTCTATCTGCCCGGCCTCGCAACGCCGGTCAAGTCAGCCGCGCTGATGAAGAACGGCAAGCCTGTCGCGGTCATCCCGGAGAAGGTCGGGCTCGCCGTCAGGCTTAAACTTCTCGGGGGAAAGGTTGACGGGCTGGCGAGTGTGATCCGGGTTGAACTCGCGGGCGAAGCCTGCGTGGATCAAACGCGGGCCGTCCACTCGAACATCTCGAACACGCTTCTGGCGCATTTCGCCGAAGTTACCGGGACGGAAAAAAAGAAAGTCAGTTGGATTGAGAAGTTCGGCGAGTGGAAGCACGCCAACCAGGTCAGCCGTTGGACGCGGGAGGGCCGTGCGTGCTGGACCGTGAATGTTCTGGAACCCGGCGCATACAAAGTGTCCTTGAAATACCGGGGTAAAGGACGGCCGGTCTGGAAGATCGTCACGGATGAAGGTGCTCTCATACGGAATCAGCAGGCGGCGACATCTCAATACCAGACCTAATCCCATGGGCGTTTTTGAGATCAAGAATGCGGGCGTACGCCGGATCGGGATGTTGCTGGTGGAGGGCGAGCGGGACGAGGCGAGCCTGGAAGCCTTGGATCTGGTGCCGGTGCGGTGTTCGCCTCGGTAAATGGGACAATGTCCGACTTCAGAGATTTCTTGAAGTTGCTGAATTCCGCCCGCGTTAAACAGGTATTGCTCGTTGTTAGTGGGGGGCCTCCGCCTCACTCCTTGTGCTCTTGATGAGCCACGGCCGCTGTGCCGCCTCCCGCATGGTTGTGCCCGCCGGCCGAAAGGATGGCGTCGTGGATGCCTTCGACGTAGTGCATGTAGGTCACGTTTCCCATGGACGCTTCCTGCTTCATGCTTGCGGGAAACAGGATGTTGTTTTCCAGATGGATGTGCTCGTGCAGGTCCGCCTCAAGCGCCGCCAGAGCCTCATAAAGCGCCTGGAACGTCTGGCAGGCGTCGGCAGGCGGCCGATAATTGCCGGCCAGCTCCCGCATCCGCGCCAGAACGGCGCCGGCCGCGTCATGCTCGTGTTCCATCTGCCGGATCGGGTGAGCGACGCTGCCGCAATGCACTTCGGGCCTGACGTTCCGGCCCGCCATGAAACCGTCGATGCCCTTGATGGCGGGGAACAGGACCTGCTCTTCCTTCATCAGGTGGGCTTCGAGATCGGCTTTCAAAAGGTCGAATGCGTTCCTCAGCGCGCCGAGCAGGTCTCCGTGCCTGGCGCGGTGGGCGTTCTGCACCTTCTCCAACAGCGTGTCGATCCGCTTCAGCTTCGTCTTTGTGAACACGTGATGGGTGTCAAGGATATGGTCGGCGAGCACGGAGAGCGTCACGGCGGACCAGTCGGTCGCCGCTGCGGCCGCCGGGTCCTGCGTAAGGTTCATCTCGAGGTCCGCCACCGTCGCATCCAGCTCGAGGCCGGCCGCCTTGACGGCCTCGGCCAGCGGCCTCTTTCCGCCGCAGCAGTAATCGATGCCCAACTGTTCCAGATGCGCCCGCAAGCGCGGGTATCGGGTCACCAGTTCGCCCAGCGTCTGTTGCGGCCGGATGGTTTTTCCCCGGCATCCGGTCTTCTGTTTTTCTGCTGTCGCATTCATGGTTGTCTCCTCCCGGCCGGTCCCCATCGACTGGCCTTTTCCGTACAGTAAACATCCCTTGCTGAAAGGCTTGCACAATCCCTTCAGCCTGTCGCACGTCTCTCCCTCACCGTCCAGATGCGGACATTCCCAGCTCATCAAAACACCCCTATTCCTCGATGGCTATCGCCTCAGACGGACAACCGTCGCGAGCCTCGCGGAAGCTTGCCTCGCTTTCCGCAGGCACCGGGTCTGCCTTCACCACGGCCACTTCTCTGACCATCTCGAAGACCGCCGGACATGCCGTCTCGCATAGACCGCATCCGATGCACGTTTCGCTGTTCACAGTCGCCTTTATGCTTCACTCTCCTTCCGCTTTTACCAACAAGGCTGGAAAAGCCTGGCCGCCCTTAATTGGTATTAAAGTATCATAATACCTGAATACCGTCAACACGAAAGTTCCCTTCGCGGCATTTTCTACATTTTTTGGGTGGGGGTGCGGCAAAAAAAGGAAAATCCCCGATAAAACCAGCGTTTTATCGGGGATTAAGATGGTAGGCCAGGCCGGAGTCGAACCGGCGACCCCCAGATTAGGAATCTAGTGCTC
>JAEAMG010001711.1_pt1 | contig 15753 bp, 15 predicted proteins | sample 8958741 | NCBI WGS metagenome assembly JAEAMG01 (sample SAMN16933256, study PRJNA681125) | bioreactor sludge metagenome | isolation source: anaerobic bioreactor treating anionic surfactant - SDBS | place: India: Bengaluru | collected 2019-02-28
ACTTGCGCTTAAGCGCTTCAAGCTATGACCGTGGTGGAAAGATCGCCTGCGCCTCCCTTGGCTCGGCGATTATAACTTATAGCAAAAAAGTAAATCATCATGGATACGGCAATATATATCGGACTACTTTATTTGGGATTTCTTTAAGTAAAACAATTTGGTAAAGGACTGATTTTTACCCTCATGGGTGGTTAGATAGGCGGCCTAAATAAATCTAATCAACCCTACGATAATGATGTAAAATAATTTTAATCAAAATATATTGTTAATCTTAACACAGCTTTTTTAGTAGGAAAAGGAGTAACATTGTCTCCTGGGAATGGAACGGCTGATGAATATGGTATTTATTTTCCACCACAACCGGTTTGAGTTATCACTATTCCTGGCAAAAGAGAAACACGAGCTTAATAATAGGAAAGATATTTGAAAAATAATCTTATAGCAGTTTTGTTATCAATTGTATTTTTTAATAATTAGTATTATTTTTTTGTTTTGGCCACATAATATACAAGAATATTATTCCAAACAACCTGTGACGAAATTTTTTAATAATCCTTTCTTTGGTAACGACCGGACTTTTATTTGGAGTTTGCGAATTTTTGGCATATTATTCATAGGTACTTCCCTTGTTGGTTTTTGGGCAATTATCTGGTAAGTATAATACGAAGTCATTCATCCACTGTTCTTGTATTGCACGAGCTATTTCCACATGAGGTGGCACCCTTGATGGGAAATGGCCAGAGAACAGGGGTTGGAGTCCGTAAAGCAATTAGGGAATTCTCCATGAACTTACCTATTAGAATTATAATGACCGTAACCGGATTGATATTTGCATCGCCTCTCCCGATCTTGGCTACATCTCAATTAGGATTAGGATGGGACTTTAGCATAGCCGTAATATTAGCAAGCGATATTATAGCTATGGTGCTTCTTGCTATTGGGCTGGATTCAGTATCAAGAGCTGCTATCTTAGCATCATTGATGAGCAGCATCTATTTTCTTCAAATAGGGAAGCCTGACGTAAGCCCTTGGGCCTCTTTATTCGCATCAATTAAAACTCCGATTTATCTATCTGCTGGCATCATAGGCTTGAAGTATGAAAAGCAACCGGTAATGCGTTGGGCAGGATTTATACTTCCAGTATTAGCAGTTGTATACTTGGTCTGGAGTTACTTCTATTTTGGTTAAGCAGATAAGAGAGAGGTTGTAGAGAGTCAAATTTTTTTACTTAATGGTCGGGAAATGATAGAAATGGCAATATTATAACAAAAGTGTATTAGAAATATCGCACGTGCCTGTCCTGTTCGGGCAATTCTGATTTATGGAATAGAAAGGAGTGTCTGTGTTTAAATCGATTTGTTGTTGATTTCCCTTCCTTTTAGGCGTGTTTTTATTTATAATTATATATGGTTATCAAAAATAGATTTAAAATAATATTTCCTCTCTGTCTGTGCGTTATCGCAACAATATCTTTCCTTTCCCCCGCGCTTTCCTGCTATGCTGCCGGTGATGTGGGTGTTGTCGTGGAAAAATTTGAAGGGAAAGAGTACGAAAAGATCGAAGGCTGCGGTTACTGCGGTAAACTGGTCAACAAAGGGCTCATCCACAGCGATGCGGAAAAGATCGTGAGGGAGAAACTGTTGCAGGCACTGATTGCGCGTGATGTGGGATTCAAAGAAGGCAAGGAAAAACAACCCTACATCAACATCCTCATCTACCGTTTTCAGGAGAGAAAAGGCGGCAATTTCGCCGTTGATAAGCCTGCCGGTGTCGGTTTCCATATGCACCTCATTCAGGGCACTGTCGTTGGCCGTACCTTTGTTTTCGATGAAGATCAGAAACCGTTAAGCCAGGACATACTGGGGATCGGGAAGTTTTTCAGAAGGGGCGGCAAATGGATTACCGTCGATGAGCTGGCGGAAGAAGGCATCAATAAAGGATTAAACTATCTGCTGGAGATAATGCAGTGAAAGCCCTTTTCGCAATGGACCTCATGGGCGGCAAATGCGTGAGGTTGAAAAAGGGTGACTTTACACAGGTTACCGTATACAGCGAAAATCCCGTAGAAAAAATTGAAGAAATGAGAGGACGGGGTGCGCGCGATTTCCATATCATTGACCTTGATGGCGCGCGGACAGGCAGTCGCACGCATCACGACATTATAGGACAAATACGGCAGAAAGTTGAAGGATACATGGAAGTCGGTGGTGGTATCAGGGATGTTGCCGATATCAAATATTATGATGAGATGGGGCTCAACGGTATTATCGTGGGGACACGGGCGCTTGAGGACGATAGTTTTTTTGAAGGACTGGGCACATTCAAAAATATCATTCTGGGACTTGACCTTTTTCAGGGAAAGCCCATGGCGCGCGGCTGGAAAACGGCAGTCGACAAAGGCATACAGAAAATACTCGATGCAGCAGGGCGCATCGGCATCATGGCGATCCTCTGCACGAGCATTGAGAGAGACGGCATGCTCACAGGGCCTGATTTTGAAGGCCTAAAAAGACTGGCGACCATGACAAAACTCTCTGTCATCGCCTCAGGCGGTGTGACCACTATCGATGACGTGAAAAAATTGAAAGATTCAGGTGTCTGGGCTGTAATCCTTGGAAAAGCAGTCTACGAAGGCCTCATCAGTATTGAAGAGGCGGCGACTTATGCTGACTAAGAGGATAATCCCCTGTCTTGACGTAAAAGAAGGCAGGGTAGTGAAAGGGACAAACTTTCTTGAATTAAAAGACGCCGGAGACCCTGTCGAAAACGCGAAAGCATACGAAGAACAGATGGCCGATGAACTCTGTTTTCTTGATATTACGGCTTCACATGAAAAAAGAAAAACAATCATTGACGTGGTTGAACGGGTAGCCCATGAGGTTTTTATGCCCCTTACCGTGGGCGGCGGCATCACGAACATTGATGACATACGAGAGACCCTCCACGCGGGCGCCGACAAGGTGACCGTCAATACAGCAGCGGTAGAACGGCCTGAATTCGTGCGAGAGGCAAGCGAAATATTCGGAAGCCAGTGCATCTGTGTCGCAATCGATGCCAAACGCCGCGGAGAGGGTTTTGAAGTCTACACATACGGCGGACGCAAACCGACCGGGATAGACGCTGTCGGCTGGGCCAAACAGGTGGAAAGCCTCGGCGCCGGAGAGATTCTTCTCACCAGTATGGACAGAGACGGGACAAAGATAGGGTTCGACATTGAGCTTACGAGGATTATCTCGGAATCTGTCCAGATACCGGTGATCGCCTCTGGAGGCGTGGGAACGCTGGAACACCTCTACGATGGTCTTGTCGAAGGAAAGGCAGACGCGGTACTGGCCGCTTCGATTTTCCACTACCGTGAATTTACCGTCATAGACGCGAAGAAATATTTACGGGAGCGGGGGGTCAGCGTCAGATTATAGGCTGATAAAGCATCTTCGTCAGCAAACACGAAGATGCTTCCTTCGTGATTGAGTACCTAACAATAACAGGAGTTGGTATGGAAGAGAAAATAAAATGGGATGAAAGAGGCCTCGTGCCCGTAGTGGCGCAGGATTATAAAACAAAAGACGTCCTCATGGTGGCATATATGAATGAGGAGGCATACAACCTGACACTCAAAACCGGCAAGGCGCATTACTATTCACGGTCAAGAAAAAAGATATGGCTGAAGGGAGAAGAGTCCGGTCACACGCAGGAGATTAAATCCATCTTTATTGACTGCGACAATGACACGATACTCATCATGGTTGATCAGAAGGTGGCCGCCTGTCATACCGGGTTCCGGAGCTGCTTTTATCGGATCTGGGACAAAGGATGGAGGGTTGTGGGGGAAAAGATTTTTGACGCAAAGAAGGTCTATGGGGACACAAAGGGCACTGAATAAAGCTCTTACGTGCATCGTAACGTGCTGTTATGTGGGATATATCCCCGGCGCTCCCGGAACATACGCATCGATGCTTGGATGCGCTCTCATCTATCTCTTTCCATCGATATTCGCGAATATTTTTTTCTGTGCAGGTCTCGTTTGCTTTTCCGTGTTGTGCGTAAATCTTTTTAGATATGACGGGGAAGATCCCGGCTACATCGTCATTGACGAACTTGCCGGTGTCTGTGTTGCTGTGGCAGGTCATAGCATAACGCTTTTGAACACGATCATTGGCTTTGTCCTCTTCAGGATTTTTGACATCGCCAAGCCCTTTCCCATAAAACAGGCCGAGCACCTGAAGGGCGGATACGGGATTGTCGCCGATGATGTAGTGGCAGGCATTTTTGTCAATATTATTCTTATTATTTTGGGACAGTTCCTATGACACTGGAAAAAAAGATCGGGAAAATTCTGCGGGAACGCTCCCTTACATTAGGGCTCGCCGAGTCATGCACGGGCGGGCTCGTGGCAGCCAGGATTACCAGCGTGCCCGGTTCATCGGCATATTTCATGGCAGGTTTTGTCACATACAGCAACAACGCGAAGGCTCAATTTCTGGCTGTACCTGACAGGTTAATCAAGCGACACGGCGCCGTGAGTGATGCTGTGGCAAGACGTATGGCAAAAGGCGCGCGCGAAGCGGCAGGGGTTGATATCGGCATTTCCATAACAGGCATCGCCGGGCCCGCGGGGGGCAGCCCTGAGAAACCGGTGGGCACTGTCTTTATCGGCCTTGCGACAAAAAAGAAAGTTTACGTAAGAAAATTTCTCTTCAGCGGCAGCAGGCACAAAATCCGCGGGCGCTCATCGGTAGAAGCTCTCACCATGCTTCTTGATTACCTTGAGGGGAGGTTCGCATGAGGGCATTTCTCGCTTTGGAACTCCCCGGCGATATAAAAGAATATCTTTCAACTGTAGCCGGAACAATGTCACAAAGGATTTCCGGGGTAAAATGGGTAAAAGCGGAGGGATTGCATGTGACGCTTAAATTCTTCGGAGAGATAGAAGAAAGCAAGGCACATGAAATAGGGGAAGCCCTGCAAGGCATTAACAAACAATACGCGGCAATGCCTGTGCGGTTGAAGGAGATAAGCGCCTTTCCGAACCTGATGCGCCCCAGGGTCATCGTCGTCACCTTTCAGGAAGGTGTTGACAATGTGAAGGCGATATTTCATGATATAGAAAGCCGTCTCATAGCAATAGGCTTTGATAAAGAAAAGCGAGGTTTCACTCCCCATGTAACGCTCGGCAGGGCAAAGAATTCTTTACCTTTGCTGAAAAGGGACATAATACCTCTGGAGGAAAAAAGCTTTCTATTATATAATCTTGTTCTCTACAAGAGCACATTAACAAAAGAAGGGGCGCTCTACGCCCCGATTAAAGAAATAAAACTTGAAAGGAATATTTAATGAAAAAGGGAGGGCATAACGTGAAAGAAGATGTGAGCAAGAAAGAAGAAGCGAACAAGACAAAAGCGATAGACATGGCTGTATCCCAGATTGAAAAATTGTTTGGAAAGGGCTCCATCATGAAACTCGGTGAGAAACCGATTGAAGCAATTCCAGTCGTTTCAACAGGTTCTATCGCGCTGGATATAGCCCTCGGAATCGGAGGCCTACCCCGCGGGCGGGTCATTGAAATCTACGGCCCGGAGGCATCGGGAAAAACTACGCTGGCCCTTCAGGTCGTTGCTGAAATACAGAAACAGGGTGGCACGGCTTCTTTCATCGACGCCGAGCACGCCCTCGATGTGATGTATGCCAAGCGAATCGGCGTTAATACTGATGATCTTCTCATCTCTCAGCCTGATTCAGGTGAACAGGCCCTCGACATTACCGAGATTCTTGTGAGGAGCGCCGCAGTTGACCTCGTTGTCGTCGATTCTGTCGCCGCGCTCGTGCCGAGGGCAGAGATAGAAGGCGAAATGGGCGATGCCCACATGGGGCTTCAGGCACGGCTCATGTCCCAGGCGCTGAGAAAACTGACGGCGACAATCAGCAAATCCATGACAACCGTCATTTTTATCAATCAGATCAGGCAGAAGATCGGCATTATGTTCGGAAATCCCGAAACGACAACCGGCGGAAACGCGCTGAAATTCTATTCCTCAATTCGTCTGGACATTCGGCGGATTGCCTCCCTGAAAGACGGACAGGATGTTGTGGGGAGCAGGACGCGCGTGAAGATCGTAAAGAATAAACTTGCTCCTCCTTTCAAGGAAGTTGAGTTTGATATCATATTCGGTCAGGGCATTTCGAGGGAAGGTGATGTGATTGACCTTGGGACCGATATGGGGATTATCGAAAGATCGGGCACATGGTATTCCTATAATGAATCACGGATCGGCCAGGGTCGAGAGAACGCGAAAGATTTTCTGAAAAAACACCCTGACATTATGAAGGAAATAGAAGATAAAATTCTCGCGCAGGTAGCGTCAAAAAAAGGTGAAGCGTGACATCAAAAGAAATCCGAAAGAAGTTTTTAAATTACTTCGCCGGATATGAACACACGATAGTGCCAAGTTCTTCTCTTGTGCCGGAAAAAGACCCTACTCTCCTTTTCGTTAATGCCGGCATGGTCCAGTTTAAAAACGTTTTTCTCGGCATTGAAACAAGGCCATACGTGAGGGCCACAACGTCTCAGAAATGCGTGAGGGCCGGCGGCAAACATAATGACCTTGAGAATATCGGCAAGACCCTACGGCACCACACGTTCTTTGAGATGCTCGGCAATTTTTCCTTCGGGAACTATTTCAAGAAAGAAGCTATTACCTACGCATGGGAATTTCTGACAAAAGAACTGGCCCTTGATACTGAAAAATTATGGATAACCGTTTATAAAGATGACAACGAAGCGGCAAAGCTGTGGAAAAACATCGGCGTCAGGGAAGAACGGATTGTCCGTCTCGGCGAGAAAGATAATTTCTGGTCTATGGGTGACGAAGGCCCCTGCGGCCCCTGTTCTGAAATTATATACGATCTCGGTCCCGGTGTCGGCTGCGGACTGCCCACATGCAAGGTCGGCTGCGATTGCGACAGGTACCTCGAAATATGGAACCTCGTGTTCATGGAATTTGAACGGAACGCCGACGGGCAGATGAAAAAACTGCCCCGGCCGTCCATCGATACGGGCATGGGGCTCGAACGGATCACATCCATTCGGGAAGGTAAGATCGGTAATTATGATACAGATCTTTTCATGCCAATTCTCAGGCGCCTCGAAGACATTTCCGGCCACGCGTACGGAGAAAACAACAAAACGGATATTGCCATGCGGGTCATCGCAGACCATGCCAGGGGAGCCACGTTTATTATTAATGACGGCATCCTCCCGTCGAAGGACGGCAGGGGATACGTGTTAAGACGCATCATACGGCGCGCGTTAAGATATGGAAAAAAACTCGGCATCGAAAAAGAGTTTCTCTATGATCTCTCAAAAACAGTAGTTGATTTAATGGAAAGTATTTATCCCGAAATAAAAAACAATCATCCTTATATTGTGCGGGTAATCCGCGGTGAAGAAGAGCGATTCTTGGAAACGCTCACCATGGGCATGAAGGTCTATGAAGAGTACGCGGAAGCGCTGAAAAAGAAGGGAGAAAAGACGATCCCCGGCGATGTCATTTATAAACTCTACGATACCTATGGATTCCCCCTCGACCTTACGACAGACATGGCTGAAGAAGACGGATTTGTCATCGACAAGAAAGGTTTCGAGGAAGCCATCAGCAACCAGAAGGAGCGTTCCCGGGCAGGCTCAAAGATAAAAGGTGAGGAATGGGAACTGGGCCACCTGAATATTCTCAAGGAAAACATATCAAGTGTCTTTACCGGGTATAAAAATATCGAGGACAAGGCCGCTATCCAGAGAATCCTTATCGGAGAAGACATTGTTGAATCAATCAACGCCGGGGAAGAGGGCGAACTCTTTTTCACTCAGACACCCTTCTACGCTGAAAGCGGCGGCCAGGTCAGTGATGAAGGTCTTATTACATCAGCCGGAGCTCAAGCGAAGGTGCTGGAGGTAAAGAAGCTGAAAGCAGACCTCTTTTCCCACAAGGTGATTGTGGAAAAAGGCGGTTTCAAAAAAGATGATACCATTGAGCTTGTCGTGGACAGCGAGAAAAGGAAATCGGTGTCGCGCAATCATACTGCCACGCACTTGCTTCATTACGCGCTACGGGCTGTACTCGGAGATCACGTGAAACAGTCTGGTTCACTTGTCGATCGGGACAGGTTCAGGTTCGACTTTACCCATTTTGAAGGTATGGACGAGAAACAGATCGCGCGGGCTGAAGACATCGTTAATGAGAAAATCATGGAATGCGCCCCTGTGAATATTGAAGAAAAAGACCGGCAAGATGCAATCCGTGAAGGCGCCACAGCGCTTTTTGAGGAAAAATACGGGGAAAAAGTCCGTGTCATTACAATAGGCGATTTCAGCATGGAGCTCTGCGGAGGTACCCACGTAAGAAACACCGGCGAAATCGGCAGCCTGTCTATTATAAGCGAGGGTTCTCTCGCTTCAGGGATCAGAAGGATTGAAGCAACAACCGGTAAGGGCGCCCTTTCTTATAAAAGAAAGATGGAAGAAACTCTGAAGGCCATTTCCAGAAAAACCAATACTGAAACAGAGAGGATTGAGGAAAGAGTTGAAGGGCTTCTCGAGGAGCTTGTTTCAAGAGAGAAAACGATTAATCGCCTTAAAGAAGATATCATGACTTATAAAGTCGATGAAGCCATAGCGAAGGCTCCGGAAAAGGACGGCACTAAAATTGTCTCTCTTTTTCTCGCCAGCGCGGTCGTTGATGATTTACGAAAAATCACCGATATTGTCCGCAGTAAAATTAAGCGGTGTATTGTTATTACCGCAACTTCCGGTGATGATGAAAAAGGGCTTCTCGTTGTTGCCGTCAGCAAGGAAGCGCAGTCACTTTACAACGCAGGCAAGATCGTAAAAAAGATTTCAGAAGAATTCGGTGGCAAGGGTGGCGGCGGCGGGGCCATCGCCCAGGGTGGCATACCTGGCAAAAAAATAGTTGATATCTTTAAAAATATTGACCATTTTTTTGATAATTAGTATTATGTAAGAGGTTACTTCGTATGGTGCGTAAATACGTAGACAATTTACGAAACGTAAACCTCTTTGCAACATTGAAAGAAGACCAGATAGAGGCCGTCTCACGGATCCTCACAGTAAATTCATATTATAAAAATCAGACAATATTTCAGGAAGGCCAGGCAGGGGACACGCTTTATGTGGTGTTGAAAGGAAAGGTAAAGGTCTGCCTCTATGACGAAGAAGGAAGAGAATACATACTCGACGTTATCGGCAAAGACGGATTTTTCGGAGAACTTTCCATTATCGATGAAATGCCCAGATCTGCCAACGCTGTCGTCATGGAAAGCACGGAACTTTTACTTATCAGACGGCCTGATTTTATGAGGCTTCTTCTTGAAAATCCATCTATTTCCATAGAAATCTTCAAAGTCCTTTCAAAACGCCTGCGGGTGGCTGACGAGCGTATACGCTGGCTTGCTTTTCTCAATGTGGAAGGCAGGATTTTAAAATATCTCCTGGAAATAGGCACAAAAGCGGGTGTTAAAGTAAAAGATTATATTATTATTGAAAAAGGTCCGACGCAGATTGAGATCGCCAACTCCTGCGGCTGCTCAAGAGAGACTGTTTCGCGGATGATAGCGTCACTCATAAAGAAAGGATTTGTCAACGTAAGGCGGCGTCAGTATACGCTCACCCCTGGCCCTCTGACATTCTAAAAAAAATATTTTTCGGGATCTGTCGCGTTGAAAAATTGAAACTGTTCTTGTATTGACAGACACAGGAAAAATACAATAAGATTGGGTGTCCTAAAAATTGGGTGTATGATTATTCTGCAACGAGTTGCGTGAAATCAATAAATTTGCGATGGCGGTAAAAAATGAAACGAATTGCGGCGGCACAGATTAATAGTACTGTCGGAGACCTGAAGGGAAATTACGAAAAAATCCTTGAATATATTGAAAGGGCGCGGACTTTTGACGTGGACATCATCGCCTTTCCGGAATTGGCGATAACCGGATATCCCCCCGAAGACCTTCTTCTGAAGACAGCATTTATTGACGATAATCTGAAAACGCTCCAGGAACTTACAAGAAAGGCTAAGGATATTACGGTCATCGTTGGTTTTGTAGATAGACAAAAGGACAGGATTTTTGACGCCGCCGCCCTTCTCTATGGAGGCAAAATTAAAGGAATATACCATAAACAGCTACTTCCCAATTATGGCGTCTTCGATGAAAAAAGATATTTTTTCCCTGGCGCGCGTCCCCTTGTTTTTGAGCTCAACGGCCTTATTTGCGGCCTGAGCATCTCCGAAGATATATGGCACAGAGAAGGGCCCATGAAGCTTTTGGCTGAAAGTGGCGCTGCTTTGATTTTTAACATCAATGCTTCTCCATACTATACAGGTAAGGCTGCTCTCCGGGAAACCACGGTTAAAGAAAGAATCGTTGAAAACCACGCCTATGTTTGTTATGTCAATCTCACAGGTGGCCAGGACGAAATGGTATTTGACGGACAAAGTTTCATTATGGATAAAAAAGGACAGGTTATCGCTCGCGGGGAGACATTCAAAGAAGACCTTCTCGTTGCCGATATCCCTGCCAGTCAATTAAAGAGAAGGAAGAGAAAAGAAAACCCATCCAATGGATGCAGGAAGGTACTCATTATGCCCGGCGCACTCAAAGGATTGTCGTCTCAGGAGAAAAAAGAACTTCCTCTTCGGAACGTCGCGAGGTTGGATGCGGTTGCCGAAGTATATGAAGCGCTGAAATTAGGTCTGCATGACTATGTTATGAAAAATGGTTTTCAGAAAACAGTAATCGGCATTTCCGGTGGTATCGATTCCGCGATTGTTGCCGCTCTGGCGGCAGACACTCTTGGCGCTGAAAACGTTATCGGTGTATGTATGCCCTCACGATACACATCGGCTGATTCAAAAGTCGACGCGAAAGAACTGGCCCGTAATCTCGGCATAAAACTACTGGAGGTTCCAATCCGTGAAGTCTACGCGGCCTATATCTCCATGTTCAAACCGCTCTTCTCGGAGACAAAAGAAGACAGCACCGAAGAAAATATTCAGGCGCGTATTCGCGGCAATATTCTTATGGCACTTTCAAATAAATTTGGCTGGCTTGTATTAACAACAGGCAACAAGTCGGAGATGAGTGTCGGCTACGCGACCCTTTACGGAGATATGGCCGGCGGTTTCGCCATTATTAAGGATGTGCCGAAGACGCTCGTATATAAACTCGCCCAGTACAGAAATACTCTCAGCGCTGTCATACCTGAAAGGACATTGACAAAAGAACCGACTGCGGAACTGAAGCCGGGCCAGAAGGACACCGACACGCTTCCTCCTTATAAATATCTTGATCCGATCCTAAAAAAATATATCGAGGAAGACAAAGGCATAAATGAAATATCCGGTCTTCCCATGACAAAAAAAGAAATAGAAAGAGTTCTCAGGATGGTTGACGTCAGCGAATATAAACGCAGACAATCGCCCCCCGGAATCAAGATAACGCCAAAGGCATTCGGAAAAGACAGAAGAATGCCCATTACGAATAAATACAGAAACAGCTGACAGATACAGGATGTATTAAAATCAAACTTTTGCTTTTTATTTGTTTCTGTTAATAACTTCCCTTACTTTTTGAGACAGGGCATCGAAGGAAAAAGGTTTTTGTAAGACATCAACATTTTCTTCAGGTATATATTTTGTGTAGACACCGTCAAGACCATAACCGGTCACGAATAGGGGAAGGACTGTGGGCTTGATTTTTTTCAACTCGCTTAATGTTTCCCAACCGTTCATTTTTGGCATAATAAGGTCAAGAATAACAAGATTGATTTCGTCGCCTTTTGCTTTAAATATTTCTATTCCCTCAATTCCATCCGACGCCGTATATACTGTGTAACCAAGTTTCTCAAGTATTGCCGATTCCACTTTTCTGAATTCATCATCATCTTCTATGATCAATATAGTTTCGCTTCCTGTCATCATTAAAGATTGTTTTCCCCGAACAACTTTGTCCCCTTCTTCGGCATATGGAAAATATATTATGAACATAGTTCCATTGCCGGGTTGACTGTGGACGTCAATAAATCCTTCATGCTGTTTCACGATTCCATAGACAACAGAAAGTCCGAGGCCGCTTCCGTGGGGCTTTGTTGTAAAGAAAGGTTCATACATTTTCGTAAGCATTTCTTTGTCCATGCCAATTCCTGTATCTGTTACTGAAACTGTAACATATCGTCCGTGAGGCATATTGGGAAGAGGAGGTGATTTTTTTTCGTCAATAATAAATGTATCTGTTTCGATTATCAGTTGCCCTCCTTCCGGCATTGCTTCCCGGGCGTTTACCACAAGGTTTAGAAAAATCTGGTTAATTTGTGCGCTGTCCGCTTTTATAATCGGGAGGTCAGGTTTATAATCTACCCTCATTTCAATAGACTCTCCGATGACATGGTGGATCATCCTTTCAAAGTTGGCAAGGACTTCATTTAAATCTACTATTTTCATTTCGAGGACCTGCCTTCTGCTGAAGGCAAGTAATTGATGTGTAAATTCCGCCGCCCGATGTGTTGCCCTTTCCACTTCCTTGCAGAATTCCGTCGCTTCATTTTCAGGGGACAGGTTCATCATAGCAAGCTGAGCGTTACCAAGTATGACGCTAAGCATGTTGTTGAAGTCGTGGGCAATGCCGCCCGTCAGTCTTCCGATAGTTTCCAGTTTTTGTGACTGGACGAGTTGCTCTTCAAGGGCTTTTTCTTTGCTTATATCAAGCAGCGTGCCGATGATGGCGGGGCTGCCTTTGTAAAGCGTTGCGCTGCTGATCGCCTTTATCGTGCGCACTTCGCCATTTTTGTGGCGGACATCATACTCAATCTCCGCCATTTTTGCTTCACCATTGTATCTTTTCTTTAAACTCTGTTTCAGGAATTCACGTTCTTCGGGCACAATGAAATCCAGGGGGCCCCGGATATTGATAATTTCCTCATATGGGTACCCGTGTATTTCACAAAAGGTACTATTGACAAAACGAAAAAGGTCATCCTGAATGATGAAGACACCTACGTTGGACCCCTCTACAACGCTTCTGTATTTTTCTTCACTTTCTCTAAGGGCATTTTCCGTGATTTTGCGCTCAGTGACATTTCTAATAACGGCGATAATCTCATTCTCGAGGGCCGGGACCAATCTTGCCTCGTAGAACTGTTCCTTATCCTTAAACACAAGAGAATACTCAATACTTGCCATCTTTTTTTTCTTTTTCAATTCTTCAATGGCATCTTCAAATTGTCTCGCGGCAGTCAAAAAAGGAATTTTATGAATATTATTCCCAATAAGTTCTTCTTTTGAAATGTAGAGATCTGATGTTGCGGTTGTCCTGCAGTCGAGAATAGTGCCTTCGTAATCAAGCCTGAAAAACACATCCGGAATGGCCTCAAAAATCACCCTCATTTCCGTGTTTGCCTGCAAGAGCTCCTGGGAACTTAATTCAAGGGAGCGTTCGAGCATATTTCTGTCAGTATCGAATCCGTGGTAGGCGCTGTTCACCATCTCGAGAAAGCCCTGCCACTCTTCCGGCGCCTCAAAGGAGTCATTAAAATATTTTTTGATCTGCCGCTTGAGCAGGCTGTGCATTTTTTTCACGGGAAGTTTCCTTATATTTCTTTCAAGGTTGTAATTGTCATGGTCTGATTATGGAGCGCACATGGCACTCCGGGCGCGAATGGAGATATCTCTCCGTAAGAGTAGAAACCCGTTAACACGGTGGCAGCGCCGAAGACATCGCGTATTGTCTCAACCTCTTCCTCGATTCTCTGTTTCAAAACAAGCTTTCTGCCTACACAGCTTATGAGAATCGCAAGATCGGGAGACATCTTTTCAACCGCGTTGAGGCTTATCTTTGCCGCTTCATGAGCACCGTCAATGAGTCGTTCAAAATTTGCCTTCATAAAACGGGCATAGGCTTTTTCAGGTACATCACCCGCAAAGGTCATGCTCTGTTCCTCTTCGTTTACTGACAGAATAGTACGCACTATCCCTGTTTCTCCTTCCTTTGTGCGGATACTCAGGGGGAAAAGAAGGCCGGTGGCCGGCAGACCGCTTGCGTGTTCCCCGAGATATTTTTTATAAATTCCGAGACCTGACTTTCCATCCAGTTCAAAAAGGACGTTCTCTTTTGATTTTGTTATAAGACGTTCCGGCCCGAAGGGATCCCATCCGCCCATGGAACCATAGCCAATCTTCAGATTATCGCCATATAATCCGAGAATGGCAACCGCATTCTTTGAGGGGCGATCATTACAGACTACGTACGTCTCTTCAAAACGGTCAGCATCTCCCGCGAGGCCACCAGTAATCGTTACTTCTTTCGGAAGATTTGTCGTCAATCCCTTGACGAGTTCACTGCCATTGACATTAAGACCATCGGAAAGAACAATGACATGTGATAACCTGTCTTTTTTTATAGACTGAGCGAGCATTTTACCGGCTTCCAGGCTGTTTGAGACTTTGTCTAAAGTAATCCGGGAACTTAAGACATTAGTACGCTCAAAATATATCGCCGTGGCTACAAGTGTATCATCAGAAACTTTCGTACCTCCAATTTCACCCGAAGTGGAGCATCCAAAAAGATGAGCTTTGGGATACATCTTCTTTAAATCATGGAAGAATATCGCCTCCTTCATGATTTTTGTGGCAGCGAATATGATAACAAGCTGGGCGCTCTCCCTTATATCCTGACCCTGCTTCGAAGACCACCCATCTTTTTTTGTCCATGTTTTCTGTTCGATTTTCATATTAACTCCCTCTCCTTCTATCTCTTGATAAAAAACCGCTATGTATCTCAATGGTTTTCTATACGCGTATTCTTCTTGAGGCTCATGATATATAATCGTCAAAAAACCATATATGCTTAAGCGAAGATTGTGTTTTTATCATAATATTCATGTCAGAAAAACCTGATACTGAATCAACTTTTTCAAAATTGCTTCTGTTATTGTTGTATAATAAGGGGCTATGCGTAAAATTATTGTCGATATCGACAACACGCTCTGGGACCTCGCCCCTATACTCTATCGGCACCTGAAAGAAGTGGCCCCTTCATTACCGGAGCCTGCATTTTGGCGAAAATGGGATTTTTGGGAGGGATTCATGCCAGAAATGACCCTGTACAAGGTAATCCGCGACATTCATCTAAAACAAGATCATTTTGGCGTCTATCCTGATGCCAGACAGTTTCTGTCGGCGCTCAGAGAAAAAGGCTTTTACATCGTTATCGCGAGCCACCGCGAGAAAGGCACCATTCATGCGGCCAGGCAGTGGCTGGCTAAACATGAGCTTCCCTACGATGAAGTCCATTTGAGCTATGACAAATCAGTGCTCTTTAATGACGCCTGGGCTGTTGTTGACGACAGTCCTGTTACCCTCGACAAGGCAATGAAAGCGGGTATTGTTAGGGCCGGTCTCCGAAATCCCTGGAACGAGAATGAAAACCATCCCCTCTTTAATAATCTCATGGAGATATATGCCTATCTCCAGGGACAATGCGTCTCAAAAAAAACTTAATTTATTTTATTTTTTTTCTTTCAGTGCGATTGGAACGCTGTTTTGCTCCCTGCTCAGCTGGGTGCGATTACCCACTATCGACTCGGAATGCGCTCAATCTGCGAACTCGACCTCCTATCTAAAAGGCAGGATATCGGCCTCAGACAGCGCAGATTGTCCTTCGGAACGCTTTTTCTCATCTAGTGGGTTC
>JAEAMG010001712.1_pt1 | contig 15750 bp, 14 predicted proteins | sample 8958741 | NCBI WGS metagenome assembly JAEAMG01 (sample SAMN16933256, study PRJNA681125) | bioreactor sludge metagenome | isolation source: anaerobic bioreactor treating anionic surfactant - SDBS | place: India: Bengaluru | collected 2019-02-28
TAGGTCAGGTGGCCTAACTTAAATAAAAAGTCTCCGACAAACCCGGTACGGTTCACTTTCATAGGGGATTGGGTTGTTGGGCTGAATGGAGGCCGAAGGACGGGCTGTGGTAGCTGAAATCTGCTGAGCCAGCATTTTCGCATATGGCTTTGAACTAAGACCTGCCACAGGCACATGCACAAAATCAGGGTCTCCCAGATATTTAGACCGGTCGGCATAGGCCAGTTTCATGCTTTCGGCCAGATAATGCAGGGTCTGGGCACTATTTGCTCCCCACTGTTGCAAGGGGAATTGTTCCAAAATATTCAGCATTTGTACTAGATGTACACCGCCGGAACTTGGCGGTGGCATGGTGACAATCTGATAGCCTTTATAATTGCCCATGATGGGCTGACGTTCGATCACTTTATAAGCATGCAGATCACTTTTTTGCATGATGCCCTGATGCTGCTGAATTTCTGCAATAATTTTGTCGCCGATTTCACCACGGTAAAACACGAGGCTACCCTGTTGGCTAATTAATCGCAAGGAATGTGCCAAATCCTGCTGAACCAATCGTTCACCATAGCGTAAGGGGCGATTCTCTTGAAAGAAAATAGCACGTGAACTGGGCCATTTGCCTAATTTATCTTCAGCTGCATTCAGCATTTTGGCCAAAGAATGGCTGACTGGAATGCCATTTTCTGCCAGCTGAATTGCAGGGGCAATCACCTCTGAAAGGGGTAAGCTTCCCCATTTTTTTAGGGCATATTCCAGACCTGCGACTGTGCCAGGAACCCCGATGGCATCATGTGAATACAGTGATTTGCCAGCAATAATATTGCCATTTTCATCCAGATACATATCCCGTGACGCACGACGTGGAGCCATCTCACGAAAATCCAGCGCAATATTTTTACCAGACTGGGTATCATGTACAATCAGAAAACCGCCACCGCCCAGATTACCGGCATGCGGTAAAACCACTGCCAAGGTAAATCCAACGGCAACGGCGGCATCAACCGCATTGCCACCGCGTTTCAGAATGTCCAGACCGACCTGACTGGCGATTTCATGTTCGGAGGCCACCATGCCATTTTGTGCCCGAACCGGATGGAAAATGTCATTGTCATAATCATAACTGCTGAGCGTTGCCTGATTGAGTGCCGTATTTGCATAAAGTTCAGTGGAAAGACAACAAAGTGTGGCCAAGCTGAGTTTCAGGGCAAAACGGATCAACATAATATTTCTCAAGCATACGAACAGTCGAAGCCACACAGCATTCAGCACACTATCCGCGCGCCGTTTTGGGGCGCCTTAGTATATGCTGAAATTCATATCCGGTTGAGGCTTGAAAGAAAAAGCAGGTCAGGACAATGCCGTAAAAGACCATGAAATCATCAGATCGCTCAGTGATGATTTTCTCACAAGCGAATTTTTCAATCAGCATTCAGCAGTTCAGCCTGTTTTTTCAGCATAGTTTTTGAAGCACTACCGAATTTTTAATTTCATTTTTTCTGATTGTAAAATACGACCAGTAATACCGCGACTATGATCAGTATCACAACTATTACATATCTTTCCATAGGTTCACCTGTAAGTAATCGGTGGTCTTAAGTCCGAGAGTCTAATCTCAAAACTATTTTTATAGTAATCCGGAGCTGATTCTAAATCAGACCGTAATTTAGCTTTAGTGTATTCAGCTGGTGATAGCCTTAATAGCGATGGAATGTAATTGGATTTGTATGCTATAGGGTATCTTTGTTTAATTTCCGTCAGGGTAAAGCCTAATTTTTTAGTGCTTTGAATCAGTTTGAGTTGCTGTAAGTTTTGTTCAGTATAATCTTTATAACTATTGCTCCTAATAAGTGGTTTAATTAATTCCAGTTTTTCATAAAATCGGATGGTATCCCGACTGAGATTGGTGTGTTGTGCTAATTCTCCGACTAGCATCATAATCTCCACATCTTCTGTATAAAAACACTTGACTCTAGAGTGTAGTCCATACTTTATCTTAAGCATGAATCAATCAACAGAGTGCCATTCTATGCAAGGCTTAAACCAAACAGCATGGGTGATTTGGGCAACAGGATTTATCGGTAAATTTTTAACGGCACAATTACTCAAAGAAAATTATCAAGTGTTTGCCATGTGCCGTAATCTCCGTCAACAAGAAGCTCAATTACGGGACTGGTTAAATTCATCCGGTGCTGACTGTAAAAAATTAATCTGTATTCAAGGTAATGTTACACAAACTGATTTAGGGATTTCTGAGCATGACTGGCAGCAATTAAAAACCGTCGATTATCTGTTTAATACTGCTGCTTTATTTACCTTTGGTGTCTGTCAACATGTTGGTAAATTCAATGATTAAAGCATACAAGGATGACCAAACGACAGGTCAGGAAATCTTGATTGCTAGCCAAGAGCAAATTTGTTTTCAAAAACTCGTTGAAATTATTTCAGCGCAATTACACGTCAATAGTCCTCGACATTTTATTTCTATCCGGTTGCTAAAATGTCTACTGCAATGGAAGTGGTTGGCAAAAAAAATAGATTTATCAACAGAAATGTTAAATTTTTTAAGAACCGAAACACTGGATTTAAATACATTTAAACAGCTAGATCGGACTTGGAATACTCCAGCAACCGATCTGAAAAAAACCATTGAAAATAACGCAATATGGGTAAGCCAACACCAGGTTTAAGTAGAGTATCATCCACTATCTCACTGCAATGTGTAGACCTATATCCATGTTGCGGTCGGGTTATTGAATCGAAGTTTTATAATGTGTTCATTCTGGGCATTTTGGAACATCCATCCTGTTGATATTCAATATTAAAGCAATAGACAATCAACCTGAGACGCCAGATGGATTTTCTATTTTCATGCCCGGAGTATAGAACGTGAACTTTGCCTGTATGCGAATAAAGACATTAAGCTCTTTTTAAAGCTTCTGTCGGTTGAAGGTGTTTAGCTGGATAACGGAAGCTGGCACCACGGTGCTTCTCTGGAAGCAACGGCCCGTGGCCAAACAGTTTTTCACGTAATGTCCCTTCCGTATATTCAGTTTGATATACGCCACGGTGCTGAAGTTCCGGGACTACAAACTCAACCACATCTTCAAAGGTTTGATGTGCCAGGATGTAGGCCAGATTGAAACCGTCAATATCGGTATCTTGTACCCATTCTTGCAAACGGTCTGCCACTGTTGAGGCTGAACCGACAATTACCGGACCATTGCCACCGACACTGATAAATTTAGCAATCTCTTCAATCGTCCAAACTTTATCTGGGTCGGCTTTGACATAGGAATCCAGCATGGACTGAATGGCATTGGTATGGATATATTCCACTTGATCTTCTGCCTGGAATTGTGAAAAGTCTACACCTGACCAGCCTGAAGCCAGTGTTAGTCCACCATGATAGCTGCCATATTGCTGGTATTCTTTAAATTTTAATTGTGCTTTTTCATCGGTTTCATCGACCACAATTGAAAGCATGGTATAGATCAGAATTGAATGAGGATCACGGCCTTCATCGGCCAGTTTACTGCGGATTCCCTCAACCAGTTTTTTTACTGCGGCTTTGGTCGGTGCAGAAATGAATACACATTCTGCATTTTGGCTGGCAAACTTCTGACCGCGACTAGAGGCACCAGCTTGATAAAGCACGGGGGTGCGCTGTGGAGACGGTTCACAGATATGAATGCCGGGCACAGTAAAATATTCACCCTGATGTTCAATGGGATGCACTTTAGTGTGATCAGCAAAAATGCCTTTTTCCTTGTCACGCAGCACCGCATCCTGTTCCCAAGAACCTTCCCAAAGTTTATACAGGACTTCCAGGTATTCATCGGCTATATCATAGCGGTTGTCATGGCTAACCTGTGTTTTCAGCCCGAGGTTTTTGGAACCACTTTCTAAATAGGACGTTACGATGTTCCAGCCGGCGCGGCCTTTGGTTAAATGATCCAGTGTGCTCATGCGGCGCGCAAAGGGGTAAGGGTGCTCAAATGAGATGGAAGTTGTCACCCCAAAGCCTAGGTGTTTGGTTACAGCAGCCATCGCAGGAACGATTTGTAGAGGGTCATTCACTGGAACTTGAACCGCACCTGTCAGCGCATGTTCAGCTGACTGGTGATAGACATCATAAATACCCAGGACATCGGCAATAAAGATACCGTCAAATTTACCGCGTTCCAAAATTTGTGCTAAGTTTGTCCAGTATTCCAAGTCTTTGTATTCAGTCGAACGATCGAGCGGGTGCCGCCATAATCCCGGGGATTGGTGGGCAATACAGTTCATTTCGAAGGCATTAAATCTAATTTTCTTGCTCATACTTATCTACAGTAATATTAAAATTTTTAATAATTTTAATAAAAAAATATTGAGACTTTTAATAAGAAAAATATCAATATTTATCACAATGCCTGTTTATGAAAATAAAGTATTTAGTAATGAGACCTCTTTCATAAACCAAAACATACAACTTTGGGGTAATTATCTGTACCGAAAGTCTTGTAGGATTTATACATCATCTATGGATGATATATGGATATAAAAATTTTTCTGACCCTCGGTTCAAGTGATACATGGTTATCTCCTGGTCAGCTTTTTATTTAATACTTGATCAATTACAGAAGCCTATCCCATCTGAAGGCAGATCACCCAAGTGAAGCTTAGACAATCAGGTTTTTCTTTATCTTTGCTAAATGTTATCGAAATAAAGGGAAAATACTCGATTTTAGATTTAATTTAATCGCTGGAATTTACAACATGAAACTGAGTAAAAAATGCTCCATTAAAGCAGTCTATTCTTTCTTGTTATCCTTTATATGAAAATATGAAATTCTAAGAATAAATACTACATAACATTTTAATTAAAATGATTTGTTTCGCTTATTAAATTATAAATAGTCTTTAAAAATAATGTTAGCTTTTATCCATTATATATAGGGTAACTAGAGCATTTTATAATGACATCCAAAATTGAAATAAATCTGAAACATGCAGACAATATTCCAAAAGATTTTTATCAACATGACCAATTGGCACATGTTATACAGTCAGATGAAGAAGCAATTGAAGTGGCGCAGCAGCTGGCGGCTGTTTTTGCCAAAGAGGCGTCCAAACGTGATCATGAACGCCTTCTACCCTTGCAGGAAGTGCAGCAGTATTCAGCTTCAGGCTTATGGGGAATTACGATTCCAAAGCAGTTTGGTGGTGCAGGGGTTAGCTATAAAACTCTTGCAGAAGTGGTAAAAATTATTTCCAGTGCAGATTCCTCATTGGGTCAAATAGCACAGAACCATTGGGCCTTTTTGGAACATATCCGTCTGGATGCCAGTTCAGAACAGCAGGCATTCTTCTTTGACCAGGTGCTAAAAGGACAGCGTTTTGGCAATGCCTTTTCAGAAAAAGGCTCAAAAACAGTGGCAGATCTGAGCACCAAAATCGAGTTCAAGGATGACCATGCGGTGATTAACGGCCAGAAATTCTTTGCTACTGGTGCACTGCTGGCACACTGGATTCCTGTGGTTGCGGTCAGTGATGAAGGCAAGCCATTTGCAGCACTGGTGCCACAGCATACACCGGGTTTAACCATTGTGAATGACTGGAGTGGTTTTGGCCAGCGTACCACTGTGAGTGGTTCAGTACTTCTAGACAATGTACAAGTCGATCTGAAATATGTTGTGCCGATCTATCAGGCATTTGAACGTCCTACGGCAGCAGGAGCAATTTCACAATTTATCCAGTCTGCTATTGATGCGGGTATTGCGCGCGGTGCAATTAACGAAACCATTGCTTATGTACGCCAGCATGCACGTCCGTGGATTGACTCTGGTCTGGAACAGGCCGTGCAAGACCCGTACACCATTGCCAATATCGGTGAATTAAAAATCAAGCTGCGTGCGGCCGAAGCAGTTCTGGCTTTAGCCGGTGAAGCGATTGACCGTGCTTTGGAAAACCCGACGGAAGATACGGTATCTAAAGCGACGTTAATTACGGCCGAATCGAAGGTACTGACCACTGAAATTGCCCTGTTGGCTGCCAATAAGCTGTTTGAACTGTCTGGCACACGCTCAACACTTTCTGAATTGAACCTAGACCGTCACTGGCGCAATGCACGCACACATACTTTACATGACCCTGTACGCTGGAAATTTAATATCGTCGGGAATTATTACCTGAATGATGTTCCACCACCGCGTCATGCATGGAGCTAAAAGGAAAAATATTATGACTCTTCAAGCCAATCAAAACTTATCTCTGGGTGCAGATTACCAACAGGTTGCGGCTAAATTCCGCCCGATTTTTCAACGAATTGCAGATGGTGCGCTGGAGCGTGAAAAGACCCGCACACTCCCGTATGAACCAATTCAGTGGCTGAAGCAAGCCGGTTTTGGTGCGATTCGCGTACCCACTGCTTTTGGCGGTGACGGTGTATCGCAGAAACAGCTGTTTCAACTGCTGATTGAACTGGCAAAAGCCGACTCCAATGTGGCTCAAGCATTACGCGGCCATTTTGCCTTTGTCGAAGATCGCTTAACTGCCAATAAAACTCAATCTCAAAACCTCTGGTTTCAGCGCTTTGTACGGGGTGAAATCGTTGGAAATGCCTGGACGGAAATCGGCAAAGTTGAAATTGGCGATGTGGTGACCCGTGTCACTGAAAATCCACAGGGCCAGCTGGTGGTGAATGGTCAGAAATACTATTCCACTGGAACCATCTTTGCCGATTGGATCGACTTATTTGCCTGGGATGAAACCACGAATCAGCATGTGATTGCTGCGGTGTCGACTCAAGTGCCAGGCATTCAAGTGGTGGATGACTGGAACGGTTTTGGCCAAAAAACCACAGGCAGTGGTACCTTGACCATTCAGCAGGTTGACATCAACCGTGATCATATTTTGCCATTTGAAGAACGCTTTAAATACCAAACTGCCTTCTATCAAGTGGTGCATTTAGCAACCTTGGTCGGTATTGCACAAAGTGCTGTAGAAGCATTTACTCAAGAAGTCCGCAAGCGCACCCGTATTTTCAGTCATGGCAATGCGGATTTGGTCCGCGACGATGCACAAATCCTGCAAGTGATTGGTAAAGCGTCTGCACAGGCTTATGCGGCTGAAGCGATTGCTTTGCGTACTGCTGAAGCACTGGATGGTGCCTATATCAGTCATTTTCAGAATAATGCGGCGGCTGATCAGCAGACAAATGACCGTGCTGAACTGGAGTCTTCACAAGGGCAGGTGGTCATTTCAGAGCTGGTACTGAATTTGACTACAGAGCTGTTCAATGCACTGGGTGCCTCTGCCAGCACTACCGAAAAGCAGCTGGACCGCTTCTGGCGCAATGCCCGTGTTGTGTCTTCTCATAATCCACTGATCTATAAACAGAAAGTCATTGGTGACTGGGTAGTGAATCAGGCACCTTTGCCTTATGTTTGGCAGATCGGCAACAGTCCGGTAGCTAAAAAGCAGGAAATTGCAGCATAAATATGATTTAAAAGATTTAAATAAAACCGCATTGATATGCGGTTTTATTTTATTGAGAGGCTCGAAAAATATAATCTCAGCTTTATTTTAATTCATGTATTTCAGATATTTTTAAATCTTATTTTCTATCTTAGTTTCCAGAATTAAACCTGACCAAAGCCGTTCCAGTCGTCAATGATGGTTACACCTGCAGCATCATGCGGAATCAGTATGCAGGCTGGGTTGCCATTCAGATCGGTCATCCTGACATCCACCCAGTCAGCATACAGGCTGCTGGTGGTATAGTATTTTTGCCATTCAGCACCACAGTCCCGTTTTTTCATTGTGCAAGATGCGTGCTAAATTGTTCAATGGACTCTTTACCGCCTTCCGACCAGGCACTGCCAACTGTTCCACCTTTGTCGATATATTGCAGCCATAACGCTTTAAAAGCCTCATTCTGGCTCAGCAGCAGATCTTCAGTAAAGCCAAAATGCACACGCAATGCCTGAGGTAAATTGGCATCTGCCTGTGCGAGTAATCAGCAGGGTAAACAGTTCTGGAAGGGTGGTATCAAAATCATGATAAGCCTGCATACAGCCGCTGATAGCGGAATGTTGATGATTTATCTGGAGCAAAAAAGAGCACCCGAAAGTGCTCTCATGCTGCATGCTTCCGCACACATTTAGAATGAATGGAACATTAATGAAAAACGGTTTCCAACGCCTTTAAGCCGACTTTAGGGTCGAGCAGGCCATTATAAATGTCTGGGATTTCACGTTCTACGCCAAAAAACTCGTAAATGGCAATCATGGCACCACGTACTGAATATTCCACGGTAAACACTACATCCTCTTCAATTTCCACAAACTGGCCTAAGAATGCAAAGTTTTGCGAGCCTTGAGGGATGACTAAAGGGCGATCGCCAGGTTTACGGCAGGCGAACAAGGCAGATGCATAGGGCATCATGGCCGTGGTAATGTCGGTGCTTTGCAGCACATGGTCTAAAATGTCATCAAAACCGAGCTGCTTGACCAGTTCCGTTAAAATCTCTTTGCCTGTCGCTTGTGACATGGGCTTTTTGATGTAATCGCCTGTATGGTCAATTTGGAAACCGTAGCCCCAAAGGGTGTACACGCCTTCAGGCAAATCGGCAAAATGCGGCTGTGCCGGAACAACAATAGATAAATGCCAGCCAGACTCAAACCAAGTCATCAGTGCACCTGTACCCGGCTCATTACCGGTATAGTCAATGATGCGTTTTAACAGTACCTCATCTTTCATGGTCAGGGTAAAAGACTCCCATTTATGTTCATCGACATTGCCATAAAAGGTCATGGGACGGCCAAAATCCGGTGCCTTTTTAGCCAATGTATCCCACAATGTCCAGCCATGATCCAAACGGTCACGAATTAATGCAGGTACATCATCCTTGCCGCCATAGCGAGAATCTGCAGTAATCGAACCTAGGGTGAAAATAGCCAAGTCATGCGCTTTCAGCTCAATCTGCTCCGTGCCTTCAGGCAGTTTGACATACAGGCGTGTAGCACGGCGCTCTTGTGTGTCTGTATCGGTCATGAAGTCTGCATCTGTTACATAATTACCAAAGCGCACATCGACACCTTGCTCCACCAGCCAGCGTTGTAGCGGCAGAATCATCGAATCATACTGATTGTATTTGGTGCGCTTTACCCCTGCGAGTGTATGAATGCGCGGCAGCTCTTGAATGAAGCGCAAAAAATAGCGGCGTAGTTCGGCGGCGCTATGCCATTTTTGAAAGGCGAATGTCGTGCGCCACATGCGCCAGAAGTTGGTTTCAAAAAATGTCTCATCAAAAAATTCATCAATACGGCGACTACCGATTTTCTCTTCTTTAGATGCCAATAAGCGCAGCATTTGCGCACGGTGCAGGGTATTGAGGCCTAGTTTTGCGGCATCGGCAATGACATGCTGCGCATCAATTAAACGCGCTTGGGCATGTGTTTTCACCTGTTCATTAAACTCACGGCATTCTTCACGTACGGAAATTTCAGGGTTTTCCAAAGAGGGAATACTGGAAAATAAATCCCAAAGGCATAAATAGGTTTCATCGGTCAGCATGCGTCCACCCCGTGTGACCCAAGCCTGTGCAGCATTGGGAGTAGGGCCGCCGTCCATTGATCCACCTGAAATATCCAGTTCTTCCAAAATATGAATATTTTTTGCAGGTACTTTGGCATCACGGATTGCAAAGGCCGCTGCTGCCATACCAGCAATACCGCCCCCGATAATCCAAAGATGGGATTGCTGTGCATCTAACCCATAGCGTTTGTTATTTTGCATTATTAGCCCCTCGTTTAATTAATATGATGTGCAAACGGTTTTAACACCATAAATTTAGTATGCTTTTTTATATATGAAAAATGTATTGAATATAAAGTTATTTATCCACAATTTTTGTAATTAAAGATTTACTTATTATGGTTTTTATGAATGCTTAACGGACATTAAATGATTTTAATTTATAATTAAACTATTGAATTAAAAATACTTATTTGGTTATTGCTCTATATTATTTTTCAAAATAAAGATTTTGAGATAATTCACAAGTGTATTTAAATTTATAATAAAAATCTATCATTAATGTGAAAGGCTTGGTCTATACGGTTTTCAAAGCTGGCTCTGCTGTTGTCGCACTGAATTATTAGATCAAATCAGGAAGATATCATCTTTGAATGGTATCTCGACATCAGTGAGTCATAAAATTATTCAGCTTCAGGGGATATGCAATAAAGTCACTGATGCCGGTTTTACTTTTCATTAATAATTCAGTACACAGACTAAAGAAACTTTAAAAACAGGTTTCGATGTGGGCTGTCTTGCGGCAACAGTTCCAGCAGGCGCTGTACGGCATCTATCCGTTCAGGGGCACGACCAATAATCCGCAGCAGCTGATCAATATCCTGCATTTGATAAATTAACTGGCTCAGTCGCGCATCAAAACTATTGCGCCAGATAGTTAAAAATGGACTTTCGGATTTGCTTAAAAAACTTCCTTTATACAAATTGAAAGTACTGGCAAGAAGACCCGCATTCAACGATTGTTCTGCCCGTAAAAAGTCGTATTGAATTTCACAGCTCAATTTGTAAATACGCGGTTCAATACAGTTGGGCAGCAGGTTACGCAGTTGGGAAAGTTCAGCTTTAAGGGTCTTGATACTGACATCACGTTCGCCGTACAAGGCATAATGCAGTTCATCTAGGCTGATGCCGTATGGATGCAAGACCAAAATACACAGAATCTCAATCTGCCGGTGAGTCAGGCTTAAAACATGCTGATTAAACTGAATCCACGGCGTGCCCAGCGCTTGAATATACAGGACATTTTTTTGTTCAAACTGGATGGCACGCTGTACCAAATCGGCACAGCGCTCTACCGCAAGCAAGCCGAGCGGCGTATGTTTTTTATATTTGGTTGAAAGGTTAATAATGCCATGAAACTGGCCAGAGTACGGATCTAAAATGGGGGCTGCATAGCATACCCAGTCACGGACGCTATCCATTTGGTTTTCATGCGAGTAAACACAGCTGGAGGTATGGCTGTTCAATGTCAGTCCGATGGCATTGGTTCCAACGGCCTGAGTAGACCAATGTCCGCCTTCGACAAAATGAACCTGTTCAGCCGAAGAGAGCATGGCCGAACTGCTCCATGTCCATAACAAGGTACCCTGATGGTCGGTCAAGCCTATTGCCATGCCGGAATCATCCGCAATTTTCAGCAAATCGGCATAATTATGCTGAATGGAACGGCAGAACAAGGAGGGCTGGGATTCCTGGGGTAAAGTCTATATAGGTCACAGTCTTGGATATGCGATTTAACACATGTTCAGCTAAAGCCCACTTCATAAGTTTTATGAACTTACTCACTGAACCAAAATTTTCGATGATGAAAATGGCTTAATCAGCCTAATATTCGATAGTTAACTGTTTAAGCTTTGAAATTAATGGTGTTGCATCTTGTTCATGACTTTTTGCGAGAGTCAGTTTTTGATATCCAAGTTTGTGTGATATAGCGATAGGGTGAGTATCTAACCCTGATATCCAGCTATTTAGATAGCATTAGGTAAAGTGAATATCTTGATATTTTCTAATTTTAAGATGAGATAAATTCACATAATGATTAGAAGACATATTTTTATATCATATTTGGTTTTGGAGATTTTCTGCATCTCATTCAGCATTTCTACTCAAAAATTTAATAATAAAAATAAATAAGTATTTATTATTTATAGATTTATTAGATTAAGAATACTCAATTTTTTAAAGGATAAAGTAGAGCAGGTTCATCCTCATCAAACTAAAGACGAGCAAAGAATATATAAACATGAATTTTACTCATCTTTTTATTAGACTAAATCATTTTTATTCATTTAATCATTCGCGTATAAATTATCCCATTCAGAAATTTTGGTTTTATCTCAAAAATTAGGGTAGCGGATCACTATGAGTAAAGAGTTTGCATGTTCAATTAAACGAATTCGTTTTGACGAAAACTATCAGCCAGCAGACAGCACACGTCTGACTACGAATTTTGCCAATTTAGCACGCGGTGAAAGCCGTCAAGAGAATCTGCGCAGAACTTTAGTGATGATCAATAACCGTTTTAATAGCTTGGCAGCTATTGATAATCCAAAAGGAGATCGCTATTCACTTGAAATCGATATCATCTCTGCAGAACTAGACGTTGAAGGCAACGGTAAGACTTTTCCATTCATTGAAATGCTGAAAAGTACGATTACCGACCATAAAACCAATGAACGTATTGAAGGCATGATTGGTAACAGTTTTTCATCTTATGTACGTGATTATGACTTTAGCGTTGTATTACCGGCATTGGGCTGTAAAACAGATGAGAAGCCAGAGAACTTTGGTGATTTGCATGGCAAGCTTTATCAACACTTAGTCAATTCAGAGATCTTTAAAGCAGAGTTTAAGAAACAGCCTGTGATTTGCCTCAGTGTTTCAACAACAAAAACCTATTACCGTACCGCCAATGTGCATCCTGTATTAGGGGTGGAATATAAAAATGATGAATATTCACGCACAGATGACTATTTCAAAAAAATGGGCTTACGAGTGCGTTATTTCATGCCTGCTCATGCAGTTGCACCTTTGGCATTCTACTTTAGCGGTGATTTACTGCGTGACTACACCGATTTTGAGCTCATCAGTGCGATTAGCACCATGGAAACTTTCCAAAAGATTTACCGTCCTGAAATTTACAATGCCAACTCGAACGCAGGTTTAGTCTATCAGCCAAGTTTGAACTATCAGGATTATTCATTGACGCAAATTGTCTATGACCGTGTTGAGCGCGGCCAACTGGCAGTTAAACAAGGTCAATGGACTGAAGAAAACTTTATCAAGCCTTATAAAGACATTCTTGAGCAATGGGCTGCAAGCTATGCCATTGAAAGCCAAGCTGCTTAATTTATTCAATATAGATGATTACTGATTATGAAAATTTTATTACCGACTTCAACAGCGGGCAGCTTACCGAAACCCTCTTGGCTGGCAGAACCTGAAAAACTTTGGTCACCCTGGAAACTGGAAGGTGAACAACTGCTTGAAGCAAAGCGAGATGCTTTAAGTTTGTCGTTGCATGAACAATTGCAAGCAGGCATTGATATTGTCAGCGATGGTGAACAAACCCGCCAGCACTTTGTGACCACGTTTATTGAACATCTTGAAGGTGTCGATTTTGAGAAACGTGAAACGGTTCGAATCCGTAATCGTTATGATGCAAGCGTACCTTCAGTGGTGGGTGCAGTATCACGTAAAAAACCGGTGTTCGTGGAAGATGCAAAGTTTTTGCGCAGTCAAACCCATCAGCCGATTAAATGGGCGTTACCTGGTCCAATGACCATGATTGATACGCTGTATGATGAGCACTATAAAAGCCGTGAAAAACTGGCTTGGGAATTTGCCAAAATTCTTAATCAAGAAGCTTTGGAATTAGAAGCTGCAGGTGTCGATATCATCCAGTTTGATGAACCTGCTTTTAATGTGTTCTTTGATGAAGTGAATGATTGGGGCATTGCAACTTTGGAGCGTGCACTTGAAGGTTTGCAATGTGAAACTGCGGTACACATTTGCTACGGTTACGGCATTAAAGCCAATACCGATTGGAAAAAGACTTTAGGTTCAGAATGGCGTCAATATGAAGAAATTTTTCCTAAATTACAACAGTCTAAAATTGATATCGTATCACTGGAATGTCAAAACTCACGTGTGCCGATGGATCTGATTGAACTGATTCGTGGCAAAAAAGTGATGGTCGGGGCGATTGATGTGGCAATCAATACCATTGAAACCCCAGAACAAGTAGCAGAAATCTTACGTAAAGCATTGCAATTTGTTGATGCAGACAAGCTGTATCCTTCAACCAATTGCGGTATGACACCTTTATCTCGTCAAGTCGCTCGCGGCAAACTTGAAGCATTAAGCGCAGGTGCTGCGATTGTTCGTCAAGAGCTTGGTGCTTAACACGAAGTGTGGCTAAACCAGAGCAGGGCGAATGATCCCTAGATCATTTGCCCTACTTGAGTCTAGGTACGTCATAAATACATTTGAGATAGAAGATATGATTGAAGCAACTGACTTTAGAAATGCAATGTCCTTGTTAACCACTGCTGTGAATGTAATCACAACACAAGGTACGGCAGGGATGCATGGCTTTACTGCATCAGCCGTATGCAGTGTGACCGATACACCGCCCTCATTGCTGGTCTGTATGAATCAATCCTCTCGCTCACATGCACATTTTATTGAAAATAAAGTGCTATCAGTCAATGTGCTCAGCACACAGCATGAACACATCTCTAATGCATTTGCCTCAAGCAAATTCAATTCTGAAGATCGCTTCAAATTTGGTGATTGGACTACACTCGAAACAGGATCACCTGTGTTAGAAGATGCTTTGGTGAGTTTTGATTGTCAGATTGAAGATATTCAAAACGTCGGTACACATAGCATTTTCTTATGTCGTGTCTTAGCGATTAAACAAAGTCAGCAAGAGGAAAGCCTGGTCTATTTTAACCGCGCTTATCATCAAGTCGGTCAATTAGAAATGGCTTAACCGTCCATTGCTTTAATACTCCATTCTTTAAAAGTCAGCATATCGTGGAACTTATTATTTTTTTAGCCATTGGGGCGCTTGCCGGATTTGCAGCAGGGCTCTTTGGTGTGGGTGGTGGAACAATTATTGTCCCGCTCTTATTTATTGTCTTTACCCAAATGGGTTACAGTGCTGACGTCATTATGCATTTGGCCTTAGGCACTTCTTTGGCAACCATTGTGGTTACCTCGATCAGCTCATTGATGGCTCACCATAAGAATGGCGCAGTCATATGGCCTGTATTTAAAAATCTCGCACCAGGAATGGTGATCGGAGGCTTTGTTGGGGCCGGAATTGCAGGATTACTTTCTGGAATTCATCTTCAGCTGATTGTTGGCGTATTTTTGCTTTGGGTGGCTTACACCATGTTTACAGGTTCCAGAAAAGTGGTAGATACCCATAAAGTACTGCCTTCATCGCCTAAACAAGTAGGTGCAGGCGCTGGGATTGGTGTAGCTTCTGCAATTTTCGGTATCGGCGGTGGCAGCTTAACTGTGCCTTATTTAAATCATTATGGTGTAGTCATGCAAAAAGCGGTTGGAACCTCAGCTGCATGTGGTTTACCCATTGCGATTGCTGGTGCTTTAGGATTTATGATTTTTGGTATGAATGCCCACGCCGCTGTGCCCAATAGTATTGGCTTTGTACATATTTATGCCTTTTTAGGCATTAGCCTGATGAGTTTCTTTACAGCAAAATTTGGTGCAAAAGCAGCACATGCATTATCACCACAAATGCTGAAAAAATGTTTTGCCATATTGCTGTTTATCGTTGGATGTTTTTTCCTTTTTAAAGGACTGCGTTGAAACATATTCAATCTTCAGTATGATGAAAAAGCCCATGGAATATGGGCTTCTGTATTTTTGCAATAGCTAGAATGATTGTCTGAGACGCAGTTGTCTTACTCGGACTGAGGTAACTGATTGTTGAGTCATAAGTATCATTGAACAGCCAGAATGAAATTTGACTTGCTGAAACAAGGACGAAATGTGCTGAAAACAAAAAATAATTTCACAAAATAGTAGGCAGGATTGCTATGTACTTTATACAAAATGATTTAACCCATTTTTGTATGAATCTGCTCTGTACACGACAAATTTCATAGGATCCTTGTCCTATCAGGCTTTTTCTTTCTT
>JAEAMG010001715.1_pt1 | contig 15729 bp, 16 predicted proteins | sample 8958741 | NCBI WGS metagenome assembly JAEAMG01 (sample SAMN16933256, study PRJNA681125) | bioreactor sludge metagenome | isolation source: anaerobic bioreactor treating anionic surfactant - SDBS | place: India: Bengaluru | collected 2019-02-28
CGGCCAAAAGCGGACATTCAATAGAAATGTTTAACGAACGAGGGACGGAAACTTTGGTGGCAGGCTAGGCAGCTTTGCTGTGTCTTGGCGAAGGCCACGATGACTGCTTGGCCGTCACTCCGCTTAGCAGCTTCACCCATGGCAGTCGCGGCATCATGCACCCTTCCATCAAAGCCTCGAAACTTTCCGGCTTCTGCTCCAAGCCAGGCGAGAATGCGCATCTTTTCCGAAATAGGTGGCTCGGCATGCTTGGCAATTCTTGGTGCCAACTCGGCAACCAATGACCAATCTTCTTTGGAGATCGCGCCCGTGACGGCTTGCATATCATGGTCAAGTCTTTTCATTATGGTCCGAAGCCCCATTGGCTTTGCCGTCTCTACGGACTGCGCACCAAGTGACGTGGCGAAGGTTGCCAAAATCACGGAAAGCGAGACGGCGAAGAACGATCCTAGTTTTAAGGGCTGACTCACGAGTTTCTCCGTTGATGTTGTTGATGAAGACTTTGGGTATGACGAACGGTTGCTATGTTCGTGCAAGAAGCATTCAGGCTTGGGAAGCTCGATGTCTTCGTACGCAAGGCGCTACGTTGACAACTCGCGCATGGTGAAGAGGCGCGAAATCCTTGAGATGTTCATCGCCCATTCGCTAAACAATCCAGCCAACGCAGCGCTTAGCCATCCTCGGGCACCGTGGCGAGCCAGCTGACTTGCTGCTGCACAGCCATGGACTCGCCCCAGCCACCCCCAAGGGCCTTGTACAGCGCCACCAATTGCACGGCGGCGTTGGTATGCGCCCGCGCGGCTGCGGTTTCGGCCTCGTGCAGGCTGCGCTGGGCTGCCAGCAGTTCGACCAGGGCGATGTCACCCGCGGCGTAGCGGGCCTTGGCGTGGCCGTAGCTCACGCGCGTGGCATCCAGTGCCATGCCGCGGCGCTCCAGTGTGTCCAGCCCGCCGTGATAGTCGCCCAGCGCGCGCTCGGCATCGCCCAGCGCCGCCAGCACCGCCTGCTCGTAGGCCAGCGCAGCCTGCCGCTCGGCTGCCTCGCGTGCCCGAATTTCGGCTCGCACGCGGCCACCGTCGAACAGGCGCCAGGAAATCAGCGGCAGGATGGAAAAACGCGAGCTGGATGCATCGAACCAATTGCCCGTACTGAGCGCCTGGAACCCGCCGCCGACACCGATGGAGAGTTTGGGGAACAACTCGGCTGTGGCCACGCCGATGTCGGCAGAATTCGCTGCCAGGCGACGTTCCGCAGCCAGCACGTCAGGGCGTCGGCGCAGCATATCTGCGCGCTCGCCCACCGGCAGCGCCCGCAGCGTGCTCGGCGTCAAGGGGCCATCAAGCAGTGCCAGCTCCCGCTCCGGCGGTGCGCCCAGCAGCACGCCCAGGCTGAGCACCGCGGCGCGCTGGCGCGCCTGGATATCCGGGATAAGCGCGTTGGCTGCTGTCCATTGGGCGTACGCCGCCTCCACGTCGGCGGCCGACGCGTCGCCCAGCGCATGCCGCAGGCGCACCAATTCCAAGGTCTGCTGCAGCGTATCTAGCGTGGCCTGTTGTGTGTGCAACTCGTAGCGGGCGCCGGCGGCGGTGAACCAGGTGCGCGCGACCTCGGCCACGATGCGCATGCGTACGCCCTGTGCCTCGGCTTCGGTCGCCTCCAGGCGGGCGCTGGCGCCTTCCATGGCGCGCCGCTTGGCCCCAAACAAATCGGCTTCCCAGGCCGCGTCGAAGCCCGCATCGTAGATGGTCTGCGTGGCGTCAAGACCGGGGATGGAGCCGATGGGCAAGGGGCCGTTCTCGCTTTGACGGCGCCGGTTGACGCTCGTGCCAGCGCCGACGGTGGGCAATGCCTCGCCGGCCACGCGATCGCGCAGGGCGCGTGCCTCATCGATGCGTGCCGCAGCCTGGCGCAGATCCAGGTTCTGTGCCAGCGCCGTGGCCATCAGGCGGTCGAGGATCGGATCGTCCAGTGCAGACCACCAGTGGCTCAAGTCTGCGGACTGGGATTCGCTTGCCAACGGCAAGGTCCAGCCGCTGCCGACGTCGACCGGCGGCGGCTCGCGGTAGTCGGGGCCCACGGTCGCACAGGCAGTCAGCAGCACGCAGGACAGGGCCAGCGCGAGCGGACGCACGCGCCCTGGGGTCAGGCCGGTGACGGTTGCGCGAAGAAAGGGAGTGCGGGTCTTGGATTTCATTGCAGGCGTCCTCGGACGAATACGGTGGCCATCGTCAGCGTGGCAAGGGCGATGACCGCCAGCGGCCACAGGCTGGCGAGAATGTCACCGGGCGGCATAGCCTTGAGAAAGCTGCCTTCGACGATGATGAGGAAGTGGGTTAGCGGAATGGCCTGGGCCAGCCATTGCAGGACGACAGGCATGTTTTCCACAGGCGTCGCAAAGCCGGACATCAGCACCGCCGGCACGCCGATGGCGAACGCACCCAGGATGGCCTGCTGCTGGGTCATGCTGACCGCGGAAATCATCAGGCCGATGCCGACCACCGACAGGATGAACAGCACCAGGCTGGCGAGCAGAAGTGCAAACGAGCCAGTAAACGGGATGCCGAACAGGAATACGCCTGCGCTGATCATGAACAGGCCCAGCACGGTGCCAATTGCGAGTGCCGGCAGTGATTTGGAAATGATGATTTCCGGCGTTGAAGTGGGCGACACCAGCAATTGGTCGAAGGTGCCAAGCTCGCGTTCGCGTGCAATCGACAGCGAGGTGATGAGCAGCGCGCTGAACAGCGCCAGGATGCCCGTGAGGCCGGGCACGATGAACCAGCGGTAGACCAGATTCGGGTTGAACCAGTGGCGCACGACCACTGGCGTCGGTGCCTGGGCGTCGGGCACGACCTCAGCGCCGACATCGGCGGCGATGGTAGACAGATAGGCCACGGTGATCTGCCCCGAGTTGCTGCGCCGGCCATCGACCAGTACCTGGGCGCGGCCACTTTCGCCGGCAGCGATGGAGCGCGAGAAATCCACCGGGATGGCGAGCGCGGCGATCACCTCGCCACGGTCGATCAGCTCGTGCAGCTGCTGCTGGCTGTCGACATGCCGGACGTGGGTGATGAAGCGCGCGCTGTCCAGGCGCTGTTCCAACTCGTGCGACCAGCGCCCCGCATCCTGATCGTAGACGGCGATATCGACGTTGCGCACTTCCAGCGTCGCAGCAAAGGCGAACACCAGCAACTGCAGGATCGGCGGCACGAACACCACCATGCGGCTGCGCGGGTCGCGCAGGACGCTGAGCACTTCCTTGATGAACTGGGCGCGCAGGCGGGTGAACGAGAATGCGGAAGTCAACATCGCGTCACTCCAGGTTCTTGCGCGTGGCGCGCTTGGCGATCACGAAGAACAGCACCCCGATCGCCGCCATGGCCGCAAGGTTGGGCAGGAACACGGCCCAGATGTCGCCGGCCAGGAACACCGTCTTCAGCGAATCGACGAAGTAACGCGCCGGAACCAGCCGGGTGATGGCCCGGATTGGCGCGGGCATCGCGTCGATCTCATATAGAAAGCCCGACAGCATGAAAGCCGGCAGAAAACCCGTGAACAGCGCGATCTGCGCGGCCAGGAACTGGTTGCGTGCCAATGAGGAAATCAGCAGACCCTGACCCAGCGCCGGTACCATGAATACCGCCGACAGCAGTAGCAGCGCCGCCAGCGAGCCTCGCATCGGCACGCCGAACACGAACACCGCCAGCGCCGCCGCACCCAGTGTGGATAGCATGCCGAGCACGAAATACGGCAGCAGCTTGCCGATCAGGATTTCGGCCACCGAGGCGGGCGTGGACAGCACCGCCTCCATGGTGCCGCGCTCCCATTCGCGCGCCACCACCAGTGCAGTCAGCATGGTGCCGATGATGGTCATGACGATGGCGATGGCGCCGGGAATCAGTGCGCGGCGGCTTTCCAGTTCGGGGTTGAACCAGTAGCGCGGCTCCAGCACGATGGACTGCTCCGGTGCTGCAACGTCCAGCCCGGCACGCCAGGACTGCACCACGCCGCGGGCGTAATTTTCGACATAATTGGCCGTATTGGGGTAAGAGCCATCGGTGATGATCTGTACCAGCGGCTCGCTGCCACGCTGGGCCAGGCGCTGCTCGAAATCCTGCGGGATGACCACATAGCCGCGCAACTCGCCGGACACCAGCTTGTCGGCCACCTCCCGGCGATCATGGGCAAAGCTCGCATCGAGATAGTCGGTGGCGGAAAAGGCTGCCGCCAGCGCCTGGGCCGACGCCCCCTGCGACTCCAGCACCACTCCGACGCGGACATCCTTCGCATCCAGCGACACCGCATAGGCGAACAACAGCAACAACACCACCGGCAGCACGAACGCGATCAGAAGCGTCGAGGGGTCGCGCAGCGCCTGGTAGCTTTCCTTGGTGACCAAGGCCATTAAGCGCCGCAAATCAAAATGGCGCAGGTCGGTCTGCAGTGGTCCATTCCCGTCTTTGTTCTTTGTGGTGCCGCTCATGTGGCGGCCTCCAGCGCGTGGTCTGATGACTCCACCAGATGAATGAAGGCGTCCTCCATCGTCGGGTCTGGCCGTTCTGGGCTGATCGCCGAACGCTTGAGCGCGTCGGGCGTATCCAGCGCAATCAGTTGCGCACGCGACAGCATGGCCACACGATCGCAGTATTCGGCCTCGTCCATGAAATGGGTGGTGACCATGATGGTCACGCCCTTGCGGGCCAGCCCATTGATGTGGGTCCAGAATTCGCGCCGGGTGATGGGATCCACCCCTGAAGTGGGTTCATCCAGAAACAGCACCGGGGGCCTGTGCATGAGCGAGCAGGCCAAGGCCAGGCGCTGCTTATGTCCCAGCGGCAGGGAATCGGGCGTGGCTGACAGCCAGTTGCCCAAATCGAAGGTTTCGATCATCTCGGCGATGCGCTCGCGCCGCATGCTCCCGTCCAGCTGGTACACCCCGGCCGAGAACTCCAAGTTCTGTTGCACCGACAGCAGTCCATAAAGCGAAAACTTCTGCGCCATGTAGCCGAGCCGGCTCTTGGCTGCGCCGGTGGCGCGGCGCAGATCATGGCCCACCACATGCGCTTCGCCAGCAGAGGGTTTTAACAGGCCGCACAGCATCTTGAAGGTGGTGGACTTGCCGGCGCCGTTGGGGCCGAGCAGGCCGAAGATTTCGCCCTTTTGAACCTCGAAGCTGACGTTGTCGGTGGCGGTGAACTCGCCGAAGCGCTTGGTGAGGTTTCGGCACGACACGGCAATGTCGGAACCCAGCTCAACCGGCGACAGACGCTCGGCCAGCGTCGAAGTGCCGCCGGGGCCGCCACCGAGCAGATCGATGAAGGCGTCTTCGAAGCGCGCAGGCACCTGCACCAGCCGCACCTGCGCCTGATCGGAAAGAGCTTGGACCTGTCCCGTGTCTGCGCCCTCGCGCAACACCACGCGCACGCCGGCGCCCTGGATCACGCCATCGCTCACGCTGGGCAGGTCGAGTGCCTCGGTCAGAACCTTCCGACGCTCAGCACCGACGTCTTCCAGACGGAAGCTGCGGCCTTCGAGCTGCGCGGTCAGTGCTTGCGGCGGACCATCGAACAGGAGCTGCCCCTGGTTCAGCAACAGCACGCTCTCGCAGCGCTCGGCCTCGTCGAGATAGGCGGTGGACCAGACCACGGCCATGCCCTCATCGGTCAGCGCCTGCACCATGCGCCACAAATCCTGGCGGCTGACCGGGTCGACACCCACGCCGGGCTCGTCCAGCAGCAGCACCTTGGGCCGCGCCATCAGCGCACAGGCAAGGCCCAGCTTCTGCTTCATGCCGCCGGAGAGCTTGCCGGCCAAGCGCTTGGTAAAGGGGCCTAGCCGCGTGAACTCCAACAGCTCGGCAAACAGATCGGCGTTGCGATCGGCATCCATGCCGCGCAACTGCGCATACAGGCGCATGTTCTCCATCACCGACAGGTCTTCGTACAGACCAAAGCGTTGCGGCATGTAGCCGCTGGCGACGTGAATGGCGTCGTTGTCCTTCACCACGTCATAGCCGGCCAAGGTGACGTGGCCGGCGTTCGGCACCAAGAGGCCGGTCAGAATCCGCATCAGCGTCGTCTTGCCGGCGCCGTCGGGGCCGACCAGCCCCGTCAGCCGCCCATAGTGGATGCGCGCGTTCAAGCCCCGCAGGGCTTTTACGTCGCCGAAATGCTTGTCCACGCCTTCGATGACGACGGCTGCGTCTTCGCCCGCATCAGCAGGCGCGGCGGCGATGGCGGGGCGTGCCTGCATTTCAACGCTCCCCCGCCGGGATAATAGTACTGGCTTTCGCATCGACCTCGATCGTCACCGGCATACCCTGCCGCAAGGCACCGTCGCTGTCGGCAGCGTCGATGACGATGCGCAGGCGGTACACCAGATCCGTGCGCAAATCCGTCGTCTCCACCGTCTTGGGGGTGAATTCGGCGCGTGGCGAGATGAAGCCGATCTGGCCGCGATAGACCTTCTCCGATGAATCGCTTTTGACGCGCACCACAGTGCCGGGTGCGATGCGCCCCAAGTCCGACTCGCCCACGTAGGCGCGCACGTAAACCGGCTTGTCCAGACTCAGGCTATAGACCGCGTTCTGGCTTGCAACCATGCTGCCGGGCTCACGCACCCGTGCGATGACGGTTCCGCTACTGGGCGCCATCAATTCGGTGTCCGCCAGGGCTGTTGTGGCTTGCGCTACGGCAGCCTGCGCAGCCGCAAGGCGAGCCTCTGCCGCGGCGATGTCTTCCTTGCGAAAGCCTTCGGATGCTTGCGACAGGGCCGCCTTGGCTGCTTCGACGCCAGCGGCTGCCTGGTCTCGTGCCGTGCGGGCGGCATCGACCGTACGCTGGCTGCTGGCGCCCGATGCCAGCAGGCCACTCTGGCGCTGGAAATTGCGCTCGGTCTCGGTGGCGAGCGCCTGTGCCTGCCTTAGGGCCTCGCGCGCCTGGGTGATCTCCTGCGGCCGCAGGCCGCGGCGCAGCTTGACCAGTTCCGCCTTCGCCACCTGTACCTGGGCCTGCGCCGCCGCAAGGGCTTCCCGATAGGGTTGCGCGTCAAGCGTCGCCATGCGTTCGCCGGCGCGAACGGTATCGCCCTCATCGAAAGCCATTTGCATCACGCGCCCGGGCTGACGGAAGGCCAGTTGCACCTCGCGGATGTCGACGTTGCCATACAAGAGCAACTGACTGTCAGCAGTACCGGCGCGCTGCAGCCAGAAGAATGCGAAACCGCCGGCAATCGCAACGAGGGCTGTAACAATGATCGTACGTCTGGCTTTGTTGGAAAAACCATTGATCTTCATTGCCCGGTCTCCGATTGGCGGATACCGCGGTGGTAAACGGCGAATACGCCCGGCGCGTCACGGCGGATGCGCGCCACATCACCCGCCAGCAACGACTGCATCACCAGCCCTTGAATTGTGCCGATGAACAAGACGGCGGCCGCGTCCACATCCAGTTCTGAATACAGCTCGCCTCGCGCCTTGCCGGCTTCGAGCAGTCGACGCAATCGCTCGCCATATTGACGGGTCAATGTCTGCACCATTTTCTTGGGAAGGGACTCTCCCGGTCGCTGCAATTCCCCGAAGAGCATCCTCGGCACACCCGGGTGTTCGGCCACGAAGTCAATGTGCGTCTTGAAGATCGCCTCAAGGGCTGCGAGCGGCGACGTGGCGCCTTCTGCGGCCTTGTCCACCCGAGCCAGCAGGCGCTCCGTGACCCAGGACATCACCGCCTGCAGTATGGCGTCCTTATTCGGGAAGTGACGAAACAGTGCGCCCTGGGTTAGCCCCATGCGCTGCGCGATGGCAGTGGTTGTGATGTCGCTGGGATTCTGTTCGGCAGCCAGGTCGACGACTGCCTCGATGGTGGCCACACGCCGCTCATCGGCTGGTAGATGCTTAGGGTGTCCGCTCATCACTTGCGCTTCCAGAAGTAAGTAATCATTTACTAACTTATCACAACGCAGGCACGCCGCAAGAGGAAACGCTCGAAAGGAGATCACGATGAGCCGCAGAATAACTATCGGGCGGCTGGCAATGGCTGTCGCCATGCACGGTCAGGCCTGGACTGCTCAGCCATTCCAAGTCGCTATCGAGTCCATGCCAAGAGGTGGCTGGATATAAGTCTTCGGGCTGACATGCCAGAGCGCTGTCTTACGTCGCGCTCGGCTGATATCGGCCCGCAGCATGTGGTATGCCGGAACAGAGCCGCGACGCGCTAGTGACACGTGAAGAATCCAAGCAACAATCAGGACGTTGCTTGATGATTCTCAGAGGAGATTATTCAGTTAATAAATTGACTGCTTCTGGCCGGTTAGCGACGGCCTGACTTCGACCGTCGCTATACATGGTCAAACCTCGGTCTGCTCTGCCATTTCCAAGGCGTCGTCGACCTCAATCCCAAGATATCGAACGGTGCTCTCCAGCTTCGTATGGCCAAGCAGAAGTTGAACGGCCCGCAAGTTCTTTGTCCTGCGATAGATCAGTGATGCCTTTGTACGTCTCATTGTGTGAGTGCCATACATGGCCGGATCAAGGCCAATGGTTTGCACCCAGCCTTTGACGATACGAGCGTATTGACGAGTGGATAGATGGTCTGAGGTGTGCAGCCTGCTCGGGAAAAGGCAGTCCTGGCTACGGAGCTGGGCTTGGTGTATCCAGGCCGCGAGAGCAGACCGTGTTTGCTCAGTAATTTCGAACTGCACTGGTCGCTTCGTTTTCTGCTGCATAACCATTGCTCGTGATGACACATGCTCGCCATGAGCAACGTCGCATACACGGAGCTTGGTTAAGTCGCAGGCTCGAAGCTTGCTGTCGATGGCCAGATCGAACAAAGCCAGATCCCGGGTTCGTTCTGCAAGCTGAAGCCTTACTCGGATGGCCCAGATATCTCTCAGCCGGAGCGGGGTTTTCTGTCCGACCAACTTTCCTTTGTTCCAGGGCCGGCGGGTGCAGGTAGCAGTGATGTTCATGGCAAGTCCTCCACATGTGGGAGGACAAGCATGGCTAGCCAGAGAAGTGGTCGCTAACCGGCCAAAAGCGGACTGTCATACGCGCACTGCATCTGATTGCTAGATTTGCGTAGTGGAATCCCGCATTCGGCCTACAGCGAACGGATTCAAGAACACGTCAGCAGATGCCGCGCAATTTTCTCCCCAGCCACTTTGCCATCAGGAATTGGCAAAATTGGTCAGACGTGGATCATCTCCTGCCCTAGCACCTACAACCACCCTCCGCCTAACTACTTGAGCCGAGCCGGTATTACGCAATCAACGCAAATGATAGGTACTTCCTAAGCCACGCTTATCTTGGCCGCTTCGAATGCAGAGGGCATGCTTCGGGCGCTCGCGTATCACCCATGAAGGAGTCACACGAACGGATCACGCTTTCGCTCAACTCCGCTGTGGCCACCTCGGCTTCCAGGCTCTTGAGCAGCAGGGTGCTGCCAATAGCGCGGCGAGGCAGTTGCCGACTCTCGTGGCGATTGCGCTCCCGCTCGCGAATGGTGGCGGCGGAGAAGATGCAGTTTCCCCCGGCGGCAATCTGCAAAGCCCGCAGACAGCCATACAGAACGCCGGGGCGATACTCCACCTGCTGAGGCGAATGCGTGCATTCGAGGCCAAGACAACACACCAAGCGGCCAACATCAATTGAGCTGATCCAACTCCAGCTGTAACTCAGCCGCAAGGAAAACGTTGCGAGTCCCGAAATGCGTCAGTCAGATGATCGAACACTAGGCGCACTCGACGTGGTACGGGCCCCTGCTGTGGGCGGTAGATGAACAAGTCCCAGGGTGGCGGGGCAAGGTCGTCCAGCACCCTTATCAGCCTGCCGCTGCGGACGAAGGGGCTGGCCAGGTAGGACGGGATCTGGCCAAAGCACGCGCCGGACAGAATTGCCTCCAACTCGGTATCGGCGTCGTCGCAGATCAGCACCGGTTGCCGGGGGCTGAAGCTCTGGCCGTCGGCAAACAGCCACGGCCAGGGTCTGCCATTGCGTTGGTCGATCAACGCCGACACCGGACAGGCGTCCAACGCCTGAATCGAGCGCGGCACGCCGGTCCGGTCGATCAGTTCCGGGCTGGCAACCACATGCATGGGAACTGGTGCTAGTGCCTTCGCAACGTAGCGACGGTCGCGTATCAAGCCAACCCGGATACCGATGTCGATCTGAGCCTCCACCGAGTCAGTCATCTGGTCTTCCAACCGCAAGTGGAACTGCAGGTCTGGATGAGCCGCCATCAGCGGCTGCAGAAACGGAATCAGGTAGTGTCGGCCAATGGTTTGCGGTGCGGTGATCCCGATACGGCCTGAAAGCTCGGGTTCACTGCGGTGTGAGCGAAACAGTGCATCGAAGTGCTCGAGGGCCGAGCGGGCTTCCTGCGCATAGCCCTGGCCAAAGGCGGTGATGTGCACCTGACGGGTATTGCGGTGGAACAGCGGCTCACCCAACTCAGCTTCCAGCGTCTGAACGGCGCGCGTGACCCCCTGCGGAGAAATGCCCAGCCGTGTGGCGGCTTCGCGAAAACTGCCGGACTCGGCAGCGGCGCAGAAGATCCTGACCATCTCCATGCGATTGAGCATGGGTTACCCCTTCTATTCCTGAATCAGGAATAGCTTAATCCAAACATTTCCATTTATTGAGATTTGCTGCGGATCTACTGTGCTCGCAAGCCTGGAACATCTCCCGGCGCCATCCAACCAGTCACGATGAGGTACGCAGCATGAGCAACAACATTTCCGGAAAAGTGGTGATCATCACTGGTGCCAGCAGCGGTCTGGGCGAAGCCACGGCCCGCCATCTGGCAGCTAAAGGGGCACGTGTGGTCTTGGCGGCGCGGCGCAAGGACAAACTGGATGCCTTGGTAACGGAGCTGGTGGCCGCAGGTGGCCAGGCGGTTGCCTACCAGACCGATGTCACCTCCCAGGATGATGTCAAGGCGCTGATCCAGGGTGCGGTGGACACCTTCGGCCGCCTCGACGTGCTGGTCAACAACGCCGGCCTTATGGCTATCGCGCCACTGAGCGAGGGGCGTGTGGACGAGTGGGACCGCATGATCGACATCAACATCAAAGGATTGCTGTATGGGGTTGCGGCCGCGCTGCCGGTATTCCAACAGCAGAACAGCGGTCATTTCATCAATATCGCCTCGGTCGCCGGGCTGAAGGTATTCAGCCCGGGCGGTACGGTCTACAGCGGCACTAAGTTTGCGGTCCGCGCCATTTCCGAGGGGCTGCGCCATGAGGTTGGCGGTCGTATTCGGACCACCACCATCGAGCCGGGTGCCGTCGATTCCGAGCTCAAGTTCGGCAGTTCCCACCAGGCCAGCCGCGATTTCGTGGTCGACTTCTACCAGCAGGCCATTCCTGCCGAGTCGGTGGCACGCGCTATCGCCTTCGCCATCGAGCAGCCTGCCGATGTCGACATCAACGAGATCGTGCTGCGCCCGACGGTGCAGGAGTTCTAAGCCAAGCAAGGCACCTGCGGGTGCCTTTGCTGTCAAACCTGCAAGGGCAGGAATACGCGATGCAGACAGAACAGATGGAAGCCTGTAATTCTGCAGGGCTATGCCGACGGAACACTGGCGAAGACACTGCCCCCAAGGCGACCTCGTAGTCGGGGCAAGTGCTGACCAGCGTTAAGGCCAGTAACGTCAACCCGATCGACTAGGCCCTCAGCAGCTCGCCCAGGCGTAACTACTCCTGCTGCGGGTTCTGCTCGCTGCACATATCAGGATTCTCACTGAGCACTACGCGCTTGATACGCCCACTATCGAAGAAGGGCACCTCGGGACAAAAGCGCTGGCCGACTGACGTCTCCGTTTGTTTCCAGGCTATTTCTTCGGTTCGCAAAAGGGTCGCTTTCTGTCCGTTCGTTCTCAGGCGACCGATGCCGCAGCACCTCTGGAAATGGGGCGCTGTTCAGGTTCTCCCATTGAGGAACATTAGAATGTATCTGCCGAGCACGATTCCTTATCAGCAGCATCGAGGGTTCAGCCGAACCTTCACTCCGGGTCATTTGAGCCTGGGATTGTTCTTCCCTTTGGAGGCCTTCGGTGGGGACATTCCGAGCATGCTCAACCAGGTCGCATTGGCCAAACGAGCAGAGGAGCTGGGCTTCTCCGCGCTCTGGTTTCGCGACGTGCCTCTTCGGGACCCTAATTTCGGCGATGTCGGCCAAGTATTCGATCCCTGGGTTTACCTGGGCTTTATGGCGGCTCATACGTCAGAGATAGCGCTTGGCAGCGCATCCATTGCCATCCCTTTACACCATCCTCTGCACACGGCCAAGGCGTCAGCCAGCGTCGATCAGTTGAGCGCAGGTCGCTTGATTCTGGGCGTAGCCTCCGGCGATCGCCCAGTGGAGTTTTCAGCCTTTGACGTCGATCCCGAAAGGCGCGGAGAAGTCTTTCGAGAGCACTACGAGGTGATTCGCCGAGCCTACAGCACCAGCTTCGAACCCATCCGCTGGAGCGGTGGTGAGCTGCGCGGCGCAGACCTCATTCCGAAACCCACAACCCAAGTGATTCCGATGCTCGTGACTGGACATAGCCGCCAGTCACTGGATTGGATCGCGCGCGAAAGCGCCGGATGGATCAACTATCCACGCGCGCCGAAAATGCAGCGACTGATCGTGGAAGATTGGCGGATGGAGGTCATGAAGCAATGTGGTTCCGTCTATAAGCCCTTCACTCAGTCGCTTTACATCGACCTCAGTGAGAACCCGTCCACGCCGCCCACTCCCATTCATTTGGGGTTCAGGCTCGGACGCGACCACCTCCGGGCTTTGCTGGAGTCGCTTGAGGAAATCGGGGTGGACCACGTTATCCTCAATCTCAAGTACGGAAAGCGCCCTGCGGCGGACGTCATTGAGGAGCTGGGCACTCACATCGTTGCGCAATTCGGAGTAAAGGCGCGTCCTGGAGCAAATTGATCCGCCGGCCGCGTCCACGCCCGGCCGAGGTGGTGCGGCTCAACAGGCTGAATGATCAGGCCGATACCTGTTCAAGGAATATCAGTTGCAACGGCTCTTGCAGCAGATCATCTGCCGTGGCGGCAAAGCGCTGAAAGTAAGGCATCGAAAAATGCGCATCCAGCGCCGCCTGATCCCTGAAAGCCTCGCGCATGTAGAAAGTGCCCTGCTCGTCACGCTGCTCGAACAACACATAATCGAGATTGCCCGGCTCTGCGCGGGTCGGCTCTATCAGCGTCAGCAATTCTTCTTTCAATGCCTGTTCTTTGCCTGCCTTGGCCTTGAGCACGGCAATTGATACCAACACGTTACTGGACGTATTCATCGTCAACTCTCCAACATAAAAAACGGCAAGTGATGCCGCAGGCGGTTCAACGGGCCCGCAGGCGAGCCCGTCTGATGAGTGAAATCAGAAACCTTCGAGAACGATCTTGCCCCGGGCCTTGCCGCTCTCGATCAGCGCATGGGCACGACGCATGTTTGCCGCATTGATCGCACCAAAGTGCTCGCCCACGGTAGTTTGCAGAACACCTTGGTCAATCAGAGCGCTGACCCGATTGAGCAGGTGATGCTGATTAATCATGTCCGGGGTTTCGTACAGCGAGCGGGTGAACATCAGCTCCCAATGCAATGACAGCGACTTGCGCTTGAGCGGCATCACATCGAGGGTTTCGGGATCGTCAATCACACCCAGACGCCCCTGTGGCTTGAGCACGTCGATCAGTTGTGCAAAGTGTTGTTCGGTGTGGGTCAGGCTGGCGACATAGTCGATCTCCGGCACACCGAGCGCTTGCAACTGTGCGAGCAGTGGCTGGCTGTGATCGATCACGTGATGCGCGCCCAACTGCCGCACCCAATCAGCGGTTTCCTGGCGTGAGGCGGTACCAATGACGGTAAGGCGGGTCAACTTTCGGGCCAGTTGCACCAGCATCGAACCGACGCCGCCAGCCGCTCCAGTGATCAACAGGCACTTGCCCTCCCCCGTACCCTCGACGACACCGAGCCGGTCAAACAACAATTCCCAGGCCGTGATCGAGGTCAATGGCAACGCTGCCGCATCGGCGGCACTCAATGAATGAGGCTTGTGCCCGACGATCCGCTCATCGACCAAATGGAATTCGCTGTAGCTGCCGGTGCGGGCAATCGAGCCGGCATAGAACACTTCATCGCCCGGCTGAAACAGCGTCACTTCAGCGCCGACCTCGCGGACAATGCCTGTGGCGTCCCAGCCGAGGATTTTCGGTTCTTTTGTGAAAGTTCCGGCGCGCACCTTGGTATCCACCGGATTCACTGATACCGCGCGAACTTCGACCAGTAGATCCCGAGGGCCAGGCGTGGGCCGCGGGAGACTGATGTCGATCAATGCTTGTGGATTGCCGATGGGCAAAGCGTGCTGGGTAAAGCTGATGGCTTTCATGGAGACTCGCTGTCGAAGGGTTGATGCATTCACTTGCGGCAATCTTCGACTTCCCATGGACAAAGAAAAACAAGCAGAATGCGCCAAAACTTTCACTTCAGGAGTGAAAATGATCCGCATCGATGATCTTGGTTTATTCATCCGCAGCGCCGCGCTGGGCAGTTTCACCGCAGCGGCGCTGGAGGCTGATCTGCTGCCTGGTCAGGTCGCTGCCGCCATCAAACGTCTGGAGCGCGAACTGGACGTGCGCCTATTCGCCCGTACGACGCGCAGCCTGCGATTGACTGCCGAGGGCGAGCAATATCTGCCCACCGCCCACTCAGTGCTAGAGACCCTGCAGCAAGGCAAGGAAAACCTGCGGGGTGAGAACGCCACGCTGCGGGGCGTGCTGCAAGTGACAGCGCCGTCCGATCTGGGGCGCAACATACTGCTGCCATGGCTGACGCTGTTCCGCCGTCAGCATCCTGAATTGACGTTGCGTTTTTTCCTGTCGGACCAGATGGCCAATCTGTTTCGCGACCCGGTGGACGTGGCGATTCGCTACGGCCCAAATGAAGACGCCAACTACGTGGCACTGCCGCTTGCACCGTGGAACCAGCGGGTGCTGGTTGCCTCGCCGGAGTATGTGCAGCGCTACGGCTCTCCCCAAACGCCGGATGACTTGAGCAAGCATGCCTGCCTGCTCTATCTGCAAAATGGTCGGGTCTACGACAAGTGGAACCTGGGCGGGCAAACCGTGCAGGTTTCGGGGCCACTGTTCAGCGATGACGCCGATGTCGTGCGGCGCTGGTCATTGGAGGGTGAAGGTATCGCCTACAAATCCTGGCTGGATGTCAGTGCCGATATCGCCGCAGAGCGTCTGCTTGTGCTGCTGCCGGATTACCCTGGCGAAGCGTCACCGTTGAGTCTGGTGTGCCCGCATCGCAAGCAGATCAGCCCTGCGGTTTCTCAGCTTCACACGTGGCTGAGTAGCCAGTTTTCTGCTCTGGAGCGCAGTTGAACCGACCCTGTGATTGATGCTCATTGAGCATCCCGCGCTTCATGGTTCGGCGGATCAATGCGCTCAATATTCCCCAATACCAGCGCTCGTCCGGCAAACAGGCCACCCGCTGTTTCCAAGGCAAAACGTTCGGCATCGCGTTTGCGCACTTCCTCGATCACTGCGTCGGCTTCGTGCTCAGACGCCCCCAGGGTCAGCACGGCCTGACGACCGAGCAGCAGGGCGGCCTCAAAGGTTTCCCGCACTATGTAGTCGGCGTCGTGTCTGACCACCTCGCAGCTTTCAGTCGTAACGTGACCGCCCGGTCATCAAATTATGCTTTTTCGCATAAAGTTGCATAATTCGATT
>JAEAMG010001703.1_pt1 | contig 15717 bp, 17 predicted proteins | sample 8958741 | NCBI WGS metagenome assembly JAEAMG01 (sample SAMN16933256, study PRJNA681125) | bioreactor sludge metagenome | isolation source: anaerobic bioreactor treating anionic surfactant - SDBS | place: India: Bengaluru | collected 2019-02-28
GCGTCAAGCCCCTTATTCCAATTTCAGCGAAATACGCGCGAAGGCCTTCTTACCTGCCTGACAGACATGGGTCGCACCAGTACGGAACATGAAGCTCCGATCTACAACCTGACCATCTACTCGAACCCCGCCCGCCCCCAAAAGGTCGCGCGCGACGGCCGCATTCTTCACCAACCCCGCCTTATTAAGTACAGATGCGATCGGCATATCCTGATCAGACACCAACTCGATCTCTGGAAGATCCTCGGGCAACTCACCCTCTTTCATTCTATTACCGGCCGAGCGATGGGCCGCTGCTGCCGCGTCCTCACCATGGAATCGTGCAACGATCTCCTCCGCGAGCTTGATCTTGATATCCCGAGGATTCGCCCCGCGCTCGACGTCGGCGCGAAATGCACCGATCTCTTCAACGGTACGAAAGCTCAGCAATTCGAAATAACGCCACATCAGCGCGTCAGGAATCGATACGAGCTTGCTGTACATCACCCCCGGCGACTCCTGAATCCCGACGTAATTACCGAGCGACTTGGACATCTTCTTGACGCCATCCAGCCCCTCAAGCAACGGCATCGTGACCACGCATTGGGATTCCTGCCCATAGGCTCGCTGCAACTCGCGCCCCATAAGCAGATTGAATTTCTGATCGGTCCCACCCAATTCGATATCGGCCTTCAAGGCGACGGAGTCGTAGCCCTGAACGAGCGGGTAAAGGAACTCATGAATCGCTATCGGCTGATTCGTGGCATAACGCTTGCTGAAATCATCGCGCTCCAGCATGCGGGCCACCGTATATTGCGAGGCAAGCCTGATCATGTCCGACGGCTTCAGCTGATCCATCCAGGACGAATTGAAGGCAACCTCGGTCTTCGCTGGATCCAGGATCTTGAATACCTGCGCCTTGTACGTCTCGGCGTTCTCCAACACTTGATCACGAGTCAGTGGCGGCCTTGTTGCGCTCTTGCCGCTCGGATCGCCAATCATTCCGGTGAAGTCGCCGATGAGGAAAATCACCTGGTGCCCCAGGTCCTGCAACTGGCGCATCTTGTTGATCAGCACGGTGTGTCCCAAGTGCAGATCAGGAGCAGTCGGATCGAATCCCGCCTTGACGCGCAGGGGCTGCCCGCGCCGTAGCTTGGCGACCAGCTCCGATTCGACGAGCACTTCGTCAGCGCCCCGCTTGATGACCGACAACTGCTCCTCAACCGACCTCATGACAGGCTCCGCATCTGCAAATAAAGGGGCGCAAGCCTTACAAGATCATGTGAAAAATACAAGCGTGAAGCACGCCGCCGCTCGACGAGCGGGAAGCACTCAAGGGTTGCCTCACGCGGACTTTGCTTATATTTTAGACAGTTATTTCCTGTGCAAAAACATGCCAGATACCTGATGACCAATCAAAAAGCCCCCCTCTACCCGAAGAGCCACCTGTTGGCGGCCAGCGGTGTAGCCGCGCTGCTCAGCCTGGCACTGCTTGTCTTTCCTTCTCGCGAAGTAGAAGCGAAGAAAAGCCTTATTGATCTTCGCCTGGATTACGCCACCGAGCAGGCAGTAGCTCCGGAAGCCTCCGAAGAGGCCACCGCCCCCAAATTCGATTCGCCTTTTGCGTCCATCGAACAGAGCTCCAACGAAGTAGCTGAGCAAGCGGCGTCCCCGCAAGAAGACCCGCGCAGCAAGAAGCTCGTGGCGGCCAACGGCGACACCCTTTCCACGCTGTTCGCCAAAGCCGGTCTTCCGTCCAGCACCGTCCACAGCGTGCTGGCTAGCAGTAAGGACGCTAAACAGCTGAGCCGATTGAAGGTAGGGCAAGTATTCGAATTCCAGCTGACCGAACAGGGCGAGCTCGCCAGCCTGCAGAGCAGGATCAGCGCGCTTGAAACCCTGCACCTCGAAAGAACCGATAGCGGCTATACGTTCAAGAAAGAAGAAATCAAGCCGGAACTGAAAGCCGTATACGCTCATGGTGAGATCAACAGCAGCCTGTTCGTTGCGGCACGTCAGGCCGGCCTGAGCCACAACCTGAATCAACAGCAGCCTGTTCGTTGCGGCACGTCAGGCCGGCCTGAGCCACAACCTGACGATGGATCTGGCAAACGTATTCGGTTATGACATCGACTTCGCGCTGGACATCCACAAGGGCGATTCCTTCGAACTGATCTACGAAGAGAAGATCATCGATGGCAAGCGCGTTGGTACCGGCAACATTCTGGCTGCACGGTTCGTCAACCGCGGCAAGACCTACACCGCCGTGCGTTACACCAGCAAGAGCGGCACGACCAGTTATTACAACGCCGACGGCAACAGCATGCGCAAGGCGTTCATTCGCACCCCGGTAGACTTTGCCCGCATCAGCTCCCGCTTCTCCAATGGTCGCAAGCATCCGATCCTGAACAAGATTCGTGCTCATAAAGGTGTCGACTATGCCGCTCCGCACGGCACGCCAATCAAGAGCGCTGGCGACGGCAAGGTGCTGCTTGCCGGGCGCAAGGGCGGTTACGGCAATACCGTGATCATCCAGCACGGGCAGCGTTATCGGACCCTTTACGCGCACATGCAAGGTTTTGCCAAAGGTGTGAGGAACGGCTCCACGGTCAAGCAGGGTCAAATCATCGGCTATATCGGAACGACCGGCCTATCTACCGGACCGCACCTGCACTATGAGTTCCAGGTGGACGGAGCGCATGTCGACCCGCTAGGGCTGAAGCTGCCGATGGCCGATCCGATTGCAAAGAACGAGAAACAGCGCTTCATGGCGCTCAGCCAGCCGCTCATGGCTCGCATGGACGACGAGCGCGCGACCATGCTGGCTCTCAACAAGCAATAAGCATGGCGCTGTATCTCGGCGTCATGTCCGGCACCAGTCTGGACGGACTGGACGTCGCCCTCGTCGAGCAGACCACTCAGACCAGGCTTCTGGCCAGCCGCTTTCGTCCATTACCGGATGATCTACGCCGTGAGATTCTGGCGCTCTGCACTTCCGGGGCCGATGAGCTGGCCCGCGCAGCACTAATCGAGCAGCAGTGGGTGACGCTGGCCGCGTCCGTCATCCGCGAACTGCTCGAGCAAACCCAACTCAAACCCGAAGCGATCCGCGCGATCGGTAGCCACGGACAAACCGTGCGCCACGAGCCGCAGCGAGGCTTCAGCATTCAGATCGGCAATCCGGCCCTGCTCGCCGAGCTCAGCGGCATCACCGTTGTCGGCGATTTTCGTCGTCGTGATGTCGCCGCTGGCGGACAAGGCGCCCCTTTAGTGCCGGCCTTTCACGAAGCGGCGTTCCAGACGACCGACAGGGTGCGGGCAGTTCTCAACGTCGGCGGCTTCAGTAATCTCAGCCTGCTCAGCCCCGGCGAGCCGGTTCGCGGCTTCGATTGTGGGCCAGGCAATGTTCTGCTGGATACCTGGATCCAGGTGCAACGCGGCCAGCCATTCGACCGAGACGGCGCCTGGGCAGAAAGCGGCAACGTCGATGCCAGCCTGTTGCGAGCAATGCTGGATGACGAGTTTTTTGCTCGGCAAGGCCCCAAAAGCACCGGACGTGAATTGTTCAACCTGCCTTGGCTGGAACACCACCTGTCCGGCAGGGCGTTGCTGGCAGAAGATGTTCAGGCGACGCTGCTGGAACTGACGGCACGCAGCATCAGCGAGGCGCTGGAGCGCGCGCAGCCCGACACTCAGGAGCTGCTCGTTTGCGGCGGCGGCGCCCACAACACCGCGCTGATGCGGCGACTGCAGGCTCTGCAGCCCAGTCGTCACGTCTGCACCACCGAAGCGTTCGGCATCGCTCCCGACTGGGTGGAAGCCGCGGCCTTCGCGTGGCTGGCACACTGCTGTCTGGAAAACATTCCGGCCAACCGCCCCAGCGTGACCGGCGCAAGAGGCCCGCGAATCCTCGGCGCGATCTATCCGGCCTAAGCGGCAACCTCCATAAACGAAAACGCCGCGCAAAGCGCGGCGTTTATCGCAAGCAGGGTGACTTCAAATCGAAAACGACTGACCGCAGCCACAGGTCGTCGTGGCATTTGGGTTCGTGATCACGAAGCGGGACCCTTCCAGCCCCTCCTGGTAATCGACTTCCGCTCCAGCCAGATACTGATAGCTCATCGGATCCACGACCAGACTAACCCCTTCGCGCTCGATGATCGTGTCATCGTCCGCCACGTCCTCATCGAACGTGAAACCATACTGGAAGCCCGAGCAACCGCCACCCGTGACGAATACGCGCAGCTTCAGCCGCGGATTGCCCTCTTCTTCGACCAGGGTCTTCACCTTACTCGCGGCACCCTGGCTGAACTGGATCGCGGTGGGTGTGAAGGATTCGACACTCATTGAGTTCTCCCGGCGCTAGAACGCCTACTGCTATGGCGAAGCATTATCCGCTTGCCCTACCAAATTGGTCAACTATTAGCCGCTCAGGAAAGCCGCTCGGTTTTCGGCCTTTAAGGCAGCAAGGCGACGTTGTTCAGCCCCAGACGCTCGTCCATGCCGAAAATGATGTTCATGTTCTGGATCGCCTGACCCGATGCGCCCTTCACCAGATTATCGATAACCGAAAGTACCACCACCAGATCACCACCCTGCGGGCGATGCACCGCGATACGGCACATGTTCGCACCACGCACGCTGCGTGTCTCCGGATGGCTGCCCGCCGGCATCACATCGACGAAGGGCTCGTCGGCGTAGCGCTTTTCGTACAGTGCCTGCACGTCTACCGAGGTATCGATCAAGCTTGCATAGAGCGTGGCATGGATGCCGCGAATCATCGGAGTCAAGTGGGGAACGAAGGTCAGCCCCACCTCGCCGCCAGCCGCGCGGCGCAGCCCCTGACTGATTTCCGGCAGATGGCGATGCCCCTTGACCGCATAGGCCATCATGCTTTCGCCGGCCTCGGTGAACAGTGAGCCAATCTTCGCCGCACGCCCCGCACCGCTGACGCCGGACTTGCAATCGGCGATCAGCCGGCCGTTGTCGACCAGACCGTTCTCCAAGAGCGGTAGAAAGCCGAGCTGAGTGGCGGTGGGATAACAACCCGCTACGGCGATCAACCGCGCGCCGCGAATCTGCTCGCGATTGACCTCAGGCAGACCATAGACCGCCTCGCCCAACAGGTGCGGTGCACCATGCGGCTGGCCGTACCATCTGGACCACTCTTCGGCATCCTGCAGGCGGAAATCCGCCGATAGATCGATTACCCGCGTTCCAGCGTCGAGCAGCTCTTCGGCCAGTGCATGCGCCACTCCGTGCGGTGTCGCGAAGAAGACCACATCGCAGGCGCCCAGCTTGGCCACATCCGGTACGCTGAACGCGAGCCCGTCATAGTGGCCGCGCAGATTGGGATACAGGTCGGTAACCTTGACACCGTCTTCCGAGCGCGAGGTGATCACCACCACCTCGGCTTGCGGGTGCTGGGCCAGCAGGCGCAGCAGTTCCACCCCGGTGTAGCCCGTGCCGCCGACGATACCGACCTTGATCATGTCTGCCTCGCAATGAACGTCGTAAAAGTAAAGGATGATAAAGCTGCTTTGGTTGTCGGCCAACCATCAGGGTGACGGATCGTCCGACAATCAATACTATCGGCAGCCATCGGAACTCGGAGACGCCCGCGAATGCTCTATCTCTGGCTTAAAGCCTTCCACCTCATCTCCATCGTGTGCTGGTTCGCCGGTCTGTTCTACCTCCCGCGTCTGTTCGTCTACCACGCCATGAGCGACGACGCGCCCAGCCGCGAACGCTTCAAGGTCATGGAGCGCAAACTCTATCGCGGCATCATGCTGCCCTCGATGGTGGCAACCCTGGCGTTCGGCATCGCGATGGCAGCGCTCAATCCGACGCTGTTCACCGGCGGTGGCTGGCTGCACGTGAAGCTCGCACTGGTCCTCTTGCTGATCGGCTACCACCACATGTGCGGCGCCCAGCTCAAGCGTTTCGCCCGCGATGAAAATGTCCGCGGGCATGTGTTCTACCGCTGGTTCAACGAAGTACCGGTGCTGTTCCTGCTGGCGATCGTTATCCTGGCGGTGATAAAGCCCTTCTGACGCGCCACGGATGGCGATGCGTAGGCGTCGCCGAAGACGAGATCTGTTTTTCAGTGACACGGATGCCACATGAACGAAGCCCATTACAAGATTCTCTTCCGCGGCGAGCTGATACCCGGCGCCAGCGCCGATGCCGTGAAAAACAATCTGGCACAGCTTTTCAAGACCGATCGCGCGCGGATCGAGCGGCTTTTCGGCGCGAGCGAAGTCGCGCTCAAGCGCCATCTGCACAGCGACGAAGCCGACCGTTATCTGGCCGCCCTCCGTCGCGCCGGCGTCCACGCGCACAAGGAGCCTGAGCAGCTCCAGCTTCAACTGCAGGAACTGACCGACAAGCCAGCCGCAGATCAGCCGCAAATGAACTGCCCCAAGTGCGGGCATACGCAACCGCAGCACGAACAATGCTCGGCGTGCGGAATCGTCATCGCGAAATTTCTTGCCCGACAGGCGCAGCAGGCGAAGGACGTTTCGCCACCTGCCACTGCTGACAGCCAATCGCCGTACACCCCGCCGCAGGCAGCGCTCGAGATGCCGCTGGAGAGCCACGGCGAGTTGCGCGTGTTCTCTGTGCAGGGCCGCATCGGCCGGCTGCGCTATCTGGCCTGGTCCCTGGTGGTAATGGTGGCCGTTGCCGGCCTGTTCGGCATAGCCGCCATCGTGGCAGCGATCTCGAAACCTGTCGGGTTGTTGCTCATGGCACTGCTCGCGATCGCGGCCCTGGTGATCAACGTGCAGATCGGGGTCCAGCGACTGCACGACATCGGCATGTCCGGCTGGCTTCTGCTGCTCAATCTGGTGCCGGTGATAGGTGTCTTCGTGCCGCTACTGATGATCGTTATTCCCGGCAAGCGCGGGCCGAATCGCTACGGCCCGCCGCAGCCAGCCAACAGCCTGGCGGTAAAGGTGCTTGCAGCGCTGTGGCTGCTGCTGGTGATCGGCGGTGTATTGGTCGCGATCACCGTGCCTGCCGCCACGCAGTATCTGCACCGCGCCGGCTGACGCGCCAGCTCAGTCGGCCTGTACGGCGCGACCGTCCGCCCAGGCACGCAGCGCCGCCAGATCCTCGGCCATCACCACCGAAAGCGGTGACGTCGCCTGGATGCTTTCTACCAGCAGCGGCAGGTCGACCGCCCGTTGGCGAGCCTGCGCGGCATACACGGCACTAACTACCACCTGCTCGATCTCGGCGCCGGAGAAACCCGCGCTGGCATCGGCCAGCACGTTCAGATCGAAATCCGCCTCGGCCAGCTCGCGACGCGTCAGGTGGATACGGAAGATGTCCGCGCGCGTCTCGCTATCCGGCAGATCGACGAAAAACAGCTCGTCGAAGCGCCCCTTGCGCAGCAGCTCCGGCGGCAACCGATCGATCGCATTGGCGGTTGCGACCATGAATACCGGTGCCGCGCGCTCAGCCATCCAGGTCAGCAGCGTGCCCAGCACTCGCTGACTGACGCCACCGTCCATCTCGCCGGTCGCCAGGCCCTTCTCGATTTCATCCATCCACAGCACGCACGGCGCCATCTGCTCAGCCAGACGCAGCGCCTCGCGCAGGTTGCGCTCGGTCTCGCCGAAGTACTTGTTGTACAGGCAGGCGAAGTCCAGGCGCAGCAACGGCAGCCCCCAGAGTCCGGCCACCGCTTTCGCCGCCAGGCTCTTGCCGCCACCCTGCACGCCCACGAGCATCACCCCGCGCGGCATATCCGCCGCCGCACCGGCGAGGAACGCGCTCTGGCGCTCGCCCAACCAGCGCCGGAAATGCCGCAAACCGCCCACCTCGGCGAAGCGCGCCGTCTCGCGTTCGAAGCTCAACACACCGTCCAGGTCGAGCAGCTGGAACTTGCCGCGGTTGAGTTCCGGTAAGTCTTCCTGGGTGATGGCGCCATCGTCACAGATCAGATTGCGCGCCAGGCTGCGCGCCTCCGCATGGCTCATGCCACGCAGATTCTTCACCACCTGCTGCAGGGTCCGATTGTCGGTGCGTACCCGCGCACCGCGATTGCGCTCGCTCCAGCGCGCGGCTTCCTCGCGGACGATCGCCAGCAATTCTTCCTCGCTCGGCAATGCAAGGCTGAAGCGCGCGGTCAGGCGCTGCAGCTCCGCCGGCAGCTTCAGCGCGTGCGACACCAGCACCAGTGTCGGCGTCGCCCCCATTGCAATCTCCTTGAGCAGGCGCACCACGCGAGGCTCGTCGAGAAACGGATGAAGATCGCAGAACACGTACAGATTCGGCTGGGGATCATGCTTGACTAGCCGGAGCGCGGTTTCCGGCGCGTTGCTGTCCTCGCCCTGCGGTTCGCCGCCAAAACCGAGGCGGCGCACGCCCTCGGTTATCGACCACACGTAAAGGCTCAAGCCCCGCCGCACAGCCAGGCCTGTCAGCGTTTCCAGCACACGCAGCTCGTCCCACGACTCGATCACGATCAGCCGAACGCGTGAGTCGAGCACCAGTCCCAGATCATGAATATCGTTCTTCACCCCATCTCCTTATGGTGGGATTCATCAGCCTCGAAGCGGCCTGTTACACTGTCCAACCGCTCAACGCCTGGAGGAATGCCATGGATTGCCTGTTCTGCAAGATCGTGGCTGGGGATATCCCGGCACGCAAGCTCTACGAAGACGACCAAGTCATAGCATTCGAAGATATTGCTCCGCAGGCGCCGGTGCATTTCCTGGTCATCCCGAAAAAACACATTCCGACCCTGCATGACCTCAGCGAGAAGGATGACAAGGCCCTGGCCGGACACATCCTGTTCACCGCCCAGCGTCTGGCCGAGCAACGCGGTTGTGCCGAGGGTTTTCGTGTGGTGATGAACTGCAACGACCTCGGCGGACAGACGGTCTATCACATTCACATGCACGTGCTGGGACAGCGCCAGATGCACTGGCCGCCGGGTTGATTGGCGCCCTGCGCTCACGAATCCATCCGCGCGTCGTTTCAATCCGGAGGCATCATGACAACCCATCGCCATTACTCCCCCGCTGATCGCCTGCTGATGCAGGCTGACGCGGCGCTGCGCACATTGCTGCCCTTCAGCGGCCAACCCGGTCGGCCCTCGCCCGCCGTGGTCAAGCCGGACGCCGAACTGGACGAGCGCGACTCGCGCCACGTCGCCGGGCTGATGCGCATCAACCACACCGGTGAGGTGTGCGCGCAAGCGCTGTACCAGGGGCAGGCGCTCACCGCGCGACTGCCACAGGTGCGCGCGGCGATGGAACGCGCGGCCGACGAGGAAATCGACCACCTGGCCTGGTGCGAGCAACGCATTCGCCAACTGGGCAGCCACACCAGCGTGCTCAATCCGCTGTTCTATGGCCTCTCCTTCAGTATCGGCGCCTCGGCCGGACTGATCAGCGACCGGGTCAGCCTGGGCTTCGTTGCGGCCACTGAAGATCAGGTCTGCAAGCACCTGGACGACCACCTCGGACAACTTCCGGCCGAAGACGAGAAATCCCGCGCCATCCTCGAACAGATGCGTGTCGACGAAGCCGAGCACTCCACCAACGCGATTGCTGCCGGCGGCCTGCGCTTTCCGGCACCGATCAAGTTCGGCATGAGCATGATGGCCAAGGTGATGACGAAGACCACCTACCGCATCTAGCCCGCCGGATGCTGTAAACAGAAAAGGACGCCTGGAGCGTCCTTTTCTTATTAAGCAAGTCTCTCGACTTGGAGGTATGCGCGGAGAAACTCAGCCCAGTTCGACAATCTCGTAGTCGTGGCTGATCTCGACGCCTGCGCGGCCCAGCATGATCGATGCCGAGCAGTATTTCTCGGCGGAAAGTTCGACCGCTCGTTTGACCTGCGCCTCTTTCAGGCCGCGGCCCTTGACCACGAAACGCAGATGAATCTTGGTGAATACTTTGGGATCTTCGGCTGCACGCTCGGCTTCGAGAAACGCCTCGCAGCTTTCCACCGCTTGCCGCGATTTGCGGAGAATGCTGACGACATCGAAGTTGCTGCAGCCGCCCAAGCCCAGCAACAGCATCTCCATCGGACGCACACCGAGGTTGCGCCCGCCGCTCTCCGGCGGGCCGTCCATCACGACCACATGGCCGCTGCCGGATTCGCCGAGAAACATGGCCTCGCCCGCCCATTGAATGCGCGCTTTCATTCACTAACTCCCAGAAAAAATTGCCAGATAGCTTAACATGCACGGTTCGAGTGCTGAGGACTGCACCCCCGACCAAAGGCGCGTTGACCGACTGCGTAACTCTGTCGCAACTTCGGTTGGTTAAATTTCGTCTGATAAGCTGGGCCTCAGCTTATCAACGACTGTTCGTCACACATAACAAGAACCAGCCTCATTCCAAGTATTTTCCGGGACCTAGAGCATGGTAGCTATCACACTTACGCCAAAGATCAAGAACATCGACAAACTGCTGGCCCACTGTCACCGACGTCGATATACCGCCAAGAGCACCATCATTTACGCCGGTGATCGCTGCGAATCGCTTTTCTTTATCGTCAAGGGTTCGGTGACCATTCTGATCGAGGACGATGACGGCCGCGAGATGATCATCGCCTACCTCAATGCCGGCGACTTCTTCGGCGAGATGGGTCTGTTCGAAAAGGAAGGCAGCGAGAAAGAACGCAGCGCCTGGGTCCGCGCCAAGACCGAGTGCGAAGTCGCCGAACTCAGTTACGCCAAGTTCCGCGAACTGACGCAGCAGGACCCCGAAATTCTCTACGCGCTGGGCAGCCAGATGGCTGATCGCCTGCGCAACACCACCCGCAAGGTCGGCGACCTGGCATTTCTCGACGTTACCGGCCGCGTCGCCCGCACGCTGCTCGACCTGTGCAAGCAGCCCGACGCGATGACTCATCCCGACGGCATGCAGATCAAGATCACCCGCCAGGAAATCGGCCGCATCGTCGGTTGCTCGCGCGAGATGGTCGGCCGCGTGCTGAAAAGCCTGGAATCGCAGGGACTGGTCTACGTCAAAGGCAAGACAATGGTGGTATTCGGAACGCGCTGAACCTGCAGCGGCACCGGAAGAACGAAGGCCGAGGCATCACCGATGCCCCGGCTTTTTTTTCAGCGGCGCATCACTCCGGCGCGCCACCCGCGATCCGCGCACGGCGACCGGGGAAGAACAACCGCTGCAGCTCGGCGCCCGGCTGCTCGGCACGCATGAACGCCTCGCCCACCAGAAACGCATAGACCTGATTGATCTCCATCAGCTCGACGTCGGCACGGTTGAGGATGCCGCTCTCGGTCACCACCACACGGTCCTGCGGCACGCGCGGCAGCAAGTCCAGCGTCGTCTCGAGATTGACCTCGAACGTGTGCAGGTTGCGGTTGTTGATTCCCAGCAGCGGCGTTTCCAGTTTCAGCGCACGCTCAAGCTCATCGCCGTCGTGCACCTCCACCAGCACATCCAGCCCGTGCTGCGCGGCCACGGCCGCCAGCTCGGCCATGCGCGCATCCTCCAGCGCAGCGACGATCAGCAGGATGCAGTCGGCACCCAGCGCGCGGGCCTCGACCACCTGGTAGGGATCGACCATGAAGTCCTTGCGGATCACCGGCAGGCTGCAGGCCGCGCGTGCCTGCTGCAGGTAGGCATCGGCGCCCTGAAAGAAATCCACATCGGTCAGCACCGACAGGCAGGCCGCGCCACCCGCTTCGTAGCTGCGCGCGATCTCGGCGGGGTCGAAGTTTTCGCGCAGCACGCCTTTGCTCGGCGATGCCTTCTTCACCTCCGCGATCACCGCCGCTTCCTTGGCCTTGACCCGCCGCTGCACGGCCGCGGCGAAGCCACGTACCGGGTCAGCCGCGGCAGCCAGGCGCTCGAGTTCGTCCAGACCGACCCGCGAACGGCGCTCGGCGACTTCCTCGTACTTGCGCGCGATGATCTTCTCCAGCACGGTCGGCACGCTCATTTCTGGTTCTCCTGCTTGAATACGGCGGTGAAGGACACCAGCTCCTCGAACTTGTCCCGGGCGATGCCGGTACTCAGCGCATCGTGGGCCAGCTCGACACCCTGCTTCAGGGTCCAGGCCTGATCGGCGGCGTACAGCGCTGCACCGGCGTTGAGCACGATCATGTCGGCGGCCTTCTGCCCGTTCTCGGTCTTGCGCCGCCCGAGCGCATCGCGGATCAGCGCCAGCGAGCCCTGCGCATCTTCGACGTTCAGACCGATCAGACTCTGGCTCTTGATGCCGAAGTCCTCCGGCTGCACGGCGTACTCGCGGATTTCGCCGTCCTTCAGCTCGGCGATGTGGGTCGGCGCGGCCAGGCTGATCTCGTCCAGGCCATCCTGCGCATGCACCACCAGCACATGCTTACTGCCCAGACGCTGCAACACCTCGGCCATCGGCCGGCACAGCGCCTTGCTGAACACACCGAGGACCTGATGACGGACGCCGGCCGGATTGGCCATCGGCCCAAGGATGTTGAACAGCGTGCGCAGCCCCAGTTCACGTCGCGGCCCGGCGGCGAACTTCATCGCACCGTGATGGGCCGGCGCGAACATGAAGCCGACACCCACAGTATCGACGCTGCGCGCCACCTGCTCGGGGGTGAGGTCGAGGTAGACGCCAGCCGCTTCCAGCAGATCGGCGCTGCCGCTCTTGCCCGACACCGCGCGATTGCCATGCTTGGCCACCTTGCCGCCAGCCGCGGCGACGACGAAGGCGGCGGCCGTGGAGACATTGAAGATGTTCATGCCGTCGCCACCGGTACCGCAGGTATCGACCAACCGGTCGACCTCGAACCTCACCGGCTCGGCCAGCTCGCGCATGACCTGCACGGCGCCGACGATCTCGTCGATGGTCTCGCTCTTCATGCGCATGCCCATCAGGAAGGCACCGATCTGCGCGTCGGTGCACTGGCCGGTCATGATCTGGCGCATCACCGCCTTCATTTCCTCGGTGGAGAGGTCGAGCTGCCCGGCGATGCGGTTGAGGGCTTCCTTGATATCCATCAGCGCACGCCTCCGGTCTGCTTCAGAAAGTTGGCGAACAGCTCGTGCCCCTGTTCGGTCAGGATCGATTCGGGATGGAACTGCACCCCTTCGATATTCAGCGTCTTGTGCCGCAGGCCCATGATCTCGTCGACCGAGCCGTCTTCCAGCTGGGTCCAGGCGCTGATTTCCAGGCACTCGGGCAGTGTCTCGCGCTTGACCACCAGCGAGTGATAGCGGGTGACCGTGAGCGGATTGTTCAGCCCGGCAAACACGCCCTGATCGCGATGGAACACCGGGCTGGTCTTGCCGTGCATGGCCTGGCGCGCGCGCACCACGTCGCCACCGAACGCCTGGCCGATGCTCTGGTGGCCGAGGCAGACACCGAGAATCGGCAGCTTGCCGGCGAAATGGCGGATCAGCTCCAACGACACACCGGCTTCGTTCGGCGTGCAGGGACCGGGGGAGACCACGATGCGCTCGGGCTGCAGCGCCTCGATTTCGGCCACGCTCAGCTCGTCGTTGCGCACCACCTTGACGTCCGCGCCCAGCTCGCCGAGGTACTGCACGACGTTGTAGGTAAAGGAATCGTAGTTATCCAGCATCAGCAGCATGATCAGTTCTCCTGCTGGTCGCGTTCGGCGAGGGCCACCGCGCGGAACATGGCGCGGCGCTTGTTCAGCGTCTCTTCCCACTCCAGCGCCGGCTGCGAGTCGGCAACGATGCCGGCCCCGGCCTGCACGTGCAGTTCGCCGTCCTTGATCACCGCGGTGCGGATGGCGATCGCCGTATCCATGTTGCCGTTCCAGGCGAGATAGCCGACGGCGCCGCCATAGACACCGCGCTTGACCGGTTCCAGTTCGTCGATGATCTCCATCGCACGGATCTTCGGCGCTCCGGACAACGTGCCCGCGGGCAGGATCGCGCGCAGCGCATCCATCGCCGAGAGCCCCTGCTTGAGCTGCCCGGTGACGTTGGAAACGATGTGCATCACGTTGGAATACCGCTCGATGACCATCTTCTCGGTGACCTTCACCGAACCGGTCTCGGCCACCCGGCCGACATCGTTGCGTCCCAGATCGATCAGCATCAGGTGCTCGGCCAGCTCCTTGCTGTCCGACAGCAGGTCCTGCTCGAGCGCCAGATCGGCTTCCTCGCTGGCACCGCGCGGGCGGGTGCCGGCAATCGGGCGCACGGTGACCAGGCCGTCTTCGACCCGCACCAGTACCTCCGGCGAGGAACCGACCACATGAAAGTCGCCGAAGTTGAAGAAGTACATGTACGGCGTCGGATTGAAGCAGCGCAGCGCGCGATACAGGTCGATCGGCGCCGCCTCGAACGGGATCGACATGCGCTGCGAGATGACCACCTGCATGCAGTCGCCGGCGAGGATGTAGTCCTTGATGCGGCGCACGGCCTGCTCGAAATCTTCGCGGCTGAAGCTCGAGCGGAAGCTCGGCTCCCGTCCGGCGGACGCCTCGAAATCCAGCCCGAGGCGCGGCGCGATCGGCTGGCGCAGCTTCTCGCGCAGCTTCGCCAGATGCGCCAGCCCTTGCTCAAAGGCGCCCTCGACGGCCGGATCGACCAGCACGATGCAGTGCAGCTTGCCGGCCAGGTTGTCGAACACCACCACCGCGTCGGAAACCATCAGCAGGATATCCGGCGTGCCCAGCGGATCGGGATGCGGGCACCGCGCCAGCTTGCGCTCGACGTAGCGCACGCTGTCGTAACCGAAATAGCCCACCAGTCCGCCGTTGAAGCGCGGCAGGCCGGCGACCGGCGCCACGCGGTAGCGCTGCTGGAAGGATTCGACGAAGGCCAGCGGGTCCTCGACGTCGAGCGCTTCGGTCTCGGCGCCATCGACCGTCACGCGGACGTGGTGATCATGCACGCGCAATACGGTGCGGCAAGGCAGACCGATGATCGAATAGCGCCCCCACTTTTCCCCGCCCTGCACCGACTCGAGCAGGTAGGAGTTGGGCGCATCGGCGAGCTTGAGGTACAGCGACAGCGGCGTATCGAAATCGGCCAGCGTCTCGAACGAGAGCGGAATGCGGTTGTGGCCTTCGGCGGCCAGGCGCAGGAATTCTTCGCGGGTCATATCAGCCTCGTGGTTGAGGGGCGTACAGAGAGGTTCGCAAACGCACCGGCGCGAAGCCGGTCGGGACTGATCAGGCGCGCCAGCGCCAACGGGCCAGGGCCTTGATGACCTTCATCCACTGTTTGCGGGTAACCACCACGATCTGATCTCTTCGGCGGGGTTAGCGGGAATCGGGCCACACTAGCGCAGCCCGGAAACCGAAGCAACCAGCAGGCGCAGGTCATCCAGCACCAGCGCGGGGCGCTCCTCGGCAATCGGCCGGCCGTGGTTGTAGCCGTAGGTCAGCCCTACGCAGCGCACGCCGGCAGCATCGGCGGCGCGGACGTCGTTGCGCGAATCGCCGACGAACAGCGACTCGGCCGGCGTTGCGCCCGCTTTCTCCATCACCCAGAACAGCGCAGCGGGATCGGGCTTCTGCTGCGGCAGCGTATCGCCGCCGACCAGCCAGCCGAAGTAGCCGCCCAGGCCCTTCTCTTCCAGCAGCGGCGCGACGAACTGGGCCGGCTTGTTGGTGATCACCGCCAGCGCCACGTCCCGCGCGGCGAGCCAGTCCAGGCACTCGCGCACGCCCGGGTAGACGCTGGTCAGCGCATGGCTGCCGGCATAGGCCTGCATGAACAGCGCGAGCGCCGCGTCGGTCTCGTCCTCATCGATGCCAGCGTGCTCGTAGCTGCCGGCCAG
>JAEAMG010001718.1_pt1 | contig 15700 bp, 12 predicted proteins | sample 8958741 | NCBI WGS metagenome assembly JAEAMG01 (sample SAMN16933256, study PRJNA681125) | bioreactor sludge metagenome | isolation source: anaerobic bioreactor treating anionic surfactant - SDBS | place: India: Bengaluru | collected 2019-02-28
TCGGCACGGCGCATCAGGCCGAGCTTGTGGCGGATCAGCGGATGGCGGATCTCTCGAATAGACATGGGGCGGCTCCGGCGCTCGATTAAACCGGCGTAGAGTAAAGCATCGCCGTGCCACGGGCTACGCGGGTTACGTTGATCTCACGACTTGCTGAGCCGGGGGCGGTTGAGTATCGTGCCGTCCCTTCGCTTCAGGACCGCACAGTGGTCTGAACTGACTGACCGGTCAGGCAGATTACATGGGCAGCGGGTCGTTTTTTCAGGCGGTCGAGCGCCTGGCGACTTTTCAACCAGGCCCGTACCCGCGATTCTGACTTCTCAACGCTAGCCCATCTGGAGAAATGCTCCATGTCCGTCGATCTCGTACACATCCGCCAGATCATGGCCGAAAGCGACTGCCTGTACACCGAAGCCGAAGTCGAAGCGGCCATCGACGCCGTCGCCGGGAAGATCAATGCCGAGCTGGCGGAGCGTAATCCGGTAGTGTTCTGCGTGATGAACGGCGGGCTGATCTTCGCTGGAAAGCTGATGACCAAGCTGAATTTCCCGCTGGAGCTGTCCTATCTGCACGCTTCGCGCTATCGCAACGAAACCAGCGGTGGCGAGCTGTTCTGGAAGGCCAAGCCGGAAATCTCCTTCATCGATCGCGATGTGCTGATCATCGATGACATTCTCGACGAAGGACACACGCTGGGCGCGATCATCGATTTCTGCCGGCATGCCGGTGCTGCCGCGGTGCACACCGCAGTGCTGATTGACAAGGATCATCAGCGCAAGGCGCGCCCGGATCTCAAGGCCAACTATGTGGGCCTGCGCTGCATCGACCGGTTCATCTTCGGTTACGGCATGGATTACAAGGGCTATTGGCGCAACGCGCCGGGCATCTTCGCCGTCAAAGGGCTGTGATAGCCGCCGCCGCTTTCGAGCGGCGTATCCGATAGCACCTGAGCCACTCCTGGCGACCCGAAGTTCGGGTCGCTATGACGCTACGTCGCGGCATCGTGTTTCGTTTCGTCTCAAACGCTCCGCGGCTGCGTAACGCAACCACACGCATCAGGCGTTTTGCGCTTGCGCGCCTTCCCTTCGTCCCGCCTTCATTTTCCGCGCCGTAGTGCTCGCGACAGCGAGACCGCCCCAGCTACACCTACGACTTTCGGATAAACGTCACAAGTTTGCGTGTCGTTTTGTCACGGCCGCTCTATTTCGGCCTTTGCCGCCCGGGGAATCATGGCTAAGCTCGATGTGCCATACCCCGGCGCGGCGCTGTGCCATCGCGCTCAAATCCAATGCTGGGACGGTCTTTCATACTTAAGGATGACAGGCTAAATCAAACCTTCGTGCGCTTAACCCTCCGCAGAGCTCTGGGTAGGGTTGGCGTACATCGAACCAACCAGGAGCGCCTCATGACAAAAACAACAAGGCAAGGAATCTTCCAGCCCACATCCCTCGCTCTGGCGATTGCCCTGAGCACCGCGGCACCGGCTTACGCGGTCAACTTCAACATCGGTGAGATCGAAGGCCAGTTCGACTCATCCATGTCGATCGGCGCCAGCTGGTCGATGGCGGATCGGGATATGGACCTGGTTGGCGCAGCCAATGGCGGCACTGGCTTCACTCAGACTGGTGACGACGGGCGACTGAACTTCAAGAAGGGCGAGACCTTCTCCAAGATCTTCAAGGGTGTGCATGACCTCGAGCTGCGCTATCGCGACAGCGGCGCGTTCGTGCGCGGCAAGTACTGGTACGACTTCGAGCTTAAGGACGAGAGCCGCCTGTTCAAGGACATCAGCGACAGCAACCGCAAGGAAGCCGCCCAGTCTTCCGGCGCCGAAATCCTCGATGCGTTCCTCTATCACAACTATTACCTGGGCGAGCTGCCGGGCACCGTGCGGATCGGCCGTCAGGTGGTGAGCTGGGGCGAGAGCACCTTCATCGGCAACTCGATCAACTCGATCAACCCGCTGGATGCCGCGGCGTTCCGTCGCCCGGGCGCGGAGATCAAGGAAGGCCTGATTCCGGTCAACATGCTCTACGTCTCGCAGAGCCTGACCGACCGCCTGAGCATGGAAGCGTTCTACCAGCTGGAGTGGGACCAGACCATTGTCGATAACTGCGGAACGTTCTTCTCTGGAGCCGATGTAGCGGCGGATGGGTGTGACAATAATTACAACGTCGGGCCGGCTGCGCTTGCCTCGACATTGAACGGGCCATTGGGAGGCTTCGCCACGGCCGCCGGCGTTTCCTATTCCGACGAGGGCGTGATGATCCCGCGCGGTGGTGACCGTGATGCTCGTGACTCCGGTCAGTATGGCCTGGCATTGCGCTGGCTTGGCGACAGCACCGAGTACGGTGCCTATTTCATGAACTATCACAGTCGTACGCCGATCGTGAGCACCCATACTGCCGGCCTTGGGACCTTTGCTGCTGCCCAAGGGGCTGGAGCTGCAGCCGGCCAAGCGGTAATCGAGTCGGTTGTGGCGCAGCTCGTGCAGGCAGGGATTCCGTTGGCTCAAGCAATTCCGATGGCTCAGCAGATGGCGGGAGGACTCGCTGCTCAGGCCGGCACCGCGATCGGCGGCGCGGTGTTGCTCGGCAACGGTCAGTACTACTTGGAATATCCTGAAGACATCCAGCTTTACGGTTTGAGCTTCTCTACGACGTTGCCCACCGGCACAGCCTGGTCCGGTGAAATGAGTTACCGGCCTAACGCGCCTATCCAGATCAATACCACCGACGTCACGCTTGAGCTAACTGACCCCACTCGGGCAGGGCTAGATAATCGCGGCTATAACCGCAAGGAAATCACCCAACTGCAAACTACCTTCACGCATTTCTTCGACCAGGTGCTGGGGGCGGAGCGCGTGACTGTGGTGGGCGAGATTGGTTACGCGCATGTTGGCGGACTGGAGAGTACAAGCGAGGTTCGCTATGGCCGCGACGCCAACTTCGGTACGCCTACCGACGCTGCCGCGCTGGCTGCCAACGGCTGGCATGGTTTCGTCACCGCCAACTCCTGGGGCTATCGCCTGCGCGCCATCGCCGACTACAACAACGTCTTCGCCGGCATCAACCTGAAGCCGAACCTGTCTTTCTCCCACGACGTCGATGGTTATGGCCCGAACGGTCTGTTCAACGAGGATTCCAAGGCGCTCAGTATCGGTCTGGATGCCGAGTACCAAAACACCTACACCGCCAGCCTGTCCTACACCGATTTCTTCGATGGCGACTACAACATGCTGGTCGACCGCGACTTCCTCGCGTTCAGCGTGGGCGTGAACTTCTAAAGGGGGCGTTAGCTGACCGGTGCGTCGGACGGCACATCCGGTCAGCGACAAGTGTTACCGATGGCCTCCGGCCAAACAGATCAGAGGAACTGGAATCGTATGAAAACAACAAGAAAACTGTTCAGTGTCTTGGCTCTTTCCCTGCTCGCCAGCAGCGTCATGGCGGCGGTGTCTCCTGAGGAGGCCGCCAAGCTTGGTACGACGCTGACGCCGCTGGGCGCGGAAAAAGCCGGTAACGCCGACGGCAGCATTCCCGAGTGGACCGGTGGTCTGACGACCGATGCCGCACCGCTGAAAAGCGGCCACCTCACCGATCCCTTCAAGGGCGAGCAGCCGAAGCTCGTCATCACCGCGCAGAATGCCGAGCAGCACAAGGACAAGCTGACTGCGGGCCAGCTGGCGATGTTCAAGCGCTATCCGGAAACCTACAAGATTCGCGTGTTTCCGACGCACCGTAGCGCCGCTGTGCCGGACAAGATCTATGAAGCGGCGAAGAAAAGCGCGCAGAACGTCTCGCTGGTCGAGGGTGGAAATGGCGTCAGCGGTTTCACCGAAAGCCGCTACTACGCGTTCCCGATTCCGCAGAACGGCCTCGAGGTGATCTGGAACCACATCACCCGTTATCGCGGTGGCAACGTGCGCCGCAACATCGTTCAGGCGACTCCGCAAACCAATGGCAGCTACACCCTGGTCCACTTCGAGGATGAAGTCGCTTTCCCGAGTGACATGAGCGATCTGGACGCCGAGCGCGCCAAGAACGCGCTGCTGTTCTTCAAGCAGCGTGTGACGGCTCCGTCGCGCCTGGCGGGCAACGTGCTGCTGGTGCACGACTCGCTCGATCAGGTGAAGGATCCGCGTCAGGCCTGGATCTACAACGCCGGCCAGCGCCGTGTGCGGCGTGCGCCGCAGGTCGCCTACGACGGTCCGGGTACCGCGTCGGACGGCATGCGTACCACCGACAACTTCGACATGTTCAGCGGCGCGCCAGATCGCTACGACTGGAAACTGATCGGCAAGAAGGAGCTGTACATTCCCTACAACAGCTTCGAGATTGCCTCCAGTGACCTGAAGTACGCCGACATCATCAAGGCAGGGCACGTCAATCAGGATCTCGCGCGCTACGAGCTGCACCGTGTGTGGGAAATCGAGGCGAACCTGAAGAGCGGCGAGCGCAACATCTACGCCAAGCGTCGTTTCTTCGTCGACGAGGACACCTGGACCATCGTCCAGTCGGAGCTGTACGACGGGCGTGGCCAGCTGTGGCGCGTGGGTGAAGGGCACATGCTGCAGTACTACCAGCACAAGGTGCCGGCCTACGCGTTCGAGTCGCTCTACGACATCATTTCCGGCCGCTACATCGCGATCGGCATGAGCAACGAGGAAAAACCGTTCGACTGGGGTTACAAGGCATCCGCCCGCGACTTCACGCCAGCGGCCCTGCGTAACGCTGGGGTGCGCTGAGCCTCGAGCGGGTACGCGTGTAAAAAGGGGCGGCCAGAAGGCCGCCTTTTTTGTGCGCGCAGGGATGAGAGGCGCGCAGAACTGGGTGCGATCTGCGTGCAACGGGGCTGCTGATTGCACAAGCAGGTCGACAAAACGCTGCTGATGCGTCAGGTTGCACAGGTGGAGCGGACCGCCAGCAAGGGATACGCCTGGCCGGCCGCTGGCCATTTCATGGACTGAATATACGAATAAGAGAAACGTTGCCATGTCCGTACGCCTCCTCCCCGATGCGATCAGCGCCGCGACGGCGCAGGCGCAGGTTGCGAATATTCCACGTCTGCCGCCGGCGCATGTTGCCCGGCCGCGACTGGCCGACGCCCTGCTTGCCGCGGACTGCCGGTTGCGGTTGATCTGCGCACCGGCCGGTTTCGGCAAGACGGTACTGATGAGCGAATGTGCCCGCCGCATGCCGGCCGATACCACGCTGGTCTGGCTGGATCTGGGTGGTCGATTCTTCTCGCCGCAGGAGCTGTATGCCCAGCTGGCTGCGGCACTGGGCTTTCCGGTTGTGGACGGCGATGTGCAACGGCAGCTGATCGCGCTGCTCGGACAGGTTCGCCAGCCTCTCTGGATCATGCTCGACGATTATCCGCGTGAGGTCTGCCCGGCTCTGGACGCCTGTCTGGACATGCTGCTGGAGCAGACCGCGGATTCGGTCAGCTGGTGGGTCAACAGTCGGCGGCAGCCGGCGTGGAAGCTGCCGCGTCTGTTGCTGCAGGGGCATCTGTTCGAGCTCGACGCCGCTGCCCTCGCGCTCACCGCCGAGGAGCTGGCTCAGGTCCTGCGCGCCTATCGGCTGCAACTGCCCGCAGACAGTTTCCAGCAGCTGCTGGCGGGCACCGAAGGCTGGCCTGCCGGCGTTTGCCTGATGCTGCTCAACGCCGATGAACAGGCGCTGCGCGAACGTCTGCTGGCCGGCACGCCGTTGCTGCGCGATTACATTCAGCGCGAGGTGCTGCAGGGCCAGAGCGAGGATATCCGGCGCGCGCTGTTCGCCCTCGCGCGAATGCCGCGCTTTTCCGCCGAGCTTTGCGACCACGTGCTCGATTGCACCGGCGCCGATCTGCTCGATGTACTCAAGACCTTCCAGCTGTTCGTGCGGCAGATCGACAACTGCGGCGAATGGTTTCGCCTGTGGCGACCGCTTGCGCTGCTGCTTCAGCGTTTCCCCGAGGCGACGTCGTCGACACAGGTGCATCTGCGTGCTTGTCAGTGGTTCGCCAGCCGCGGCGATATGCGCGAGGCAGTCGAGCATGCGCTGTGGGCGGGCCAGCCTGAGGTGGCGGCGAACTATCTGCAGCGTTACGGGCAGGAGCAGTTGCTGATCGGCGACAACGTCTCGCATTTTCTCAAGTGGCGCAGCGAGCTGCCGCAGGATCTGTTCGCCAGTACCACGCGACTGATCGTGCTGCAGGGGTGGGCATTGATCGTTTCCGCGCGGCTCGACGAGGTCGACGACTGCCTGGCCGAACTCGCCAAGTTCTTCCCGCAACCCGATGCGCGTCGGCAGATCCAGTTGCTGGCGCAATGGCAGGCGCTGCGCGGCTTCCTGGCGCGTCTGCGCGGTGAGCCCGAAGCGCGCGAGCACTGTCTGCAGGCGCTCGAGGTGCTTTCCGATCATGCCTGGGCGCAGCGTGTGCTGTGTCTGCAGGCGCTTACGCAGCACGCGATGGCCGAGAGCGAGCTCGAGCTCGCCCAGCACTACAACAGCGAAGGCATGAAGCTCGCGCGGCTCAAGGGCAGCGTGCTGTACGAGGTGATGCTCAGCGTCGATCGCATCCAGCTGCTGGAGCTGACCGGCGAGTTCGAGCGCGCCGTCGGCGTGCTCGACGAGGCGTTGCGTGCGCTGCGCGACACGGTTCGGCACAGCCCGATCATCGGCCGGCTGCAGCTGCTGCAAGGGCATCTGCTGGCGTATCAGGGGCTGGACGAACAGGCCCGCGAGGCCTATCAGCAGGGGCGGCTGGAAACCGAAACCTGCGGCGATTCCTACGCCTTTTTCGGCTACGTCGGCCTCGCCGAACTGGCTGCGCGCAATCATGAATTTGCCGATGCGTATCACTGGTTGCGCGAGGCCGAGCGCCTCACGCAATGGCGACACGTACCGGAGGCGCGCTTTCGCGGCATCCTGCGGCTGATTACCGGCGTCGCCTGGTTGCATCAGGGCGAGCTGAAGAAGGCGCGCACGGCGCTGGAGCAGGTGCGGCAGCTATTCGAGGGCCAGCGCTTCCTGCCGCCGTCGGGGTTCTACGAGCTGCTGCCGCGCTTGCGCCGCTACCTGGCCGTCATCGACATGCTGGAGGGACAGCCGGAGGCGGCAGTCCAGGCGCTGCAAGGGCTGATCGAGCGGAATCTGCGAGCGCAGCGGCTGGGGTTGGCGTGCGAGTGCCGCTTCTCGCTGGCTGAAGCGCTGTTGGCGTGCGGCCAGCCGCTGGAGGCCGATCAGGAGCTGCGCAAGGCGCTCAGCGAGGCGGTACGTCAGCAGCTGGTCAAACCGCTTTACGAGCTGCAGCACCGGCAGCCGCAATGGCTGGCGCGCATCCTTCCGGCGGCGACCCGCGGCGAAAGCCTGCGCGACCGATTGCAGCAGTACGAGCGCGAGCCTGGCGAGGCGCCTGCCTGTGGCGATGACGTGCTGTTGAGCAATCGTGAGCTGACGGTGCTGCGGCTGATCGCGCAGGGCTGCTCGAATCAGGAGATCGCCGAGCAGCTGTTCATCTCGCTGCATACCGTCAAGACGCATGCGCGACGGATCAACACCAAGCTCGGCGTGGCGCGTCGTACCCAGGCGGTAGCCAAGGCCAAGGCGCTGGCCTGGCTCTGAAACGATGCGGGTAAGTCAGGGCTAGCGCCGGGGGCCGGGGTGCAGGCGGAGCGGAGAGTGCCGGCTCGGGCGAGCGGCATGACGGGTTTCAGGATGCTTGTTGTTATTGTCGTGGCGGGGGGGCATAGCGAGCGATTTGTCGCCGGCTGAAGGATTACAGCGCGGCGACGCGGGCCCCTTCGGCGAAGCCGGATAGCGGTGGCGACTCGCCACGCTCGATCGTCAGGCTGACCCGCAGGCTGGTGATCAGTCGTTGCAGTTGCTGCGGGTCGCGCCATTGCTCGGCACTGATGAAGCGCTTCACAGCCACGCCCTTGGCGTCGGTGAGCGTCAGTAGAATGCTGCCGTCGGGTTTCTCGATGCTGAAGTTAACGCAGTAGTGCGGCTGGAATGCATCGCTGATCCGCTGGAATGAATTCGTCATGCCGGAATACCTGTCTGGAAAGGCTGCGAGTCATTGACCCGGCCTGGGCCCTACAAGTTTCCGCCGCCCGGCCCCCTACGAATCGGGCTCGCTTCAGGCGTCGCGTGGCGGTAGCTCGGCAAGCGCCTCGGCGTTGTTCTTGAATGCTCGGGAGAAGACGTCGCGGTGGCGCGCCATGAAGATGCCGAGATCCTCGCTCTGCTGTTCGTTCAGCGACGGTACCGCGTGTTGCAGAACGGTCGCCAGCGCTTCGGCCAGTTCCAGCATCTTGTCGTGACGGTCTGCTTCGGCTTTATCCATGAACAAACGCTCCAGGTCCCGGCTGCTGCGGTATACCACTTCGACGGCCATTAACCACCTCGGCTCAGTTGGCAGATTGATACTGTTTATTCATACAGGATAAAGGCTGAGGTGTCGGATGGGAAGGCGCGCGTTCAATCGTCGCCGAAGCGGCCGCGCAGGTTCTCGGCTTGGAACTCCAGCGTGCTGGCGCGATAGCCTGCACGCAGCGGTGGCAGCGGCAGGCAGGATTGCCACTGCGCTCCACTCTGAAGATCGCCGGGGCCCTGGTAGATGGGAGCGTCGTAGGCGTTCTGTACCAGGTTGGTGCGGGTGCCTGGCACGTGCGCCGTCACATCCCAGCGCAGGCCGCGCAGCGCGCGTCCGCTGTTATTGCGCAGGGTGACGCGCAGCGGCTGCGCGGCTGGGCATGGCCCGGGTGCGTAGCTCAGGTGCAGTTCGAGCCTGCCGAGCAGTTGTCGCTCACGATGCTCCTGCCACAGCACCCAACCAGCTACCAGTCCCAGCATCAGCAGCGCGCCGAGCGAGATCGGCACCGCCCGCAGCGGATAACGAACCAGCAGCACCAGCCAGGCGAGGATGAGTAGGGCGCCGATCAACATGAACTTTCGCTCCTGAAAGGCGGTGGCCGAAGCATTCGCTTCGCCCCTCCGAGAGTATCCGCTCGCCCGCCTGGTTGCTGCCGCGCCGGCTGCGGTTCAGTCGGGTTTGCTGCGGCTGGCCAGGCGCTCCAGCGCGGCGCGCAGCCGCGGATCGCGAATGCCTTCGGCGGTTGCGTGAATATTGTCGGCCGCACAGGCCGACAACGGCGTCGTGCGAGGCGGCTGGTGACGCGCCGGGGGCGGCGGCTGCACCTTGAAGTGGATGCGCTCGAGGCCGGCGAACTCCTCGATGGCTTGCAGCTGGCGCAGCAGACGACGTTGCTGATAACGCAGGCGCGTGGCCCAGTGACCGTCAGTCACGATCAACAGCAGGCAGCCTTCGCGCCACGACGCCACGCGGCAGTGCTCGCGGGCGGCCGGCTGTAGCTGGCTTTCCAGCAGGTGCTGCAGGCGATCGATGCGCCGCGCCTCGCCGAACAGCGCGCGCAGCGGTTTCGCTTCGCGGAGCAATGCGCCGGTGGCGCGTGCGGGCAGCGGACGAGAGGCCATGGCGGTTGCCTGAAAGATGGGGCGTCAATGGTAGCAGATGCCTGTAGCCGGCCGGTCGCGCCGCCGGCCGTTGTGCCGGTGCGAACGCTGGAAAATCGCGCGTTGCCGGTCCTCCGGGCTGCGCAGTCGTGCTGCTTTCCTCATAGACGTTTCCGAGTAGAATGGCCGCTTTGCACGCTGGCGGGGTCACCCACGGTCGTGCCTCCATCCTCAGCATGGAAGTCCCTGTCGTATGTTTGCGCCTTTATTGAAGAAACTCTTTGGAAGCAAGAACGAGCGTGAAGTCAAACGCATGCTCAAGGCGGTGCAGGCCGTCAATGCACTCGAAGAACAGATGCTGTCGCTCACCGACGAGCAACTGCGCGCCAAGACCGAAGAGTTCAAGGCCCGTCTCGAGAAAGGCGAGACCCTCGATCAGATTCTGCCGGAGGCCTTCGCCGTCTGCCGCGAGGCCGGCAAGCGGGTGATGGGCATGCGTCACTTCGATGTCCAGCTGATCGGCGGCATGACGTTGCACGAAGGCAAGATCGCCGAGATGCGCACCGGTGAAGGCAAGACGCTGGTGGCGACCCTGGCGGTGTACCTCAATGCACTGGCCGGCAAGGGCGTGCACGTGGTCACGGTGAACGACTACCTGGCCCGCCGCGACGCCAACTGGATGCGTCCGCTGTACGAATTCCTCGGTCTCTCGGTCGGCATCGTCACGCCGTTCCAGCCGCCGGAGGAGAAGCGCGCCGCCTACGCCGCCGACATCACCTACGGCACCAACAACGAATTCGGCTTCGATTACCTGCGCGACAACATGGCGTTCAGCATGCAGGAGAAGAATCAGCGCGAACTCAACTTCGCGGTCATCGACGAAGTCGACTCGATCCTCATCGACGAGGCGCGCACGCCGCTGATCATCTCCGGCCAATCCGAAGACAGCTCCAAGCTCTACCAGCAGATCAACGCGCTGATTCCGCGCCTCACTCAGCACATCGAGGAGGAAGAGGGCGTCGTCACCCAGGAGGGCCACTTCAGCATCGACGAGAAGACCCGCCAGGTCGAGCTGAACGAGCAGGGGCATCAGTTCATCGAGGAAATGCTGACCCAGGCAGGCTTGCTGGCCGAAGGCGAGAGCCTGTATTCGGCGCATAACCTGAGCCTGCTGACCCACGTCTATGCCGGCCTGCGCGCGCACAAGCTGTTCCATCGCAACGTCGAGTACATCGTGCAGAACAACCAGGTGCTGCTGATCGACGAGCACACCGGTCGCACCATGCCGGGGCGTCGCCTCTCCGAGGGCCTGCACCAGGCTATCGAGGCGAAGGAAGGCCTGCAGATCCAGCCCGAGAGCCAGACCCTGGCCTCGACCACGTTCCAGAACTACTTCCGCCTGTACAAGAAGCTGTCCGGCATGACCGGCACCGCCGACACCGAGGCGTTCGAGTTCATGCAGATCTACGGCCTGCCGGTCATGGTCATTCCGACCAACAAGCCGCTGGCGCGCAAGGATTTCAACGACCTGGTCTACCTGACCCAGGAAGAGAAGTTCGCCGCGATCATCGCCGACATCAAGGAATGCCAGGGGCAGGGGCGTCCGGTGCTGGTCGGTACCGCGACCATCGAGAGCTCGGAATACGTTTCCCAGCTGCTGATCAAGGAAGGCATCGAGCATCAGGTGCTCAACGCCAAATACCACGAGAAGGAAGCGGAGATCATCGCCCAGGCCGGGCGTCCGGGTGCGGTGACCATCGCCACCAACATGGCCGGCCGCGGGACCGACATCCTTCTGGGCGGCAACTGGGAAGTGGAGGTCGCCAAGCTGGAGAACCCCACCGACGAACAGGTCGCGCAGCTCAAGGCCGAGTGGCAGAAGCGCCACCAGCAGGTGATCGAGGCAGGTGGCCTGCACGTGATCGCCTCCGAGCGTCATGAGTCGCGTCGTATCGACAACCAGCTGCGTGGACGTGCCGGTCGCCAGGGCGATCCGGGCTCCAGCCGCTTCTACCTGTCGCTGGAAGACAACCTGATGCGCATCTTCGCCTCCGACCGGGTGAAGAACTTCATGAAGGCGCTGGGCATGGAAGCGGGCGAGGCGATCGAGCACCGCATGGTTACCAATGCGATCGAAAAGGCGCAGCGCAAGGTCGAAGGCCGCAACTTCGACATCCGCAAGCAGCTGCTCGAGTTCGACGACGTGGCCAACGAGCAGCGCAAGGTGATCTACCACATGCGCAACAGCCTGCTGGCCGCCGAGGAGATTGGCGAGACCATCAGCGAGTTCCGCGACGAAGCGCTGAATGCCGCCATCAGCCAGCACATTCCGCCGCAGTCGCTGCCCGAGCAGTGGGACATCGCCGGTCTGGAAGCGGTGCTGTACAGCGATTTCGGCCTGCGTCTGCCGGTGCAGCAGTGGCTCGACGAAGACGACAAGCTGTACGAGGAAACCCTGCGTGAGCGCATCTCCCAGATGCTGGTCGAGGCCTACCGCGAGAAGGAAGAGCTTGCCGGTGCCGACGCGCTGCGCACGTTCGAGAAGCAGATCGTGCTGCGCGTGCTGGATGATCTGTGGAAGGACCACCTGTCGACGATGGATCACCTGCGCCACGGTATCCACCTGCGCGGCTACGCGCAGAAGAACCCCAAGCAGGAGTACAAGCGCGAGTCCTTTGCGCTGTTCCAGGACCTGCTCGAGTCCATCAAGCGGGACAGCATCCGTGTGCTCTCCCATGTGCAGGTGCGTCGTGAGGACCCTGCCGAGGAGGAGGCGCGCCTGCGTCGCGAGGCCGAGGAGATGGCGCAGCGCATGCAGTTCAAGCACGAGGAAGTGTCCGCCCTGCAGCAGCCAGAGGAGCCCGAACAGGGCGAGCATGTGGCGGAAATCGCGCCGATGCCGGTGCGCACCGAGCCCAAGATCGGTCGCAACGAGCTCTGCCCGTGCGGCTCGGGCAAGAAATACAAGCATTGCCACGGGCAGGTCCAGTAAGCGGTCCCGTCCCCTGTGAACCCGCGCCGCGACCGGTTTTGCCGCTCGCGGCGTTTTTCTCCCTGTTTTTCGGCCTGCGGGCCATCTATGTCTGAAGGAGCGCGCTCATGGCGGTCGGTCTTGGTCCCCTACCTACTCTGCATCCGGTTCCCGGTTTCGAACTCGGCATCGCGTCGGCCGGCATCAAGCGTCCGGGGCGCAAGGATGTCGTGGTGATGCGCTGCGCCGAAGGCTCGCGCGTCGCCGGCGTGACCACCACCAACGCGTTCTGTGCGGCTCCGGTACTGGTCACCCGCGAGCGCATGGCGGGCGAGGTGCGCTACCTGCTGACCAACACCGGCAACGCCAACGCCGGCACCGGCGCCGATGGCCTGGCCAATGCCCGCCGTACCTGCGCCGCGCTGGCAGCGCTGACCGGCGTCGACGAGACGGCCGTGCTGCCATTCTCCACCGGGGTGATCGGCGAACCGCTGCCGGTGGCCAAGATCGAGGGCGCCCTGCAGGCTGCGCTGGACGATCTGGCCGAGAACCACTGGGCCGAGGCCGCCACCGGCATCATGACCACCGACACCCTGCCCAAGGGTGCCAGCCGTCAGTTCCAGCATGACGGCGTGACCGTCACCGTGACCGGCATTTCCAAGGGCGCCGGCATGATCCGTCCGAACATGGCGACCATGCTCGGCTACATCGCCACCGACGCCAAGGTGGCGCGCGAGGTGCTGCAGGATCTGGTGCGCGATGCGGCGAACAAGTCGTTCAACCGCATCACCATCGATGGCGACACCTCCACCAACGACTGCTGCATGCTGATCGCCACCGGCCAGGCCAAGCTGCCGGAGATCACCTCGGCCTCCGGCGAGCTGTTCGCCAAGCTCAAGCAGGCGGTGTGCGAAGTGTTCATGGAAGTCGCCCAGGCCATCGTGCGTGACGGTGAAGGCGCGACCAAGTTCGTCACCGTGCAGGTCAACGGCGGCGCCAACCATCAGGAATGCCTGGATGTGGCCTACGCCGTGGCCCATTCTCCGCTGATCAAGACTGCGCTGTTCGCTTCCGATCCCAACTGGGGCCGTATCCTCGCCGCCGTCGGCTATGCCGGCGTGCCGAATCTGGATGTCAGCCTGATCGACGTCTATCTCGGCGAAGTCTGCATCGCCAGCCAGGGCGGTCGTTCGCCCAGCTACACCGAGGAGCAGGGCGCGGCGGTGATGGCGCGCGAAGAGATCACCATCCGCATCGAGCTGGGCCGTGGTGACTGCAGCGAGACCATCTGGACCACCGATCTGTCGCACGAGTACGTGAAGATCAACGCCGAATACCGCACCTGACCGCGTAGCACGCCGCAGCCCGGCCCCGCTGGCCCGGGCTGCGGTTCTGGAACTCTCATGCACCGAATCCATGTCGCGGCGGCGGTCATTCGATCCGCCGACCGTCGTGTCCTGATCGCCAAACGCCCGCTGGACAAGCATCAGGGCGGGCTGTGGGAATTTCCCGGTGGCAAGGTCGAGGCGGGTGAAACCGTCGAGGCGGCGCTGGCGCGCGAACTGCAGGAAGAACTGGGCATCGAGGTCACGACCGCGCGCCCACTGATTCAGGTACGTCACGATTATCCGGACAAGCAGGTGCTGCTGGATGTCTGGGAAGTGCTGGCCTTCGCCGGCGAGCCGCATGGTGCCGAGGGCCAGCCGCTGGCCTGGGTCGACCCCGCGGCGCTGCCCGAGTACGCGTTTCCGGCCGCCAACCAGCCGATCATCGCCGCGGCGCGCTTGCCGCACCACTACCTGATCACCCCGGAAAACCGCTCGCCGCGCCAGTTGCTCGATGGCATCGCCGTGGCGCTGGATACCGGTATCCGCCTGCTCCAGCTGCGTGCGCCTGGCCTGTCGGATGCTGCGTACCGGGCGCTGGCGATCGACGCGCTGGCGCTCTGTGCCGGCCGCGCGCAACTGATGCTCAAGGGGCCGCTGGAATGGGCCGCAGATTTTCCGGCGGCCGGCTGGCATCTGACGTCGGCCCAGCTGCGGCGCATGGCCGCCCAGGGCCGGCCGTTCCCGCCGGCGCGCTGGTTGGCGGCATCCTGTCACGATGCGGCGGAACTGGCGCTGGCCACGGCAGCCGGCGTCGATTTCGTGACCCTTTCGCCGGTGCAGGCCACCGCAACGCACCCCGACGTGGCCCCATTGGGCTGGCCACGGGCCAGCGAGTTGCTGCTAGGCTTCAACCAGCCGGCCTACCTGCTGGGTGGGCTCGGACATGGCGACCTGACTCGTGCGCTGCATGCCGGTGCGCAGGGGATCGCGGGAATCCGGGCGTTCTGGCCTGACTGAACCCCTGAACGGATCGCCGGTCTTTGCGGATGTAGCATGCAATTGTGACTGCGGCTGAGCTGCGGTGATAGGTAAAGGCTATTCGGTTTATTCCCTTAATCAATTAACCGTATGCGGCTGGTTGCGCTATCGTAGGCCCCGTTAAGTTTTCTGAACCCCCCAAAGGAGTGAGCAGATGTCTCTGATCAACACCCAAGTCCAGCCGTTCAAGGTCAACGCTTTCCACAACGGCAAGTTCATCGAAGTCACCGAAGAATCCCTCAAGGGCAAGTGGTCCGTGCTGATCTTCATGCCGGCTGCCTTCACCTTCAACTGCCCGACCGAGATCGAAGACGCTGCCAACAACTACGCCGAGTTCCAGAAGGCCGGTGCCGAGGTGTACATCGTCACCACCGACACCCACTTCTCGCACAAGGTATGGCACGAGACTTCCCCGGCCGTTGGCAAGGCGCAGTTCCCGCTGATCGGCGACCCGACTCACCAGCTGACCAACGCGTTCGATGTTCACATCGCCGAGGAAGGTCTGGCGCTGCGTGGCACCTTCATCATCAACCCGGAAGGCGTCATCAAGACCCTGGAAATTCACTCCAACGAGATCGCGCGTGACGTCGGCGAGACCCTGCGCAAGCTGAAGGCCGCTCAGTACACCGCCGCTCACCCGGGCGAAGTCTGCCCGGCCAAGTGGAAGGAAGGCGAGAAGACCCTGGCTCCGTCGCTGGACCTGGTCGGCAAGATCTAAGGCATATCGCCGATCTGCCTTGCGTGCTGGCGAGGCCGTAATCCGGCCCTCGCCAACCCAACGCCTGGACGCGAACCGTCCGGGCGTTTTATTTCCTGAATTCCGAACGGGGTACCGCTGCTCATGTTGGACACCAATCTCAAGACCCAGTTGAAAGCCTACCTGGAGAAGGTCACGC
>JAEAMG010001708.1_pt1 | contig 15670 bp, 8 predicted proteins | sample 8958741 | NCBI WGS metagenome assembly JAEAMG01 (sample SAMN16933256, study PRJNA681125) | bioreactor sludge metagenome | isolation source: anaerobic bioreactor treating anionic surfactant - SDBS | place: India: Bengaluru | collected 2019-02-28
TGCCGGGTATGGCAAAGGATGGGGGAGTCCTCCCGGCGGAGATTACCGCAACGCTGCAGGGGCCTTTTAGGGAACCTGCCGTTACCGTCCGGGCCTCCCGTGACGGGACGCTCTTTCTGGACGCCCACGTACAGGCTGACTTGCGGGAAATGCCCGCCCTGAGCGGTGCCCTAATTGTGAAACCTGGATTGCTGCCTCTTGAAGCAATGCCCTTTTCAGGCGATGAATCATTGCACGCTGTTTTTGACCTGGCCTATGACGAAGAGGCGGGCGAAGTCCGGATACACAAGATGGACTTGTCCGCGGTCGGCGCAAGCCTGCAACTGAAGGGCCGGGTCGTTCCCCATCTGCCGTCACTGGACCTGGTTGCGCATCTTGACGCGCCCGACCTTGTCCCTGTCGGGGTGCTTCTGGGTCAGCCGCTGAAAGGCGCAGCCGTTGTTGATCTCGCGGCTGCGGGAGACAACGAAGGCCTGTCCTTTACCCTCACCATGGAAGGAAAGGCACTGGAAGCCGCGCAGTTCCAGCTGCAGGCGGCGGCCCTTAGCGTGGAAGGAAACTGCAAGGCGTGGACAACGCTGCCGCCCGAAGGGCTCCAGGCCAAGATTGTTTCTAAAACGCAGGGTCTCCTGGTTTCGGGACATGCGCCGGGCGACTGGGAACTGGCCGCGCAGGTGGAAACGGACACAACAAAGACGCTGCACGTACGCTCCCTGTCGCTTTCGGACGGCAACGCGCGGCTGGAAGGCGGCTGCGAGTTCGATGTCGCCACGCGGCAGTTTCACCTGACCCTGGATGCGATTGCGGCAGCCCTTGAAAAACTGCCCATGGGTAGTGAACACATGCCCGGTGGATCGCTGCAGGCGGCAGTGAATGCGCGGGGGGTGCTTCAGCCTTTTTCTGTTACCGCGAAGGTGGACGCAACGCTCGATGCCCTTACGGATATTCCCGCACCGGCTGCCGCTCTGACAGGGCAAACCCTGCGGGCGGTGTTTGAAGGCGCCTATTCCGGAGGCACCCTTGCGCTGCCCGCTGTAACCCTTTCAGGCAAGGCCTTTAGCGCCAGTGGCACAGCCTCCTGCAATTTGAAAACCGGGGCCATCGTTTCACTGATGCAGGTGAAGATGCCGGAATTGCGTCCTATAAGCGCCGCATTTAACCAGCGGCTTTCGGGTGCTGTGTCCCTGGATGTGGACGTCTCCGGCAGCCTGGATGCCCTGTCCGCCAGTGCCGCCATCCTCGGAACGAATATTGTCTTCAACGATTTTCCCGCAGCCCGGATAAAGGCCAACCTTGACGGCGCGAACCTGGCGGGCCCGCGCAAGGAAATTCTTTTGGAAGCCCGCGCGGAAACAGGCAAAGAGGTGGTAAACGCCAAGGCTACCGCGCTGGTGGAGTCCGGGCAACTCCAGCTGAAACCGCTTGAAATCAAAAGCGGCGACAACCACATCACCGGAAGCGCCGCATACCATTTGGATGCCCGTATGCCGGAGGCGCGGTTGGAGGCCGTTTTGGGAGACCTGGCGGCCCTGGGACACCTTGCCGGGGTGCCTCTTTCGGGGAGTGCCGAAGGTGCGTTCTCCGTTGAGAAGGGCGTTTTTGCGGGCGACCTGAAGGCGCGGTCGCTCGCCTATGGAGAGACACAGGTTAAAAAAGCTGCCTTCAAAGCCCGGATGACACAAAAGGGAAAAGAGTTTTCCGGGACCGCGGATGTGGAGGCCTCCGGGGTGCGTGCCGGTTCCGTATTAGCCGATTTCGTGAAGGCGGGCGCGGAAGGAAGCCTCGAAGAAGCGCGGATGACCCTGCAAGCCCGTGGGAAACTGGAAAGGGCCGCTCCGGAACCGCAGGCGTTTTCCCTGCAGGCAAACAGCCTGGTTTTTGCCCGTGAAAGGCGGATGGTTCTGGAGGAGGTCCGGGGTCTGTTGGGAGACTTTGAATACGGCCTGGAAGAACCCGCCCGTCTCGCGGCAGGAAAGAGCGGATTCGCCGTGGAACCGGTCACGCTGCGCTTTGGTACCGGGCGGCTATATCTGGAAGGCAGGCAAGAAGGCGATTCATTGTCGGGTACACTTCGTATTGAAACCTTTCCTCTCGCCGCAGGGGCGCTGTTCAGACCGTCTTCCTTTTCGGGAACTGTGGATGGGAAAATTCTTCTTGAAGGGAGCATGGCGGCCCCGGGCGTGAGCGCCACGCTTTCCATCAAGGAAGGACGCATGGAGACCGAGGCGGGTGAAGGATTCGCCCCACTGTCGGCCGAGATCGCCGCCGATTTGAAGGAAGGCGCTTTCTCCGCCACGGTCTCCGCGGATATGGAAGATATTTTGCGACTGGAGGCGCGGTGCCGCCTGCCGATACAGGCGCAATTACAGCCTTGGATATTGGAAGCGCCCATGGAGACCGGACTGTCGGGTAATGCGGACTTTGACATCAATTTTCAGCCGCTCCTCGGCGCACTGGGTCTTGCGGAACATTCCCTTGACGGCAACATGAAAGGCGCGTTTACCCTGGCGGGCGGCCCGGATTCACCGGACATACGGGGAGAAGCGGTCATGCGGGATGCCCGGTATGAAAACGCCAGAACGGGCACCCGGCTGGAACATTTGAATGTCACGGTGGCGGGGGAGGGCGATGTGGTACGGCTTACCGAATGCGCCGCCGATACGGACAAGCAGGGGAAAATGACAGCCGCTGGAGAGATGCGCCTGTTATATGCGGAACAGTTTCCCTTCTCGGGGAAGGTTACTTTTACGGATGCCCGGTTCGCCAACCTGGAATACATGAACGGGCGCATGAACGGCGTTCTCAACGCTGAGGGCACGCTCGAGGACATGCTGGTCAAGGGCGACATCAAGATAACCCCGGTACAGGTATCCATGCCCGACGAATTGCCCGTAAAGGAACCGCCCTCCCTCAAGGTAACGGAGAAGCGGGACGGCAAGATAGTTGCCGAGGACGCGAAGGAAACGCCAGGGACTGCGGGCCAGGTGCGGCTTGATATCAATTGTGACATACCGGGTAAGGCCTATGCGCGGGCGCCCATTCTGGATTCCGAGTGGGGCGGAAAACTGCATGTGGGCGGTACCCTTGCCGAGATGAAGATAGACGGCAGGATCAAGGTGTTGCGGGGCCATCTCGATCTCCTGAACCGGCGTTTTGTCTTGCGCGACAGTGCCCTGCAGTTCCTGGACGGTTCCCCGGAAAAACCGTACCTGGACATGCTGGCGGTGGTGGAGACGCAGACCGTATCGGCCCGGCTTACAATGAAGGGGGAACTCGAGGACGTTAAAATGGAACTGACCTCCGAGCCGGAACTGCCCCAGGACGAAATTCTGGCGCATATTCTCTTCGGACGCAACCTGTCGCGCCTCTCACCGGTGCAGGCTATCCAATTGGCCCGTGTCGCGGCCATGTTCAACCAGGGACTTTCGGGTGTTCCCCTCTTCTCCGGAAACATAAAACTACCCGGTATAGACCGTTTTGATTTGCGCACGGGGGAACGGGCGGACGAAACCGCGGTCGGCATGGGCAAGTATTTCACCGACTCCGTATATGTCGAAGTGGAGCAAGGCACTACCACGGACAGCAGCAAGGTCTCCGTCGAGGTCGAGGTTACGCCCCAAATCTCCGTAAAGGGGGATGCCGACGCCAAGGAACGCAGCGGCGTCGGCGTGTTCTGGAAGAAGGATTATTAGAACGCGTGCAAGAAAGCATCTATCATCAAGTATCGTATGTTGTTCACGCTTTAGCGTGCGGGATGTATATAAGGCCCAAGAGCACGCTAAAGCGTGAACAACATACCGTGAAGACTTTCTTTGGGGCTCGGGCAATACCCGCATCAGAACGCTTGTCAGCGCGTTCCCGTCCGTACCAGCTCTTCCACGAAGGGCGCAACCGCTTCCGCATACAGGGCATGGCCTTCCGGCGTTAAATGACCGTCCAGTTCATAAAACAGTCCTTCGCGGTCCGCCTTTTGCCGAAAGGCCGTGGTGGCCGTCCGGCAGGGCAACCCGGCACGTTGGCTCGCCAGTTCCGTGCCCCGGTCCGGGGCATCGGTGGTCAGCATCTCCTCGATGACTTCAAAGCCCAGGCGCTGGACATTCGCATAGGCGTGGCGGTTTACATAGGGCCCGAGCGGAATGCCGAGAACGGCGGCCCGCCCCCCGCAATACTCCGTTATCGTACGGATATAGGATAGATTGGCGGCCGTCCTCTCTATGAACGCTTGCATGGAGGTGGTGTCCAGGGCCAGGCGCCAGACAAAATAGTTCGGACCATTGAGGGCGCTGATTACCATGAACGGATTCAGGTTGCCGCTGAGCGCCCGTTCCTTCACCAGCGGTTCCAGTGAATCGAAGCGTGCGCGGGCTTCCAGAGGTAATTGCTCGAGATTCACGCGCATCGCATTGGCATCCAGTTCACGGTTCAACTGGCTGGACTTGAGTTGCGGCGGCGCAATCGCTTCCTGTTCTCCGGTATCCAATTCCCAGGGCTGCTTTTGACCCATGAGCCGCAGGATGTTCGGAAAGGAGGCCCGTATCCACGACATCCCATCGTTCCAGTGCCTTTCCAACAGGGGTGCGTCTCCCACGCCGATGTCATCTTGCAGGAGGCAAACCAGGACCAGGTCCGGTTTTAGCACGGGAATAATCTTTTTGGCGAACCTGGCGTAATCGGCCGGACCGGCGCCGGGACTCCCGCAGTTGATTATCTCCACATCAAGCCCCGAGTCCCGCAGCCGCTGTTCGACCACCTTAACCCAAGTGTCTTCCAGGTTCACGCCGAAACCGTAGGTGAAGGAATCCCCAATGGCGACAATACGGCATTCCGGACGGCGCGCCGGATCAATCTCACGGTCGCGCAACCCCAATTGGTTGATGGAAACGGTGTAGGAAAATTCCGCTGTTTCAAAGGATTCTTCGGAGCCCGGCGGGAAAAGCAACTGCAGTTTCCCCGCCGGCGGCTTTGCGGAAAAAACGCGTTCCAGCGTAAGTTCCAGGAGCAGGATCAGCGCCACCGAAAAAACAAGGGATCCACAAAGCAGCAGCAGGTTCTTAATCTTGTTGTTGACTTTCATGCCGACCCGTTCTCCGACATCAGACATCGTTGCAGTTCGAACACTCCCGTATCCTAACAGACCGGCGGGCACATTACTAAAACTTCGACGGGCGCCCCGGCATGCTAACGCGCGAACACCTTCACCGCTTCCTGGGAAGGATACCGAGGCAGTCTAACATAGTGCAACGATAATGTTCATGAAAAAGCGCGACGATGCATATCGGCAGCCGCCTATGCCATAAGTGGGTAAGACTGGAAGCGGCGCCCACCCCGGATGCTTGCCGCAAGGCGGCAGATATGTCGCCTCGAATACAGCCATTCCGCGTAGCGCGACCGCCACACCCAATGATCAAAAAACAACGCCATCGGCGGTTGCCCCAGCCCAATCTTGTCGAGCAAGTTCAGTACTACACACCGATAGGATTGATTGTAATATAAATAAAAAATTCACAAAAATTTGGGATAGGGTGTATAATTATACGAATGATAAATATTGTTGTCCTGTTTTTGAAGTGTGGAAGTGTAAGAACTTTAACTATCAAGGAGGTCAATGATATGCGGTACGTAGGATTATACTTTGTAATAATGGGTCTTTGTGTTTCCTTTGGCGCTTCGGCGGTAACGGGCAGCAGTCCGTCGGCGGTAACGCCGTTGGATACGGTGTCGCCCGCGTTGCAATCGGTCACTGCTGTGGGAGAGAAGAATCTGTCTGCCACGTTCAGTGAGCCGATGCTGGCGTCGGGCGTTACCGCGCCGGGCAGCTACGCGGTGTCGGGCCTGGGGGCGGGCACACTTGTTCCATCGCCGTCGAGCGTATCGGGCGGGTCTGCCACAATGTCACTCGATTGGTCAACCGGAGAAATGCGCACTGACATGGAGCTGACGCTCACGGCGTCGGGCGTGCAGGACGCCGTGGGCAATCCTATCAACCCCGCGGCGAACAGCGCGTCCTGCAACGGGCTGGGCGTGGCGCCGGTGTTCAGTGAACTGACGGTAATGCTGCCGCAGGCATCCGCAGGCGAAACGGTCACGATTTATTTTAGCACGTCCGAAATGCTTCAAGCGTATCCGGAGGTGACGGTGAACGGTCATCCCGCAACCGCGCCCTTCGGCAAGGCGAACGGGTATGTCTTCAACTACGAAGTGCAGGAAGACGACCCGCTGGGCATGGCGCTGATTGAAGTATCCGGTGCGGACCTGGCCGGCAACGTGGGGACCCTGAGCAATGATGACCTTCTGGAGATTGTGAAAGCCGGAGCCGGCATGCCGCTGTGGGGCTGGCCCTGGGCGGCGGCGCTGCTGCTCGCGCTGGGGCTGGTGTTTATCAGAGAAAAAATGGGACTGTTCCCGCCGCGTACTTCAAAAGGTCCCAACGGATCGCTACACCGTGATACCTTGTCCGGCCAGCAAAAAACGAATCCGGCCCGCGGCGGGGACTGTCCCGCTTTTTTCGGTCGCGTGTGCCAAGCCCGCAAAAAATTTGGGACAGCCTCCGTCGCGGTTGAGTCCCTTGTGCATTGGTTGAAGCATTTGCGCGCGCCGGAGGCAGTCCCATTTTTTGCTTTGTTGCTGGCGTGCTCTTTGGGCTTCGCCCAAACGCCCACCGTCTCCAACGTAACTATGACGCAAAGCCCCACCGTCACTTCGACCCAGGTGGACATCTACTATGACCTCGTCGCGCCGAACGGCCCCTGTGACATTGCCGTTACCCTGTCCAAGGACGGCGGCGCGGACGGCTACAGTCATCCGGTGACTTCCATTACCGGCGATCTCGCCAACGTGACCACGGGGACGGGCAAGCACCTCTTCTGGGACCTCCGTGCCGACTACCCGGAAGAATACCTCCCAAACGCGCGTATCCTGGTAACGGCGAACGACGGCGCGGAGCCGGTCCAATATTTCCGGGATGACGACGGCGATACCTACGGTCAGGACGGCGATTCCGTATGGGCCATAGGGCCCGCTGCGCCGTATACGGCTACCTGGGGCACCGACTGCGACGACACGGACCCGGACATCAACCCGGGCATGACGGAAGTCTGCTGCAACGGCAAGGATGACGATTGCGACGGCGAAACCGACAACGCCGATGTCTGTACCTTTACATTGACCTACCTGGCCGGCCCGGGCGGGTCCATTTCCGGGACCACGCCCCAGGACCTGTATAACTGCGCGACGGGCAGCGAAGTCACCGCCATGCCGGACACGGGCTATCACTTCGTGCAGTGGTCCGACGGCGTGCTGACCGCGGCGCGAACGGACGGCAATCTCACGGCGGACCTGACCGTAACGGCGAACTTCGCCATTAATACCTACACGTTGACTTATCTGGCGGGAACGGGTGGTTCCATCTCGGGCACAACACCGCAGACGGTAAACCACGGCGCCTGTGGCACAGCCGTCTCGGCTGTGGCGGACAGCGGGTACTTCTTCTACCAGTGGTCGGACGGCGTGCTTACCGGCGCGCGCACAGATACAAACGTCACGGCGGATATCACGGTCACGGCGAGTTTCGTATCCGTCAACGTTACCTCCTTCGCCATCAACAGCGGCGCAGCGACCACGACGTACCCCGTGGTGACGCTTAACAATACCTGTGCAGGAGCGCCGACGCAGTACATGGCGAGCGAGTCCTTCGATTTCTCCGGGGCTTCCTGGCTGGCGTACGGGACGGCGCCGTCGTTCACACTGTCCACGGGGACGGGCGGTACGAAGACGGTATACTTCAAGGTGAAGAATGCCTCCGGCGAATCCAGTGTGGTGAGTGACACCATTGACCTGGGCGAGCGCACAATCCTGCTTCCGGGCAGCGTGCCGCTGGTGCTGCGGTGGATTCCGTCCGGCAGTTACCAGATGGGCCGGTATCCGGGCGAGATGGACAGTTTTGATTGGGAAGACCCGCAGCATCGTGATTCTCTAGGCTGTGACGGTCTGTGTACGGATTGCGCGGCGGGCACGCTGCCGGGCAACCGGACAGATTATATGTGGTATTGCGGCAACAACGGCGCATCTGGAACGCCGACTTACGGGACCAAGCCCGTGGGCGGCAAGACGGCGAATGCCTTTGGCCTGTACGACATGAGCGGCAACGTATTCGAGTGGTGCGAAGACGATTACCATGCTAGTTACACCGGCGCGCCGGCGGATGGGAGCGCCTGGATTGACTCGCCGCGGGTCCCGGCCCGGATGATCCGGGGCGGCCGCTGGTCTTTCAACGCCAGGTACTGCCGCTCGGCGTTTCGGGGCTACTACACGCCTGACTATCGGAACTACTACTTCGGGTTCCGCCTGGCCACAGTTCAGTGATTCCTGTCGGGTAATTCAGGGACACCCGTTAGTTGGCCCTGAATTACCTGATAGCGTTATTGCACGGAATACGGATTCCCGTGCCGGTTACGACGAGGCCATAGTAGTTCATTTTGCGGTTTTCCTGCCAGTGGTTCCCGGCTTTTTGGGCGCGACTGGCTTCGGCTCCGGCGGCATCATGCGCTCCGGGTTAATGGGGACAGCCACCTATTATAAACTATTATAATGTTCAATTTACTGGAGTCGCTGATACGGGCTCGTTACAGCGCCGATAAAGTGTCGCTGCTCGATCGCATGAACGCGGAACTGGAAGTGTTGCGCTGTCAGACGCGGTTATGTCATGACTTCCAACTGCTTGATGCATGGGGCCATGAGCATGTGAGCGGCCCCATCAACGCGGTGGGCGAAAACCTGGGCCGCTGGTTGAGGCAGCAGCGGAAAAAGGATGAAGGGTGAAGGATGAGCGTGCTAATCTTGCCTGCGTCGTTCCGGCAGGCGCATATTCAGGGTTTCCCGCAGCAGTTCCAGTTTTTCGCGGAGGCTGTAAGGGGTATAGACATAGTCCTGCTCGAACTGGAAACCGAGACGGGAATCGCGGGATGCGGCGAGCAGCGCCAGGTCTGTTCGCTCTATCTCTTCGCGGAGGAGGGCCTCCATCCGGTCCAGGAGTGCTGTCGTCTTTTCCGGGTCCGGTTCGGCCTCCTGCTGCAGGCGGAGGTCTTCAAACTCCAGGATGGCCGCATCGCTTTGCATCATGCGTTGCAATTGTTCCGCAATGACCACTTCCCGAACGGCCTGTTCGCGTTTGGCTTTTGGGCTTTCCAGGGCCGCGGTGCGATACAGTTTCAGGCCCGTTTCCATTTTTTCCGCCGCCATGCGCAGGTACTTGAGAAAGACGGGTAACAGTTTTGTCTCGGGCCCGACCTCCACGCCGGTGGCGCCACGGGCATAGTTTTCCGCGGCATTGGTCTGATTGGTGAAATCGGGATAAAAGACCATGCGTGTAACGGTGAAGGGCCATCGGGGATTGATCTGTGCGCCCAGGTATCCCTTCCACTTGTCGAAATCGGTCCAGGAATACTGGAACGTCACCGTGCGTAGCGGCGGTTCCTGCAGGAAGATGGGATTGCCGACGGCGTTGTTGGTGCCGAAATTGGGGCCCGTATCGGGCACGAGACGGGTGGCCTCGCTGAAGTGTTTCCATGCCTGGAGTACCCGGTCCCGATTCGTTGTTCCGAAATAGCGTGCAGCATGGGCGCCCAGCAGTTCCTCGAAGGGCGGTGCGCCGGTCCAGCAGGCCCACGCCCGCAGATGGGTCATGAAATTGGGCGTGTAGCCGGAGCTCCAACTCTCCAGCGTGCCATTCACCCCGTGCTTCTCCAGCGCCTCATACCGTTCCTGCCACTGGTAAGGGAAGGGGAGATAGGGGATTGTGCCATATTGCCAGGAGGCAAAGGCATCAGCCTTGCTGTAAACTTTCATATTGCGTTGACGCGCCTCGTCCATCTGGGCTTCGGTCACTTCAGCGGGGCCTATCTGGTTCAGCGAGTAGTCGCGCAGGTACCCCTGCATGCCGTCGAGTTCAAAACTCTTGCCGTTCTCCCAGGTGAGCAGCGGTATGGAATCGGCGGGCAGTTGTTGGATGAAATACCGTTTCATGTCAGCGTTTTGCGGCCGGAAATCAATGTTGTACTCCCAGGGCAGCACCTCAATGGCGGGATTTACGGCGTGGCATTCCTCAGTCACCATTGCGACGGCCCGGCTCCAGTTGCGGGCCCAGTCCTCCACGATCTCCCGGCTCGCGCCGTGATAGCCGCCCCATTGTTTGTACCAGAAACCTTCCGTCAACAGGATGTATCCCCGGATGTCGGGGAAGTTTTTCAGGATATCCCGCATCAGCAGCCGGAGTCCTTCCTCGCTTTCCGGGGTACCCATATAGCGGTAGATGACCGGCGCGTACACCTTCAGACCGTAGCGCGCGGCCCGGTCTATCACATCCCGTAGCCGGGCGGGATCCTGCCGTCGGGTAAGGAACAGCATGCGCCCGTAGAACTCGGTGGCGGTGTCCGCGGCGGTGGCATCGCCGTTCGGATTGGCGTAGCAAGAAGCGAAAATACCGTCGAAACCGTCGTGTACCAGGTTGGCGAACAGGTTGTCCGGCCATTCCATCCACCCCATCCAGGAATGGACCATGCGCGTGTCATAGAGGCTGTGTCGCACCGTCTGCAGGTCTCCGGGAAGAAATGGCCCCCCGCGCAGATTCATCCGGGCTTCGAGGTTGTAGAGGCCGAACATGGCGCCCCGGTCATCATATCCGCACACGACCAGGCGTTCCGGTCCCGCCAGGAGTTCATAGTCCTTGGGGCCTTTGAGCGCCGTGCCGCATCCGGGTAACTGGTCACGCGTGCCTACCACGATACAGCGGCCCAATTCCTTCCAGTTGGCCAGGGATTCACGTTCTTCCAGGGCTACCGTGACGCCCATGGATACGCTTAAATAGTCCTGAAAATCCTGTACCGCAGTGCCCAGCGACACCGAACCGGCCGGGCGCCATATCAGCGTCCAGCCCTGTTCCGGCAGCGCCAGTTCGCCGGACAGGGGCAATGCCTCGGTGTCGCGTGTCGCGGTGTGAATAGGGCCTTCGGAAAGTCTTCGATGGTAAGCGTAGGATTCTTCTTCGGGAAGTACGCGTTCCACTTCCACGGCGAACTCCCGGCTGGTGATTTCGGCCGGGGCCTGCGCCATGGCATACAAGGATAGGAGGAGCGGCACGAACAGCAGGCTGGGAACGCAGACAAGGGCCGGCGCGTAGGGGTGGAATTTGCGGGTAAAACCGTTCATAAATACTCCTTTTACCTTGAGGAATCAGTTCCTTGTTTTCCCCCTTATCCTTTAAGGAAATGCGACACAGTTGCGTATCCTGTTATCTGAGCCTTCACGCGGAGCGCGGTCTCCGGAAGGTTTAGTCTTCGTCCGTGTGTTTCAGGCGTTGGAGCATGCCTTTAATGTCCATTACCCCGCGGATGGCGACATAGACCGTAATGGAAGAATACCATACGACGCAGGCCATGGTTGCAAGCCACCAGAATCCGTGTGCAGGCATCATCAGGCTCCTTTCGTTTCAGATGTTTTTGGTTTCAGCAGGGATCCTACGATCATGGCGGAACCCGCGATCAGATAGGTGGCGATGTTCGCAAAATGAGGCCCTACAATGTCCTTCACGAAATGCCGGGTGGCGGGCAGTTGCTCCAGCACCAGGAAGGTGATGGGGATGATGGCGCCGGAGAGGATGGCGCCTGCGGCGCCCCAGCTGTTGGATCGTTTCCAATAACAGCAGGCGATGAGCAGGATGACCATGCTGGACAGGTAGATATTGGCGGTAACCGTGAGATAGTCCCACAGGTTACCGCGCAGGGGATACCAGAGGCCGTAAAAGAGCAGGAATATCCCGATTAAGGCGACAATGAAGCGGCTGATCAACAGTCCGCGCTTTTCGCTCCATTGTCCTTTGTGGAAGGGGGCCAGAATATCGTTGTAGATGACGCTTGACCAGGTAAGCATGTACGAGGCGTCCGTGGACATGTCAGCCGCCAGCATGGCGGCCACCAGAATACCCATTAGACCCATCGGCACAATCTTGCTCAACAGCATGGGCATTGCCATAAGCGTGTTGTCTCCGACTTCCTCCGGGGTGAGTACAGCCAGCGCGGTGATCCCCCAGACCACGGGAATCAGCCAGCGGCACAGGAAAAAGAAACTGGTGCGCGTATAAACCTGCCGCCCTGTCCGGGTGTCCTTGGCCGCCAGCAGGCGCTGGATGGTGGTTTGCCAGGTCAACACCATCGCCATACTCAGCATGGCATTGGCCACCACGTATTCCCAGCCCATCTTCGGATGCACGAAGGGGTTGAAACCGCCCGCGCCGTAGCGCTGCTCGACGGCCGTGGTCAGCTGTTCCCACCCGATGTTGACCAGAATCAACACCGTGACGGCGAGGAGGCCCGCGCTCATGACCACAAATTGCAGGAAGTCGGTGACCAGCACGGAGAGCATGCCGCCCAGCACGGTATATACGGCGACACTCACCAGCAATACGGTCATGGTGATTTCCAGGTATTTCGGGTCAAAGCCGCACACGGTCACCAGGAAGTCGCCGCCCGTGCGCAGAAACACGCCCATGTTGAGCAGCCCGCCCAAAACGATTACCACCCCGCTCAGCCAGCGGATTCGTTTTCCGAAACGCATTTCAAACAACTCGGGAATGGTCATCACGCCCGCGTCGCGCAGCGGCTTCACGCAGAAACCGGTGTACCCGACGAAGAACATGGACAGGGCGGCAAGCACGCCCGGCACCGCCCCGGAAAACCCGTTTACATAACCGCTTTGCGCGGTATACATGCAGGTGACGATGCCGAATTCGGTGGCGGCCAGCGAGGCGATACCGAGATACAGGTTCATCTCGCGTCCCGCAATCAGGTAATGCTCCACCTTGCCCACATACTTGCGCACCGCAATCCCGGCGATCATGGTTGCCAGGATATAGACACCCACAATACTGCCGTCCAGCCACGTAAAGTTCGTCATTCCGTTGGTTTCCCGTCTGCCTGTAGATTAAAGCCCGGGAGCATTCTCCCCGTTAGCAATATCTTTTACTTACGAAAACAACCAACACCATAATAATCATAGGATGGGGTATTGCGCAAACAGCATAGCCACTATTTTCCGGAATGCATGCAGGCCGGATTCCTATGGGCCCTGAAGGATTCAAATTGAACGAAGTGACAGGGATTTGTTACAGTCGCCTGTATAAACAAGGAGAACCAGTATGAATGCGATTCCGAAGGCAGAATATGGTGAACGCATAGCGAAATTTCAGGCGAATATCCGCTCGGCGGGCCTGGATGCTGTGTTGGCCCATTCCAATGAAGCCGATTTCGCCAACATTCGCTATCTCAGTGAATATTGGCCCACCTTCGAATCAGCGGGTGTGTTCGTGCCGGCGAAAGGCAAGCCTGTGCTGATCATCGGCCCGGAGAGCGAGGCCTATGCGCAAGGCCGCAGCCTCATTCCCGATATCGCCATGATGGTGGAGTACCGCGAGTCGGCCGACCCCGAATACCCCGGTATCCCCGTGGCCGATTATGCGCGCGTGGCAAAGATGGCCATGGGAAAGCGGCCGCTGAAAAAACTCGGGCTGGCCGGGTTTTCCATCATGCCCCTGCCGGTTTATTTCAGCCTGCAGCGGGAGTTTCCCGGCACGGAACTGATTAAGGCCGACGATACCCTGGTGAGCCTGCGCATTATCAAGACCGCCAATGAAGTGAAGCTGATGAAAAAGGCCTATCAAATCAGCGAGCAGGCCATAGACGCCATCCTGGGCGAAATCAGGCCCGGCATGACGGAACTGCAGGTCATAGGCATTGCCCAGCGCGAGATCTACAAGAATGGCGGCGAATATGAGGGGCACGCGCTGTACTGTTTCTGCGGGCCGGGAACAAAGCACGCCATTTCGCGGCCCACCCATAACAAGATAAAACGCAACGAAGTCATTCAACTCAATATCGGCGCGCGTGTGGGCGGTTACTCCTCCAGCGTGGGCGTGCCCTGTTCCATCGGGAAACTGCCGTCTCGCAAAAGACGCCTCGTGGAATTCGGCCTGGAAGCCCATCTGAAAACATACGAACTCATGAAAGGCGGCAAGGATGCCGCCACGGTCGTCCGGGAATACGAAGCCTTTGTCGAGCAACGGGGCTTCAAGCAACACATGCTCTATGGACCCTGCCATGGCATCGGCATGATGGAAGTGGAACGCCCCTGGCTGGAATCCACTTCGGCCTATACGCTCCAGGAGAACATGATGTTCCAGGTGGACACCTTCTTCCAGGACAAGGATTTCGGCCTGCGCTGGGAGAATGGCGTGCGCGTCACCAAAACGGGCGTGGAAAGACTGTCGAAGAAATTTCAGCGTATGGTGGAACTGTAACCTGCCCGAGGGACTGAAGGGCTTCACTGTGGGTGTTCAGTCCTGTGTCCGGGATACGGGGCATTCCCGTTACGGCAGGCCGGGGATGTGGAGATCGGCACAGCCGGGCAGGGTGGGGACCCGTTTGTCGCAGGCAATGGCCCACATTTCCCAGCCGCCGTCAATGTAGTTATCGTTGGCGGGCCGCCCGCAGGCCTGGACGAACAAATACCATTTATCCCCTATAAGGTAAAAGGCCGGCGTGGCGACGTGATACAGGGTGCGGTCGTCATAGAGGCCGTGCCATTGGGTTTGAAGCACGGTATCCAGGTTGAGTTGCTTCCACCCTTTTTCGGGGTCTGTGCTGACCGCCAATCCGGGCCGCCAGCGAGCGCCATGTTCCACGCCTACCTCGATACACAGCACATAGGTGTTGTCCACCTTCAGAACCTGGTGCCATTCGTAGTAGGCGTTGGGTGTGGATTCAAAAATCTGTCCCATGCCGCGCGGATCGTCCTGGTTGTATTGGCGTATCCAGGTCTTGCCATCCAGCGAAGTGGCAAGACGGATACCCGGCAGTATGCCGTCTTTGCCCCGGTAGGAGTAATACATATACCAGTCCCAGCGTTGGGCATCGGTGTTCCATTCCCGCAGGACCGCCGCCTGGGATGCCATGTCTTCATCATAAGGGGCGGCCGCCTCCGGAGCCAGCACGGGGCCGGAGCCGAATCGGGAAATGTTTGCGGTGGTGACGTCCGAATACCCATCATTGCCCGCCGGGCAGATCGCCAGGCCGATGCGATCCTGCACCGTCCCCGTGGTTCCGGAGTAGTACATATAGTAGGCATCCTCTTCGGGAATGTAGAGGACGGTATCCAGGCGGATGCTGCCGGAATCCCATCCGGCTTTGGAAGGTGTAAATATTGGATTGTGTTCATCCTGATGCCACTGGAAGGGATCTTTTGTATCCGCCCAGGCCTTGCCGATAGCGGCTGTGTTCCGGTTTGATGCCGGTACGGCGCCGTAGAACATAATCAACCGCCCGGGAATCTTGGGATTGGGCAGGATGCACGGTTCCTCGATTTGCTGCGACATCCATTCATGATCGGCGCGGGCTAAAACGATTTCCCCGCGAATCGCGTGGTCGCCGGTCGGGGGAGGGGGGCTATTCACGTCCGTATCTCCACGGGTAACGCCAGTTTTTTCCGCCACTACGTCCGCATCACTGTCGCCCGGCCATACAGCAAGAGCGCCGGCAATCACGACACACATTGCCAGCCAATAGGGATATTGCATCAGAAACCACCTTTATTATTTACCAACGCGGGCATTGACCGCAACCCCAAA
>JAEAMG010001729.1_pt1 | contig 15591 bp, 12 predicted proteins | sample 8958741 | NCBI WGS metagenome assembly JAEAMG01 (sample SAMN16933256, study PRJNA681125) | bioreactor sludge metagenome | isolation source: anaerobic bioreactor treating anionic surfactant - SDBS | place: India: Bengaluru | collected 2019-02-28
CCCGAACGGCAACGAGGTCCAGTTCAAGGTCAATCTCAAGGACATCATCCGGGGCCGGAAGATGGACATGCGCCTGCAGGAGGGCGATGTCGTTTTCGTCCCCGAGAGCTTCTGGTAGACGAGGGAGCGACAGGATGCCCGTCCTTCGATCGATCTCGCACCGCAAGGTCCTCAACTCCCATGTCGGCTTCACCACGGAGTTCCTCGTCAGGCTCGACGACGGATCCCTGGGCCGGGCCGCGGCCCCGCAGGGCGAGACGATCAGCATCTACGAGGACCGCCAGGCCGGCCTCGACCCCCGGGCCGTTATTGAGGCCGTTCGGGCGGACGGGATGTTCGGGTCCGAGCTGGACCAGGCCGCCTTCGACGGCTATCTGCAGGGCCGCATCCCCCGGTTCGGCCGCAACAACGCCTTCGCCCTGTCCGAGGCTTTTTTCGCGGCCGCCAGCCGGACCCGCTCGTTCTTCGAGCTGGTCGGGCTGCCGGAGCGGGCGCCGGAACGTCCCCGCCTGTCGCTGAACGTCCTCAACGGCGGCTGGCACGCCTATACCAACCCCGTCTTGAGCGACTTTTCGGAGTTCATGCTGGTCGCCCGGAGCCGGGACCTGGACGAGGTCATCCCCGAGCACAACGCCATCCAGAAGGCCGTCCGCGAGAAACAGCTGGCCCTGCCCAAGGTCGTCGTCTCGGGCCACCCGGTCCACGGCTTCGCCACGCGCGACAACCGCGCGGTCGTCGAGCTCCTGCTGAAGATCGTCGACGGGCTGGGCTTGGCCGGTAAATACGACCTGATGATCGACGCCTCCGCCGGCGACCTCTCGGACGGCCGCGGCTATACCTTCGGCGTGACCGATGGGCGGACCCGCTCGGCCGAAGAGCTCGTCGCGTACTGGTCGGCCATGATCCGGGACTACAGCCTCCGCTTCCTCGAGGACCCGTTCGGCGAGAAGGACTTCGCCGGCTGGCAGGCCCTGACCGCGTCCCGCGGCCCGTGCGACATCATCGGCGACAACCTCTACTCGTCCGACGAGGCCCGCATCCGGGACGGGGCCGGCCGCGGGTTGGCCACGGCCGCCGTCATCAAGCCCAACCAGGCCGGCACGGTCACGGCTGTGGTCCGGGCCCTCCTCGCGGCCCGCGAGACCGGCCAAATGCCCATCACCTCCCACCGCTCGATCAGCACGGAATCGACCTTCCTGTCCCTGCTGACCTGCGCCCTGGGCGCCCCGGTCGTCAAGATCGGGCCTCTGGCCAGCGACTATTCGTCGGTCGTCCGGCTCAACGAGATGATCCGCCTGACGGAGGGCCCCGATGGCCGTTGAGACCGTGATCCACACCATCCGCCACGGCCATACGGCGTACAACCTCGAAAAACGGTACGCCGGCACGATCGACGTGCCGTTGAGCGAGAAGGGGATCGCCGATTGCCGCCAGGCCGCCGCCCACCTGTCCGGCCGGCGGTTCGACGTCGTGGTGACCTCCGCGCTGTCGCGGGCCATCGAGACGGCCAGACTGCTCGTCGGGGACGCCGCCCCTCTCGTTTCGACGCCCCTCTGCAACGAGCGCCGGTTCGGGATCATGGAAGGACATACCTGGGAGGAGGTCCGGACCTTCGACCCGCCGATCATGATGATCGAGGTGGGCGGCGATCTCCACACCGTGGATCCGAAGGACGGCGAGCCGTTCGAGGACGTCTGGGAGCGAGCCAAGGCCTTCCGGACCTTCCTGTTCGAGCATTACGCCGGCCGGGGCCTCCTGGTGGTATCCCACGGCGTCTTCCTGCAGATGTTCAACGGGCTCCTGCGCGGCTTGAGCTGCATCCCGTCCCTGGGGCGGTTCCCCCTGACCATGGAGCTGGCCCGGTTCCGTTGCCTCGACGGCCGGCTGGTCGAGGAGAGCGTGGAGCGGTTGCTCGGGCCCGTCCGGGAGGCCAAGTTCTGACATGGCCGCCAAGATCCGCGACATCAAGACCGTCAAGCGGCTGCGCAAGACCATGGCCTACGCCCGCCTCCGGCTGCGCCTCCCCATGCGCGAAGCGGCCTACGTCGACGATCGCGACCGCATCGGCAACGCCGAGCTCGTCCGCATGGACTGGCCGGCCGGGCGCCCCAAACCCCGCATCGGCCTGGTCCGCGATGTCGAGAGATACCCGCGCTGGACCAAGTACGCCCGGTTCCTGGAGACCAACGGCTTCCCCTTCGAGTTCTTCGACATCCACGCCTACGACTGGATCGCCAAGGCGCGCGGCTTCGACGCCATCATCGGCATGGTCTCCAACGAGATCAACCAGCTCGAGGAGATCCGGATCAAATACCATTTCCTGGAGACCGTGCTGGGCAAGACGTGCTATCCCACGGCGTCCCAGGCCATCCTCTACGAGAACAAGTGCCTGGAGGCCTTCATCGCCGAGGCCTACGGGCTGCCGTTCGCCAAGACCCGCATCTCCCAGAGCCGGGAGGACGCGCTGGCCATGCTCGCCGGCGTGAGCTATCCGCTGGTCAGCAAGATCAACCATTCCTCGGGGTCCATGGGCGTCGAGCTGGTGCGGACGCCCCGCAAGGCGCGGCGGATCATCCGCCAGGCCTTCTCCCAGAACGGCCGGAGCATCCACGTGCCCTGGTTCCGCCAGAAGAACTACGTCTATTTCCAGGAGTTCGTCCCCAACGACGGCTACGACATCCGCGTCGTCGTCATCGGGCCTCGGGCTTTCGGCTATTACCGGAGGGTGCCGGCCGGCGATTTCCGGGCCTCGGGCATGAACATCGTCGAGAAGCGCGGCCTGCCCGAGGAGGCCCTGCGCATCGCCTGGGACGCCAACCGGCGGCTGCGCAGCCCGCAGCTCGTCGTCGACATGGTCCGCGGCCTGGACGGCCGGTTCGCCATCGTCGAATTCTCCTACTTCTACCAGGTGGAGACACCCGAACAGCTCAAGGTTGACGGCGTGCCGGGCGCCTACGTCCTCGGCGGCGACGGCCGGATCCGGTTCGAGCCCGGCCGCTACTGGGTCCACGAGCTGGCGCTGCGCGAGTTCCTCACCGATGCCTACCTGTCCGGCGGCCCCGCCGCCTGTTCCTAAATCCACCCGAGGACCCATGACGATCAAGCCCCCGCCACCTCTGGACCAGATCAAGGACCACATGGTCGAGACCCTCAAGGGCCAGGCCGCGCTGAAGCGGGTCCGCAAGTCCATGCTGTTCTCCCGTTTGCGGCAGCGCCTGCCGATGCCCGAGGCCTCTTACGTCGATGACCGCGGCCGGATCGAGGACGCCGAGATCGTCCGTCTCGCTTGGCCGCCCCAAATCCCCAAGCCCCGGATCGGCCTGGTCCGGGACACCGAACGGTTCCCTCACTGGACGAAGTACCGCCGGTTCCTGGAAACCAACGGCTTCGAGCACGAGATCTTCGACATCCACGCCCACGACTGGATCGAGCGGGCCCGGCGCTTCGACCTCGTCGTCGGCATGGTCTCCAACCGCATCGACCACCTGGAGGAGATCCGGGTCAAATATCATTTCCTGGAGACCGTCCTGGGCAAGAAGACCTATCCGACGGCCGCGATGTCGGTCCTGTACGAGAACAAGTGCCTTGAGGCCTTCCTGGCCGAGGCCTGGGACCTGCCGTTCGCCAAGTCCTATGTCTGCTACCGCCGCGACGACGCCCTGGCCATGCTCGAGAGGCTACATTACCCGGTCGTCAGCAAGGTCAACGAATCCTCCGGCTCGATGGGCGTCGAGCTCGTCCGCGGTCCCCGCGAGGCCCGCCGGATCATCGGCCAGGCTTTTTCCCGGCGGGGCCGGCCGCTCTATGTGCCTTGGCTCCGCCAGAAGAACTACGTCTACTTCCAGGAATACATCCCGAACGACGGCTACGACCTCCGGGTCATCCTGATCGGCGACCAGGCCTTCGGCTATTACCGCAGCGTCCCGGGCGGCGACTTCCGGGCCTCCGGCATGAACACCGTCGAGAAACGGGCGCTGCCGGCGGAGGCCATCGGCGTGGCCCGCCGGGTCCAGGAGCGCCTCAAGAGCCCCAAGCTGGTGGTGGACATGGTCCACGGCCTGGACGGCCGCTACATGATCATCGAGTATTCGATCACCTGCCTGACCGACCACCCGACGGACCTCGAAGTCGACGGGGTGCCCGGCATGTACGTCCTGGGAAAGGACGGCTCCATGCGCTTCGAGCCGGGCCGCTACTGGGTCCACGAGCTGGCCCTGCGGGAGTACCTGAAGGACACCTATCTCGCCGGCGCCTGATCTTCGGCCGCGCCGGCCGTGGCGCGAGATAAAAGGCAGAGGCGAGAGCCTAGTCAGCAGACGGTGACGACAAGCCCGGTGCGGTTGATCGAGAATTCGAAGAACCGGGCCTTGTCGTTGGGCGGATCGGCGTCGAGCATCCTCCGGACGGCCGCCGCGTCCGCCGCCGTCGGGCAGGCGATGAGCAGGAAGCCGCCGCCGCCGGCGCCCAGGAGCTTCGATCCCAGCGCGTAGGGCTTGATCCGTTCCCGCAACGCCTCGATCACCGGGGTCGAGTGGTCCGGGTCCAAGTCGACATTGAGCCCCCAGGCCAGATCGAGCAGCCCGCCGAACCGGGCCATGTCCCGCATGCCCATGGCCTCGGCCATCAGGGGAGGAAAGGCGTGGAGGCGGCCCAGGGTATCCATCGCGCCCCGGTCCCGGTCAAGGTAGCGGCCGACGACGTCCTGCAGGATGTTCTTGGCCAGCCGCCGCATCCCCGTGTAATAGAGGAGGGTCCGCCCCCCGTTGGCGGCCGGGTCGAGCAGGTCCGCGGGCACGGGACGAACGCAGGGATTGGGGACAAGCCCCGGTGCCGTCTCGATCATCTTGACCCCTTCGACGACGCCGCCGATCTGGTCCTGCCAGCCGCCGCCCGTTGTCATGGCCTGTTCGAGCCGGAGGACGGCGTGCACGAGGTCCCGCCCCGCCAGCGGCCGGCCCGTCATCCGCCCCAGAACGGACATCAGGACGGCCCCCATGATGCTCGACGTCCCGAGGCCGCTGCCGCTAGGGATGGCCGCCAGCGTCGTCAGCTCGATGCCGCCGCCGAAATGCTGGAGCGCGCTTTGGAGCGTCCGGCCTCGGGCCGGCCCGTCGGAGGCCTGGCGCGGCGCGAACCCCGACAGGGCCAGCGCGGCCTTGGCCAGGGCGAACGGGCTGCCCGGGTCCCGGTAGTCCAGAAGCTCGTCCACGGTCCTGACGACCAGGCGGGCGCTCTGGTCGATGGAGTTGATGCGGATCTCCGGCCGGCCGATGACCCGGGCGAAGGCCTGGATGGGCGGCTGGCCGTTGAGATCGACGGCGGCGTTGATGACGCGGCCGCCCCGCTCCAGGGAGTAGGGGGGCGTATCGGTCCAGCCGCCGCCCAGGTCGAGCCGGGCCGGAGCCCGGCCCCAAACGATCTCATCGGGCCGGAGGACGCTGCGGGGCGCGGCCGGCCGGCGCCCGGCGCGGTTGCCGGCCTGGCCGACGATGGTCCGGCCGAGGTGGCGGAAAGCCGCTGCCCGGAGCGCGCCGGCCCAGACGCTCAGGCGGGTTGCCGCGTCGAACGGCGCCCCCAGATCGGGGAGCGCGGCCCTATCGTCGGCGGAGAGCCCCGCGGCAAGCGCCCGGACGATCTCCCGTTCTCCCGGCCGCGCGCCGGGTGGCCCGCCGCGGCGACCGGCCTGGCCCGTCAGCGCGTCCCGCAGGACCGATCCGGCCGTGTGGAGAAGACGGGAAGCGCCCAGGGCATCGAGGCGGACCGCGGCGCGGGGCGGACTGGCGGCGCTGCGGGCGGCCGCCCGGACCAAGGCCGAAATCCATGGGACCCGCCGGTCCGGTGGCGCGTCCCGGATCAGATCGGCGATCTCGCCGGCCGAAAGCTCATCGGGCAGGGCGGCGCCCTCCGCCAGCCCGCTGAACAGCATATCTCCGCGAAGCGTCCGCCGCCGGGCCCGGAACGCGTCCAGGTCGGCCCTCTCGGCCATCTCCTCGAAGCTGTAGCGGTCGGCGGCGCGCCACCGGGCCTTGTCGGCGGGGCTAGCCTGGTCCGGGTCCGACAGCCACAGCCAGTCCCGATGCTCGGCGTTCGCCCGGACGATGGGGAAGAAGCGGCCGTTCCAGGCCGTTTGCCGGTCCGCGGCGGCGCCGGCCGGCCAAACATCCTCCGGCCCGGCCCCCATGGCGGACAGCCACCTCCGGAGCGGCCGGCCGCCGAGGCGCCCGCCCCGGTCGGCGGGCAGGTGGAACACGTCATCCGACGAATACACCCGCACGAACCAGCCCCGCCGCCCGTCGCGGCCGGTCCCTTCGAGAACGTCGATGGAGCCGGACTGCGGCAGCGCCAAGGGGCTCCGGATGTCGAGCCCGGCGAGGACGTTCCGTCCCGGCAGCGTCAGCGGCGCCTCGATCCGGCAGCCCTCTATCCAGGAGCCCCGGCCCCGGACAACGCCTCTTGCGTCGAGGCGCGAATCGATGATCGCCGCGCCGGGCTTGGCGGCCGCCCGGCCGTCCCCGGCGGCGGCGAGCGTCCGGCCGCTGGCGAGCAGGTCCGGGAGGGTGCCGAAATGCAGGAACCGGAACCGGGAAGCGACATGGACGTGGAAGGGGAGCCCTCTCAAACCCCGATGGAGCGCCCGCAGGGCGTTCTCGTCCACGGCCGAGCCGGCGGCCCGCACCAGCCCGATATAATCGTCCGGCCGCGAGTCCCGGCCGAGGGCGCAGCAGATCTCGCTGTAGATGTCGAGTCCCGGCCCTTTGACCGCGGCGGCCACCGGCCCGGTCCCGGATATCTCGAGAAGCCGGACGGCGGCGTCGGGCCCGAGGTTCAGGATGCCGATATCGAGGACCGATCGCCCCCCCTTGTCGATCGCGCCGCGGGCCGCCTGTTCCTCTGGAGAGGGCTTCTGCAGGAAAAGCCGGACCTGGCCGTTCGGGCCGCGGCGGTAAACGCCGTGGTGGCGGGCCCGCTCGGGACGGACCAGGGCCCCGACGCCCGTAACACCTTCGTCCCTGAACTCCACCGACTCGGCGTCGATGTCGAGGAGAACGTCGCCCGACGCCACGACCACCTGCCCGCCGCCGCCCGCCGGCCGGGGCAGCCGGAGATACACCGGCGCCAGGCGGTCGAAGAGCGTCGTGCCGAGCGCGCCGCCCTGATCGCCGGGAACGGGCACGAAGAGCTTGCCGCACGGCCCGTAAGGCGGCAAGCGCTTGGAATCCCCGCCGGCGTGGATGATGAGGACGCGGAGCCGGCCGAAGATGCCGGCCCAGGCCTTGGCGCCGCGGCGGGCCGCAGTGCGGGGGCGGCCGCCCGTTTCGAGCTCGAGGACCCGGCGGAGGCATTGGACCGTCGAGCCGCCCGAACCGGCCCTCCGTCCGCCGGGGTCGGGGACGACCAGGACCCGGCCGACGCCCCGGATGAGGCCCAGGGAAGCGCGGGCTTCGATCAACTTGCCGTAGGCGTCCGCCTGGCGGGCGTTCGAAGCCGTGACGACCAGGTAGTCCCAGTCGGGGTCGAACGGACTCGCTTTGGCCGCGGGCATTGTTGTTGTTTCTCTTGCGGATCGCGGATGAGCCCGACTCTAACAAAGGGGTTGGGGCAAGTCAAGGCGGCCCGGGCGGCCGGGAAAATAGCCGCTGTCCCCATTTCTCTTGACATCGCTGGCCCAGTTTTTATACAATCCGCCCACGCTTTCTCACCAGGGAAACCCGACATGACAGGCAGATCAATGGGTATGGCCGGCTTTCCGGCGGCCCGCCTCTCGGGCCCCTGCTTGTCCGGTCGCCCGGATCGCCCTTAATCCTGATAGCGCCGAGCCGGGCCGGGCGCTTGTGATCGAATGTCCAGGCCGAACGAGGCCCTTTTGACGCCCCGCGGCGCCCATCGGCGGTAGCCTATCTCCATGGCCCGACAAACGGCGATGAGGGATCCCATGTATACCTCCGGAGAATACCTGCGGAAGAACCCGACCTGGGGATCGGAGGATTCCGCATGGAAGGCCGCCCGGATCCTCGAGATCACCGAGCGGAACGGGCTCGTGCCAGAAAGCGTATGCGAGATCGGTTGCGGAGCGGGGGAGATCCTCGATCAGCTTCATCTGAAGATGCCCCAAGCGGTCTCCTTTTCCGGTTATGAGATCTCCCCGCAGGCTTTTGCCCTCTGCCAGGCGAAGGAGAAAAGCAGGCTCCGTTTCTTCCTGAAAGATCTCCCCGACCAGGGCGGCCCGGCCTTCGATCTGGTGCTCCTGATCGATGTGTTCGAACATGTCGAGGATTACTTAGGCTTTCTTCGAAAAGTCCGGCCGCTCGGAAAGAATACGCTCTTCCATATTCCCTTGGACCTTTCCGCTCAGGCCGTCATGCGCGAGAAGCCTATTCTCCATGCTCGAGAACAGGTCGGCCATCTTCACTATTTCACCAAGTCTACGGCCCTGGCGACGCTGCGGGATGCCGGATACGAGATCGTCGATTATGTGTATACCCAACGTTCGACCGATCTGCCGGCGAAGACGTTGGGTTCTTTCCTGGCGAAGCTGCCCAGGAAGCTCGGCTTTGTTCTGGCCCGAGACCTCTCCGTCCGGACATTTGGAGGCTATTCACTCTTGGTGTTGGCCCGAGACGCGGTCAAGACCTGATTCCTAATAGGTTTTTCTGCCGCAAAACGATAATGGCCCGCTTAGCGCGCACGGTTTTCGCCGGCTACCCGCATCATCTCGTCCAGCGGGGCAACTACGAGCAGGCCGTGTTCGCGACCGATGCCGATCATCGCCGTTATCTCGAGTGGCTGCGTCAGAACGCGGCGCGCTACGGCGTCGACGTCTGGGCCTATTGCCTGATGCCGAACCACGTCCACCTCATCTGCGTTCCGGCGACCGACGGGGCCATGGCCCGGGCCTCGAATGCCCTTCACATGAGGTACGCCCAGTACTTCAACGGCCAGCGCGCCCTCCAGGGCCACCTCTGGCGGGCCCGGTTCATGTCCTGCGCCCTCGATGACCCGAGCGTTCGCGAGGAGGTCCGGTTCGTCGAGACCAATCCCGTCCGCACCGGCCTGGTCGGCCGCGCCGAAGACTATCCCTGGTCGAGCGCCCGGGCCCACGTGAGAGGGGAGACCGATCCTGTCCTGGCCGACGGGTTCTCCCTGACCCGGGACATCGGCGACTGGCGGGCCTATCTCGAGGGCCGGGGCGACGAGGCCCTCCTGGCCCGGGTTCGCTCCCGCCTGAAGACCGGCCGTCCCGCCGGCGACGCCGATTTCGTGAAGAAGCTCGAGGCGATCGCGGGACGGCGGCTCGAGGCGCTGCCGAGAGGCCGGCCGCGGAAAGCCTCTAGATCTCTCCTGGAAGAAAACAAGGCATGACCTCCGCCATGCTGACACGGGCCAAAGAGTTTGTCGGGGCGAGAAGGGACTATGTCACGACGTTCGCCAGCACCATCATCATCCAAGCCTGCGGCGTCGTCACGGGGATCCTGACCGCCCGATTGTTGGGCCCGGCCGGAAAAGGGGAGGTCGCGACCGTCCTTTGGCTGCCCAACCTGATGGTCTCCGTCGGCATCCTCGGGCTTCCTCAAGCGACTGCATTCCTGGTGAGCCGCCAACGTGCCAGGGGAGAAGCCCTGACCGGCGTCGGCTTCTGGATCGCCCTGGCCCTGGGCACAGTCCAGGCCGCGATCCTCTATCCGCTAGTCCCGTTGATCCTGGGCCCCCGGGCGGTCCATCTCGCCGGGATAAGCCGCCTGTTCCTGCTGTACATCCCGGTGGCCTATTTCGGGCTAACGCTGCTGGGGATCGACCAGGGATATCAGAAGTTCGGCCGCTACAACCTTCTGCGGATGCTCCCTCCTCTCGGTTATGTGGTCGGTCTTGCCTACCTTTTCCTGGCCAAGAACGCCAACGTCACAAGCGTCCTGCTGGTCAACCTGGCCGCCCAGCTGATCGCCAGCGCTATCCGGGCCGGGGTTGCGGGGAAACGGCTGTTCCATGCCCGTTGGGCGGCCTTCCTCGAGCATGGCCGCGACCTGTTTAAACAGGGTTTCATCTTTTTCTGGCCGGCCTTGGCCGGCATTGTCCTGATGAAGACGGATCTTGCCCTGCTGATCCATCTCGAGACATCGGAGCAGCTGGGCTATTATACGGCGGCTATGGCCATCGCCATGGGACAGACCGGCGTCTCGACGTCCCTCATCCAGGTGAGCTTTCCCAAGGTCTCTTCGATCTCCCGGGCCGATGCCGTGGCCATGTTGCGCCGGCATCTGGCCAAATCTCTTGCCCCGATCGCCGGCATGGCCCTGGTCGTGGCCCTTTTGTCCCCGTTCATCATTAAGTATCTTTTCGGGCCTAGCTTCATGCCGGCCTTGCCGATGACCTATGTCCTGATCGCGGCCATTTCGGTCTGGGGGATCGGCCAGGTGCTGGAGAACGGGCTTCGGGCCATGGGCTACGGCGCTCCCGGCGCACTGGCCAACGGGATCGGGATCCTGGTCCTGGCGGCGAGCTCACTCGTTCTCGTGAAGTCCCTTCGGGGCCTGGGGATGGCGGTCTCCATGGGCCTGGCGCTGTTGACCGTTGTGGGCATTCTGGGGATCTGCCTGCGCCGCGTTTCCAAAGAATGTACTCCGGAGGTGGGGAAACCCTCCCATGGCCGTTAAGGACCCGGTAACCTGGCTTCTGTGGACAGGGTGTTTGCTGCTCTGCGCTCTCCTGCTCCGCCCGGGGCACAAGACACTCGGGAACTTGCGCTGGCTTAACCCCCGTCTCTATTTCGGGATCGCCTTCTTGTTCATTAGCGTCCTCGTGCCGCTGAACATCCTGATCACGGGACGGTCGTCGCGGGGCATTCTGCTTGAGAAGGAAACGAACCTGATGCTCCTCGCCTCGTTCCTCGCCGCGGGGGCCTTCTACCTAGGCTGGCGGCTTGTCTTCAAGATACATCCGAAGTTTGCTCCCAAGCCCTACGAATTCGCGCCAAATCAATATGTACTCCGAGCCCTTCTCCTTCTTCCGGTCATCATCTGGACGTTCTACGCCTTCTTCGAGAGGATCCAGGAAACGGAATGGCAGGTCATTTATACGTTCGGCCGGGCCTCCATCATCGGGGCTGCTATCCTGATGACGCTGGCCGCCCTGAAGAAGAAACGGAGCCTGGACGTCCTGCCGCACTTGGGCATGGCAGCCGTGTTTTTCGCAGCTTATATCTGGTTGAGCTTTAAGCAGTCGGCGCGGCTGATGTTCCTGTTCATCCTCATCGCCGTGTTCGCCCTGCTGCTCTTTGCCGTGAAAAGAGTCCGCGTTGTCAGCGTCGCGCTCCTTGGCCTGGCGTTCGTGTGGTTCTTCATCCTGTATGGCAACGCCAGGTATTCTGTGATCTTCGAGAACAACCCCTTAGGCGAAGCGTTGCGCCAGTCGGCCCCGAGATCGGGTGCCGATATCTACAATCGACTCTTCATCAGCGGTGATCTGGACGCCTTCGAGAATGGCACCTTAGTCCTGAACATGATCCCGTCTAAGGCGGATTATTATTGGGGCAAGACATTCGCGACGCTCCTGGTTATGCCGATCCCGCGCGCATGGTGGCCCGACAAACCTGTGGCCTCGGTCAATTACCTATTGGCGGAATACTATGGTTTCTATAGCGACAATTTCGCCATCTCCCTACCCGCCGAGACCTATGCCAATTTCTCTTGGCCCGGCATCGTCATCGTCTTTCTGATTTATGGAATGATCTCCGCGGCGCTTTATGCCAGGACGTGGGTGATGAGAAAAGAGCCCGAAAAGTGGATCTATTTGGGGCTTTATTGCGCCTATCTCATCCTGGTCATGAGAGGCAGTTTTCATTCTATGACCAGCTACTATCTCATGGTCGTTTTTTGGATCTTCCTTTCGGGCCAGCTTGTCAGGGTCTCTGCGAAAGCCCGGGCCTGGCGCGCGACGCGCGGAACTGCGCCGCCAACCATACGGTCTGTCTAGAACGTTAAGCCCCATGCCTTCGGAAGAACGCCCGCGAAAGGCCCGTGTCGGCGCGCTCTGCTATGACCTTTCGCCATCCTCCCTAAGCATCCTGACCCCGATGGCCAAGTTGAAGGCGCGTTTTGCTATCAAGGCCTATCCGCTTTTTGGGCCCAATCCTGAAGGCCCGTTCGAATTCGATTACCGGGCCTCCTCTAAGAAGCCAAGGACGATCTTTGTCAATAATTCCCGGGGCACCAGCCCCGAAAACCAGATCTCTACCCTCGGCTTGCGGATCGCCTGGGAGATGGTGAAAGGCTCCGACATTGTCGTCCTCCTCGGTATCCAGGGCTTCCCCGCGCTCTTGACGGCGGCGCTGTCCCGCTTGAGCCGGAAGCCGTTGATCGTGGTCAGCCAGACCATGGGCCCCGTGCCGGAACGGAACCGGCCCCTTCTATTGCGGCGGCTTAAAGCCTTGGTCCTAAAAGCGGCGCGGCACCATGTGGCCCAGACGCCAAAAACAGTGGAAACCCTAAAAGCCGTCTATCGCGTGCCGGACGAGAACATCACCGTCATCGGTTATGACGGGGGGGCCAAGCAGTTCCTCCCCTTTATCTCGAACGTGGACCGGGGCGCCCGGCCCGCTTTGCGAAAGGCCCTGGGCCTTCCGCCCGGAGCGATGATCGTTCTCTTTTGTGGCACTCTCATCGATCTCAAGGGCGTCGATGTCCTGATCAGGGCTATGGCCCGGCTGCGGGACGCCGATCCGGAATGCTTCTTGTTGATCGCCGGCCGGGACGGCGACAGGTTCGGTTCTCTGGCCGGACTGACGCGCCTGGCCGACTCCCTGGGACTCGCGTCCGTGGTGAGGTTCCTCGGCGAGCTGCCCTGGGAGGAGTTGGCCGGGATCTATGTGGCCGCCGACGTTTTCGTCCTGCCGACCCGCAAGGACACCTGGGGCAAAGTGCTCGTCGAGGCCGGCTTGGCGGGCTTGCCGCTCGTTACCACCGAGGTCTGCGGCGGAGCGGGAAGCCTCGTCCGGGACGGCGTCAACGGCTATGTCGTTCCTGTCGATAACATCTCGGCCCTGACGGCGGCGCTGTCGAGACTCGCCGATCCCGGGAGAAGAACCTCTTATGGCCAAGCGTCCCTGGCCATAATGTCTGAGTATCTGGGTTCGTCAAACGACGAGGACCTCTTTCGTAAAGTCCTGGAGCTTTGCCTGGAGACGGGAGCATGAGAGGGCAAGCGACCGCCCAGACGGTTGGCCTGATGTGTCATACGATCATGCCCTACCATCTGGCTCGCTACAGGGAGCTGGCCAACTCCGGACGGGATGTTCGTATCATCCAGATCGCCAACCGCCATGAGCTTTACTTCTCAGCCGGGCCGGATATGGACGAGACCCTTAAGATCCGGACGTTGTTTCGGGACTCGTTGGAAAACCTATCGACCCGTAGCGCAGCCCGGGCCGTTATCGCGGCCCTCGAGCAGATCGATCCCTCTATCGTGGTCACGGTCGGGTATGCCGACAAGGCCATGCGGGCGGCCGCGAAGTGGGCCCGAAAAAGGGCCAGGGCTTGTGTCATGGCCACCGACACATGGGAAGGCGACAAGCCGCGGCGCTTCCTTAAAGAGGCCTGGAAGAAAAGATGGTGCCGGAGAATGTACGATGGCTTGTTCCTCTCCGGCTCCCGCTCCATACAGTACTTCCAGAAGCTCGGCTTTCCAACCGCAAGGATCTGGTGCGGTGTGGACGTCGTCGACGATGCGCACTTTGCCCGAGGCGCGGACAAGGCCCGGGCCGAGGCCTCCCGTCTGCGCGCCACCCTCGGCCTTCCGGGGTCCTACTTCTTGACGGTGGCCCGGCACAGCCCCGAGAAAAACATGGGTGTGTTGCTCGGGGCGTTCCGGAAGTATCAGGAGGCCGGAGGGGCCAACGGATTGGTCCTGGCAGGGGACGGGCCGTTGCGCCCGGCCCTCGAGGCCCGCGCCCGTATCCTGGGTCTGGAGAAGGTCCGGTTCCTGGGCTGGGTGCCTTACGATGCCCTGCCCATGTATTATGGCCTGGCCGCGGCGTTCATCCTGCCGAGCTTGAGCGAACCCTGGGGCTTAGCCGTGAATGAGGCCATGGCCGCCGGCCTTCCCGTGGCCCTTAGCGAGATGTGCGGTTGTCTGCCCGAGCTGTACCGGCCCGGAGACAACGGCTTTGTCTTCAATCCACATGATGAGGACGGCCTTGGCCGCCTGATGTTGTCCATGAGCTCGAAAGAGAACGACCTGGCTCTAATGGGCCGAAGGAGCCGGGAGATCATCGCCGGCTATACCCCCGCCACATGGGCCAAGAACCTCCTGGATTGCCTCAACGCGGTCGGCAGCGCGGTGCGTTCATGAACGTCGCACATGTTCTGGGTTATCTAGCGCCTCGGTATGGCGGGCCGCCGAACGTCGCCCTCCACCTGGGCCGGGAGATGGCCGGCATGGGGGTGACCAGCACGTGGTGGGCCACCGCCACGGGGGAGGAGAGGGCAGCGCTCGCGGGACTGGGCGACCGGGCCTTCCTTTTCCCGGACGCTTTCCCCAAGTCGTGGCATCGGTCGCCGGCCTTGTCCGCCATGCTCGCGAAGAAGGGACCGGACTTTGACCTTTTCCACCTCCATCAGGTCTGGGACTATCCCGTTTACGCCGGGGCCAGGATTGCCAGATCGGTCCAAAAGCCGTACGTGATCTCGCCCCACGGCATTTTTCTCCATCGGTGGCGATACCGAGGTATCAAGAAGAGGCTCTACTTAAGGTTCTTGGCCGGACCCATTCTGAACCGGGCTGCGTGCCTTCATGCGGTCAGCCGGCAAGAAATGGACGGATTCGTCAAGGCGGGCCTCACAGCGCCCCCCGCTCTCGTCCCGAGCGGAGTCGATGCGGCCGCATTTAACGCTTTGCCATCGCGACAAGAAGCACAGGGCGCTTGGCCGGACCTCGGCCGGGGCCCGGTGGCTCTCTTTCTTGGCCGCCTGAGCGCGGAGAAAGGTCTCCTGGAGCTCGTCGCGGCATGGAACCTTGTGCTGAAGCGGTTTCCCCAGGCCCGACTCGTCTTGGCAGGCCCCGACGCGGCCGGCCATCGAAAGCAGCTCGAAGCGGCGGCGGGCCGTTTTGGAGTCCGGAACTCCGTTCTAATGCCGGGCTTCATTGGAGGCGCGAAGAAAGCGGCGGCTTGGAGCCTGGCGACGGTCTATATCCAAGCCTCAACGTCCGAGGCCTTCAGCATCTCCGTCCTGGAGGCCCTGGCCAGCGCGAAACCCTGCGTGATCACCGAGAACTGCAATTTCCCCGAGGTCGCCCTGGCCGGCGCCGGGGAGATCGTCGATGCCCGGGCCGACGCCCTCGCCCAAGGCTTGATCAAGGTCCTGTCCTTGACCGATTGGGAGCGCCAGGACATGGGGGAGAGGGGCCGCTGGCTGGTGGCCGAGAACTACACCTGGGACCTGGCCGCCCGCAAGATGCTGACCGTCTATCGCTGCATACTCGAGAACAAGCCCATTCCCTTGCATCCGGAGCCGGCGCCGCGGCCTTGAAGCGGCGGACGAACGACATGAGAATCCTGATCCTGACGACCTACTACCCGCCCGACAGCGCGGCCAACGGCGT
>JAEAMG010001733.1_pt1 | contig 15564 bp, 15 predicted proteins | sample 8958741 | NCBI WGS metagenome assembly JAEAMG01 (sample SAMN16933256, study PRJNA681125) | bioreactor sludge metagenome | isolation source: anaerobic bioreactor treating anionic surfactant - SDBS | place: India: Bengaluru | collected 2019-02-28
GAACATCAAAGGCATGTCTGCCGTTTTCTTGGAATCCCTGTGGAGGAATATGATGACTGGTTGGCCGGTTACAATCTTATTCTATGGACAAAATTTAACCATTTTCTGATGGACCTCAGAGATAAAATTGATGAGAGCCTAAAAAATAACTTGCCGATTTCAATAACCTTAGAAGAAGCCATGAAGCTCTATGGGATGGAAGACTGTACATTGACCCCACCACAGCAAAAATTGCTCATAGAATCGACAAAGGCAATCTTAGAAAAACACGATTTGAATTGGTTCCTTCAAAACCATGAGTCGCTCAAGGCTTCCCTTAAATTGGTTTTTGACAAGCTTTAAAATTACAGATAACCGCCATTTTTGGTGCCGGATACGCAACCAAAGGTACCTGTCCAATTCTCGCAGTCGCCCGGCGAACAAGATCATCTGTCAAGTCACCGTAATCCAAAAATGACCGATTAAGGTTTAGCGATTCGCATTTCTTGATTTTTTCCCTTAATTCCTAAATCCTGATTCCTAGCAGTACAGATTGCAGTACAGATTAAGGGTAATGTCATTTATGTACCTAAATAATCATAATATTGATTTAATGGTTAACATTTGTTAGTATTAACGTAATAAATAATTAGGATGCTGCTAATTGAGTCGCAAGGCGGAGTCTATATTTATTGACTAAAGCTGGAAAATTAGGGCAGCAGACAATTAAATGGTCTCAGAAATTGTAGGAGGTAGACGATGGAAGTTATTAAGACAGACTGTGGTTTATGCATCAACTGCTGCGGTGTAAACGCATATGTGGAGAACGGAAAACTCGTCAAGGTAGAGGGTACGAAAGAGAACCCCATCAGTAAGGGAAGGTTATGCCCGAAAGGCGAGCGTCTCACCGATTTGCTGTATTCTCCCGGCCGCCTGAAATACCCCATGAAGAAAGTCAACGGACGTTTTCAGAGAATATCCTGGGACGATGCATTGACGGAGATAGCTGCAAAGTTACAGGCACTGAAGGATAAGTATGGCGCACACACGCTGGCAACGTGGACCGGCTCAGTAGGCGTGGAACACTTTGAGATGGCGGCCTTTAATCAGCGCTTTAAAGGGGCCTTTGGCACTCCTAATTTTTTTAATCCCGAAGGCATCTGTTTTCGTACCCGTATTCTTGCCCGTCAGATAACCTTCGGACGCTACCCGGTTGAAGAGCCGGTGAATGCCAACTGCATTCTCCTCTGGGGTCGTAACCCGGACGAAAGCTACCCGCCTGTTGGCAGGATTGTTCGCGAGCGTGTTGAAGCTGGAGCAAAGCTCATAACCATTGATCCCCGCCGCATTCCCATTTCCAAACTGGGAATCTATCTGCAGCCACGTCCCGGTACCGATGGCGCAATAGCCCTTGCCATGATGAATGTCATCATAGAAGAAGACCTATGGGACAAGGAATTTGTTGAGAAATACACCTTCGGTTTTGACAAGCTGGCAGAGCATGTCAGGGATTTTACCCCGGAGAAGGCAGAGATGATAAGCAGCGTTCCTGCTGCAGAGATAATACGGGCAGCACGGATCTTTGCAACGACGAAAAACGCCTGTATCCTTGAAGGGGTGGGCCATATGAATCAGTTCGCCAACGGTCTCCAGACGAACAGGGCTTACTCAATACTGATGTCAATAACGGGCAATGTTGATGTACCGGGCGGATGGGTAACCTGTCCGCAGGTCCGGCTGGCTGATCTGCGGCTGCCTCAGGAGGAAAACAACCTCGGATGGGACGAATTTCCTGTATTCCATCAGTTTGCCAAACGTCCACCCCCCTATGGTTCAGCATCGTTGATGACCGAGGCCATGAAAACAGAGAAGCCTTACCCCATAAAAGCGTTTATCAGCTCGGGCAGTAATCCTGCTTTGACTTTTCCCGATACCAAACTTTTCCTTGAAGCGGTAAAAAATCTCGAATTATTTGTCAACATTGACCCCAACATGACTGAAACAGGACAGCTTGCTGACTATGTTTTGCCTGCCGCCACCTTTCTGGAGGAAACCGGGATCGGCGGCTTCCCTTATGGTATATCATACTGTGAGCCTTACGTAATGCTGCGCAAAAAAGTTGTGGAACCGCTCTACGAGAGCAAACCGATCTGGTTGATCTGGACTGAGTTGGGTCGCAAGATGGGGTACGCGGAACATTTTCCCTGGAATACTGATGAGGAAGTAGCAGAATACTTTTTCTCAACCAGCGGCGTCACGATGAAGGATCTCACGGATCATCCCGAAGGTGTCTACTTTGGCAAAAAAGAATACAGGCTCTTTGAAAAGCAGCCTTTCGGAACATCATCGGGCAAAATAGAGTTGTATTCCCCGCGGATGGTGGAGTTGGGTCATTCCGGGTTACCTGTACACGTGGAACCACACCAGAGCGCGGTAGCGAATCCGGAAATAGTAAAGGAATATCCTGAGGTCTTACTCACCGGCGTCAGGCAGGTTGAATATATCAACGCCCAGATGCACGATGTGACAGCCATGCGGGTCAGAATACCGGAAGCAGAAGCAGAAGTGAATCCAGTCACAGCAGCGAAATATGGTATTGTCCACGGAGAGTTAATAGGCATAGAAACCCCCAGGGGTTCGATAAAGATGAAGGCAAATGTTACACAGGACATTAAGCCGGGCGTAGTATCAGTTCCCCACGGCTGGGCTGAGGCGAACTGCAATATACTCTTAGACGCACAGTTAAAGGACCCGGTTTCAGGTTATATAACAATGAACAGCAACGCCTGTCGTCTTCTAAAGTTGCGCATTTAAGAAGTGCCTTTTTTGCTATTTGAGGTTTTGTGCCCGGACTAAACTGAAATGACGGGCACAAAACCTTCAATTTGGCATTACTATCATTGACCGTAAAACGAAATGCACGGTAAGTTGCTTTTGGCTAAAACAAACGCTTTTTTAGAGGAGAAAAATAGTGTCGAACATACTTGCGCATAGCTTTGATGAATATCTGAATATGGTTGCCTCCTTTCACGGAAGCCCTGCTCCTGGCGTATTGATAGGAGGCTATATGATTGACTATGCCTATAGGAATCTCCCAGAGGGGGGAGAATACGATATCATATGCGAGACAGCGAAATGTCTACCGGACGCGGTTCAACTCCTCACCCCTTGCTCTATTGGAAATCGCTGGCTCAAGATCATAGACGTAGGTCGTTATGCCCTTATATTTTACGAAAAGCATTCCGGGTTGGGGATTCGAGTCTATCTGGATTGGAGGCTCCTTGACGAATGGCCTGTGATCAAGAGTTGGTATTTGAAACTTGCACCAAAAAAAGAACAGGATGAAGAATTGCTTCTTCGCGAAATAAAGGAAGCAGGGGTTGATATCTGCCGCATTGAAGAAGTCAAGGTCAACATTGAGTCTCTCAGCAAGCGGAAAAGTTCTGCCATTTCTATCTGCCCATCGTGCGCAGAGGCATACCGCAGTTCAGATGGTGCGATTTGTCCTGCGTGTCAGGGGGGGATACTCCCGTATAGGAGGCTTGACGAAACTCAGGATGAAACAATCAAACGCAGCATATCCTCATGAATGCATTACACATGTTTCCAGGAGGGTGGAAAAACTCTGATTATTCTGAATGATTCACAAGATTAAACTGCTTGCTGCATCATTGTAGCGGCTAAATGTTATCATAATCCATCAACCTTACGTCAATTGTGCAACCCCCGGCTCATCGGGGGTTGCACAATTATGGAACTTTATGTTTGTGCATGTTGTAACATATGCTCAATTGAATCTATATGAAACCTTTCATGATTTTTCCAGAGCTACTGCACAAGCTTTGTATTCTGCTGTAAAGGTCACAGGGTCATACACCGCATTTGTCAGCCAGTTGGCGCATCCTTCCCTGAAATGAAATGCCATCCAAACCATACCTGGGGGCACTTCCGGGGTCACTTTGGCTTTAACCGTTACCTCGCCTCTCCGGGATCGGACTTTTATGTATTCCCCGTTCTGAATGCCAAGCCTCTGTGCATCAGCGTGAGAAATATCTGCTGTTTCCTCCCCCAGAATAGCATCTAACCCTGCTCGGCCGGTTTGTGTCCGTGTATGATAGTGGAAGAGTCTTCGCCCTGTACTCAGGACGAAAGGATACTTCTCGTCAGCTACTTCCGCGGGCGGCTTCCAGTCAACAGGGCTGAATATACCCTTTCCGTGGCTGAATACACCGTATTTATGGAGAAACTGGGTCCCTGGATGATCTGCGTTAGGACATGGCCATTGGAGGCCGTCTTTTTCGATTCGGTTGTATTTAATGCCACCGAATGCGGGTGCCAGAACTGAGACTTCATTGTCCCATATCTCCTGAGAATTATTGGATTTCCACTTCTGTCCCATTCGTTTGGCGAGTTCTTTGAAAATCCACCAGTTCGGCTTGGCTTCACCAGGTGGATTTTTTACCTTGCGCACCCGGTTTATGCGCCGTTCACTGCTGCTGAATGTTCCATCATCTTCGCTCCATGCAGCAGCAGGAAAGACTACATGGGCGAAACGGGTTGTTTCTGTTGGGAAGATATCCTGGCACACGAGAAATTCTGCAGAGGCAAGCTCATGCTCAGTTTTATGGATATCAGGTTCGGTGTTTGCAAGGTTTTCTCCGAAGACATAGAAAGCGCGAATCTTCTTCGTGGCCAACCCCTCCATCATCTGGGGCATCATCAGGCCATTCTGATCAGGAAGATTCTTAACTTTCCATGCCTTTGCGAATTTGGCCCTTACAGCTTCGTCGATGACTTTCTGGTATCCGGGGAACACGTTGGGTAGGGCTCCCATGTCGCAAGCACCCTGAACGTTATTCTGACCTCTCAGGGGATTGACCCCGCCGCACGGTACACCCATATTCCCCAATAGCAACTGGAGATTGGCAGTGCTCACAACGTTATCTTTTCCTGTTGTATGCTCAGTAATGCCGAGGGTATAGCACAGCATGGCAGGCTTAACTTCAGAAAGCATACGTGCAACCTCACGGATAGTGTCAGCGTCTACACCGGATATTTCAGCAGCCCGTTCCACTGGATATTCGAGTATTTTTTCTTTGAAGATTTCAAAATTATCACAGTTATTCTGCACAAAATCTTTGTCGTACAACTCTTCAGTGATAAGAACATTCATAAGGCCGTTCAAAAAGGCAATATCAGTGCCCACCTTGATCTGACAATGAATATCAGCAAGCTTAGCAAGGGCGTGTTTTCGGGGATCTACTACGATGAGCTTTGCACCTTTCCGAAGCGCGTTTTTTAAAAATGTAGATGCAACAGGATGCGCTTCTGTCATGTTCGTCCCTATGCAGAGAAACATTTTAGCGTCTGCAAACTCACCAAAGGAGTTTGTCATAGCCCCCGAACCGAATGATTGCGCCAGACCGGCGACAGTGGGGGCGTGTCAGGTACGGGCGCAGTGGTCGATATTATTCGTACCGATCACCGCGCGAAAGAGCTTCTGCATCTGGTATGAATCTTCATTAATGCTACGGGCACAACTGACGCCCGCAATCGCATCAGGTCCGCTCTCTGAGATGATCTTTTTGAATTTGGATGCTACAAGATCCAGAGCTTCGTCCCAGGAGGCTTCACGAAAAGCTCCGTTTTCTTTGATTAGCGGAGTCTTTAACCTGTCCTCTGAATAGATAAAATCATAGCCGAAGCGTCCTTTTACGCAAAGCCGTCCTTTATTGGGTGATGCGTCTTCCACGGCTGAGACGTAGACAATTTGCTCTCCTTTCATATGCAGGTCAAGCTGGCAGCCTACCCCACAATAGGGACAGGTAGTTCGCACTTTTTGTATCTCCCACGGTCGTCCTTTGCCGAGCGCTTTTTTCGGCACCAATGCCCCTACGGGGCATGCCTGCACACACTGTCCGCAAAAGACGCAGTTACTGTCCTGCAGTGTGCCGTCGTAGGCTGTGGCTATTTTTGTATCAAAACCTCGATTGATGTTTTTAATCGCGACAATCCCCTGGATTTCATCACAGACCCGGACACATCTCTGACATAAGATACACTTGTTGTAGTCCCTGATAATAAATGGGTTAGAAGAGTCAATGGGATACTTGTGCCTATCTCCTTCGTCCTCGCGCGGGTTTGTCACTCCCAACTCGTACGCCAGGTCCTGTAATGTGCAATCCCCCGTTTTTTCACATGTCATACAATCAAGGGGATGACACGAGACAAGGAGTTGGACGACAAACCGACGTGCGTCCAGCACTCGTTTACTATGGGTTTGTATCTTCATGCCATCCATCACCGGAGCCGTACAGGCAGCCACCAGAGCCGGTGATTTTTCTACCTCTACCAGGCATACACGGCATGCCCCGAAAGGGGACAACTCCGGTAGATAGCAAAGAGTTGGGATATTGATTCCATTTGCTCTCGCTACATCAAGTATTGTCTGACCTGGCTCAGCCTCATAGATTTTTCCATTAAGCGTAACTTTCATCCACGCCCCTCCTTTGTTTCCGCACAATTATTATGCAGAGTGAGATATTAACAGGTATAACCCTCATAATTGAGCATTTTGGTTTTTAGTCTACCTTTTCAGAAATACAATTTCAAGATTATTTAGTTATAATGAGTATTATTTATTATAAATTAGTATTTATTAATACGTTTTTTCTTTTTGTATAGCTCATTTTATGGTAATTTTTAAAAAACTGCCGGAGGTATACAGTTCAATTCTAACGGAAGACACAACTGAGAGTATTTTCGAGAATGAAGACGATCTCAAGCAAGATGTTATATATGCACCAAGGGTGATTGGTCGAGTGAAGAAGAGAAAGTTAAACCCGCAAGTCGTTACAATTGCTGTTATCGAAAGAAATAGCCATATACTTATAGCCAAAAGAAAGAGAGGGAAAATGCATGCTGGCAACTGGGAGTTCCCGGGCGGAACTCTGGAAGAGCTTACCATTACATCCGAAATCGGTGATCTAATTTGCTCAAATGAGTTCAGCTACGCAACTGGCTGGACAATTAAGTTGATGGCATATAGGGATGCTCCAAATTTCAGGTTCTTTCAATCTTAACGATCATGAGGATATTCGATGGGTAAAGCTGGAGGAACTTACCACTCATGAATTCCCTGAAGTGGATTGGCCTGTCATAGAAAAACTTATCTCTGAAAATGGGAAACCCTCAAAAGGATATACTCCATGATATGAGCGACAGGCTCTGGACAAGCAGTTCGAAGAATGACTTTTATTTACAAAGGGGGGTCACGCTCTTACGGGATGGAGACTGTCAAAATGCTCTGGAGTTTTTTTCTATCGCAACAGAAATAAATCCTAAGTTTGCTGAAGCTTATGGGTACATTGGTGTTGCTTTTTATGTTCTCGGTCTGTGGTCTGAAGCCATGGACAATTACCAGAAGGCCCTCTCGCTCGATTCAACTCTGGAAAAAGTCTATTTCTTTCGAGGCGTGCTTCACTCCAAGCTTACCCATTATCAGGAAGCGGTTAATGATTTCAACCTTGCAATTGAATGGGACAATCTTTTTGATGATGCTTACTGCTATCGGGGAGCTTGCAGGGCTTTTTTAAATGATCAGAAAGGTGCAATCCAAGATCTTAGGTTTGCGGCACGTCTTGGCAACAGGATAGCACAGAAGATGCTCAACCTAAAAGGCATCATCTGGTAAAAATCAACAGTAATTGATAATTGATAATAGTTAACTAACTGAACTTTCCTTAATTTTCTCGATTTATCTTTGGTATCGTTTATCCAAAAATTACTTAAATACAATCCTTTGGAATTTCTCTTTATGGCAATTATAAGTAATATCGAATTATGAGTCAGTCCATGATCTGATTTTCATCTTTAAATAATGTGGAATAAAACGAAACTCAATGGTTTTTTTATTGACACCAGCAGGAATTATATATATTGTTATGAATATATATGCATAATTCGGTAGGATAAGGTAAAATTATGTATAAAAAGCAAAGTTAGAGACAATAAGTGAAAGGAGAAGAGGGATGAAAAAATTAATGGTTTTTGTGTGTGTTGCAGTAATGTTGTTTATTTCGGTCCAGGCGTATGCCGAACCTCAAGGAAAACTCGTAATGTTTCACGCGGGAAGCCTCTCCGTACCCTTTGAAGCCATGGAAAAGGCTTTCGAAGCAAAATATCCAAAGGTTGATCTTCAGAGAGAGGCTGCAGGAAGCCAGGCCTGTGCGCGGAAAATCACTGACCTGAAAAAACCTTGTGACATCATGGCATCAGCAGATTACAAGGTAATAGACAAGCTGCTCATTCCGGGCAGTGCAGATTGGAATATCCGTTTTGCCACCAACCAGCTTGTGTTGTGCTACACGGATAAAAGCAAATTCGCGAAGGAAGTGAACGCAAAGAACTGGTACGAGATATTACAGAAGAAGGGTGTGGTCTGGGGACATTCCGATCCGAACCTGGACCCCTGTGGCTATCGTTCTCTAATGGTTTTGCAGCTCGCAGAAAAACATTATAAGATACCCGGCCTGTATGACAAGATGATTGCAAACCGTCCCAAAGAGAATGTGAGACCCAAATCGGTAGAGCTTGTTTCTCTTTTGCAGACCGGCAATATGGACTATGCCTGGGAATATCTCTCGGTAGCAGTTCAACATGGGCTGAAATACGTCGTTCTTCCAGACGAGATCAATCTGGGAAATTATAAGTATGATAATTTGTATCAGCAGGCAGTTGTGAAGGTAACAGGGAAAGAGCCGGGTACCTTTATGGATATGAAGGGAGACTCAGTGACATACGGGATCACAATGATCAAAGATGCCCCAAACAAGGAGGCGGCTATTGCCTTTCTGAAGTATATGCTTGATCCTCAAGGAGGCTTAAAGGTATTGAAAGACCAGGGGCAGCCGCCGTTTGTGCCGTGCCGGGTTCCGACGGATAAGATGAAGGCCTTGGTTCCAGGGGAGTTACAGGGATTTGTAGAAGTAAAGGACTAGGAGAACAGGGGCGATCATGCAGCCCGAGTTTTGTAGCAAGCGAAACTGCATTATTCGGGTTGCTATCTGTAAAATGTTATGACGGTTGAAAATCTGTCAAGGATAACCATTTGAGATAGTTTTTTCGTATAGTTTATTATTTGGATTCGGACATGTAAGTTTGGCTGAAAGACGTTTGCACACCCTTTGTTTTCTGGTATGAATGCTCAGAAAAAAAATTCTGAACTCATGCTATGAGTTCTTGGTTCTGCTCAAATCAAATAATTAGAGGAGGTTTCAAATGATGACTAAGCAAAGAGTCAGACAAAGCTGCGGAGGAGGTAATTTCAACAAAAAGAATTTTGGCCTCTTAACAATTGTTTTCTTGGTCTTCTGCTCCTTCTTCTTGGCCTCTTGTGCAACACCAACTCAGGATGCCAAGTACAGACAAATTGTCATTGCAACAGGTAGTCCGTTTGAGCTTGGTCTTGTAACAGAGCTTGGTAAGGCGTTTGAGAAGGAACACGACTGCGCGGTGCGATATGTTAAAACTCCTACCGGTCCAGGCCTGGATTTAGGCAAACATGGGATGACCCATATCACTATGGGCCATAACCGAAAAGCTACAGGGGAGTTCGTAAGGGAAGGTCACGCCGCCAAAAGAATAGATTTGATGCACAATTATACTATTGTTATAGGACCGGAGAACGATCCGGCTAAAGTTGCCGGTTTGACAGACCTCAAAGAAGCACACAAAAGAATTAAAGATGTGAAAGCTAAATATTTGTCCAGGGGCGATGGCGGCGGAATGCATATGGTAGAATTAAAAATATGGAAAGACCTGGGATTTAACCCGGAAGGCAAAGACTGGTATGAGGTCAGCAAAGCGTTTATGCTGCAATCAATGTTAGATTCCGATAAAAACGGCCAGTACCACATGCTGGATTCCAGCACCTGGGCAATACACAAATCAAAATGCAAGAATTCTAAGTTGTTGGTCAAGGGTCCCCCCAACGAGTACGAGATGTGTCTGGTAGATCCAGAAAAGCACCCGAACCTGAAGTACAACCAAGATCTTGCTGAAAAATTTTACGATTTTGCCATAAGTGACAAGGGACAAGGGTTAATTCAGAACTTTGGCATCAAGCAATATGGAGAGCCTTTATACTATCCTGATGCAAAAAAGAGTTCAAAATAAGATGGGGAAAGGATTTTCTCGATACAGGCGATTTCTGAAAGAAAATCGTTGGCCAGGATCACAGTTTAATTGGGCTGAGTCCTGATTCGACGGGAACGATTACAAATTCCCATAACGGGAGACATGAGGTTGAAAAATTTTACTTACAGAGGAAAACCGGCCGTGTATTGAAGCTGCGTATCGCTGAACCTTTCTTGAAAATTGCTCCGAGGATTAGACAGTGAGAAACCAGTACAAAAAAATCAAGGAGAAATGACATATCCCGCAACGGTTACGGGCATTTCGGTAAAATTGTAAGTATGGCTAAAGTTAGATGCTGCGAGGAAGGCAGATGAGAATACGGGAGCCATTTTTGTGGGTAATGATTTGGTGTGGCCTTGTCGTCATGGCTTTTATTCTGCTTCCTCTTATTGAGATGATGACTGCTCCCTCCATGTCCATGCTGGCGGGGGTGATCCGGGACAAAGATGTTGTGCGGTCAATCTGGCTTAGTGTTTACACGGCAGGATTGGCTGCGCTCATTTCTTTTGTTGTTGGAACGCCTCTGGCGTATGTGCTTGCTCGGAGAGATTTTAGAGGCAAACGGCTGGTTGAGGGAATTATCGATCTTCCCATTGTGATTCCCCATCCTGTCGTAGGGATCGCTATCCTTGGAGTGGTAGGGAAAAATCACTGGATAGGAAGAGGTCTTGCTGAACTTGGGGTGAGAGTCATGGGGAGCGTTACGGGGATTGTTGCAGTCTTAATCTTTGTGGGTCTGCCTTTCTATATCCATGCCGCAAAAGAAGGTTTTGAAAATATATCTCCCAGATTGGAAGGAGTTTCACGAAGCCTTGGTGCGTCTATGTTCAGCACTTTTTTCCGGATTACCTTTCCTCTGGCGTGGCGCAGTATGGTTGTAGGTATTATCATGTGTGCTGCCCGTGCTATCAGTGAGTTTGGAGCGGTGGTTGTTGTGGCTTACCATCCGATGATTGCCCCTGTTCTTATTTATGAACGGTTTGAAGGGTATGGCTTGAAATATTCGCAGCCCGTTGCTGTTTGGTTGGTACTGGTCTGTCTCAGTTTGTTTTTTGTCCTGCGTTATTTAACCCTCCCCAATAAGAAGAAGACATGATAAAGATTGAGAACCTCGAGACCCACCTGAGTGGGTTCAACCTTTATGACGTCAATCTTTCTATAGAAGGGGGGGAGTTTTTTATTCTTATGGGCCCAACCGGTGCCGGGAAGACTGTCCTCTTGGAAGCTCTGGCCGGTTTGATCCCGGTGAAGCATGGGAAAATCTTTATTGCGGGTAAAGATGTTACAGGGCTGCCACCGGAAAGGCGAGGAATAGGCATAGTTTATCAGGATTATGTTTTATTTCCCCACATGACCGTGGCGGAAAATATCAGGTATGGCCTTCATTTTCATAAATTTGGGCGTAGGGAAACAGAGAAGAGATTTGGGGAGTTGATTGAGGAGTTGGAGCTTGAACGCCTCGTAAATCGTTTTCCGCTTAATTTGAGCGGAGGAGAATTACAGCGTGTAGCCCTGGCGAGAGCCTTGATGGTTAGACCAAGCGTGCTATTGCTCGATGAGCCTCTGTCTGCCCTAGACCCGAACTTCCGCGAGGATATCCGACATGAGTTAAAGAAGATTCACCGATCCTCTCAGACTACATTCTTGATGGTTACACATGACTTCGCCGAGGCGCTGTCTCTGGGTAACAGAGGCGCCGTTGTCAACAACGGAAGAATCGAGCAAGTGGGCAAGATGGATGATATTTTTCAAAGACCGAGCACCATGTTTGTTGCCGACTTTGTGGGAATGAAAAATATATATGATGCAAAGTTCAACGGGTCAAAGGCAATCATTGGGAACGAATTGGAGATAAATATAGGCCAACTGCCCCAGACAAGGATAGGACGGATTGCAATTCGACCCGACGATATCGCTATTACTAAAACTAAAAGAAAAGTTGACGCAAACAATAGAAACTCTTTCAGAGGAATCATTACGGCTATCGTTGACCAGGGTTTTTATTACGAAGCACATGCCCAGGTGGGAAAGATTACGTTCAAATCAATTGTTTCCAAGAAAGTCCTTCTGGAGAGTAGGCTTTTTGACGGCTCTGAAGTTTTTTTGTCCTTTGAACCGGATGTAATTCACATTTTTCAGGCAGATAATTAGCAACTTATTGAAAAAAGTGAGGCCTGACAGCAATCAGTACATAGTTATAGTAGAATATTATCCAACCTCAACTCTATCCAGGAGCAAAACAAAGATCAATCTACAGCGAGCATAACATTTGTTGCTTTGATTACTACATACACATCTTTGCCCACCGCAAGCCCTAAGCTATTGGCCGATGTTTTGGTAATTACCGAAACAACCTCGGCACCTCCTGGGATCTCGACTATAACCTCCGTGTTGACTGCGCCCGGTACGACGCTTTTTACTCTTCCTTTTAATACATTCCGTGCGCTTAGCTTCATCGTTTACACCTCCTTACGCCATAATATTAAAGAATAGCTGCAAAAATGTTATTGTCAATGTCTGCAACACTGAATGTCATTTAAGATTTAAAAGTACACATTTCAGAGAAAATTTAAAGATTAAAAGTGCACATCTCTGATAGTAACCTGTTTCAAAAAAGAGGGGGCACTATGGAACAGGTCCACAAACGTTTCTCCGATCAACAGGTAAGAGAGCTTCTGGGACGGTATGTCGCTGGGGAGATAGAGAGAAAATATGCTCAGGAAATCCTTGGTATCAAGAAACGTCGGTTTTTTCGTCTTCTTGCAGCATTGAAACAAAACCCCGTACACTTTTCCATAGCATATGCTCGACATGGCACGCCTCGTACCGTATCTCCTGAGGTGGAGCACAACATCGTATGTCAAGTTTTTTCTCATTTAGACAAAATTGCATAATTTTGTAAGTCGTTTTTTGTATTCAAACTTGCCGATCGTTGGTGCTCCCAATATTCTTTTCTCCGTAACCGTGTTGCATGTTTTAGCTGTTCCAGTTCTTTCAGTAACACAGTGTTGTTGTTGACGCTGTGCACATATGCAGGGGTAAAGTTCCACAGGCTCTGATGAGGTCTCTCGTTGTTATAGGTAAAGATGTATAAACCGACCTCTTCCCAGGCGGAGCGTTCATCGGGGTAGCTTCTTGCGACATAAATCTCTTCCTGTTTTGCAGTCCCGAAGAACCGCTCGGTGAGAGTGTTATCGGTTGGTCTCCTCACCCGTGCGAAGCTCAAGTCAGCTCCCATGATTTCGAAGAATTCCTTTGTCACCAGGGAGGTGTTCGGTGATCCCCGGTCCACTCTCAGCTCCGGCAGGACAGCATGGCCCTTGTGTATCCCCTGTTCTTTCAACCCCATGGCATAGATATGTTTTACATGGGATGCATTGACAGAAGGAACGATGCCGTAGGCAACCACAGAGCGGGAGAAGAAATCGATGAGGACAAGCAGATACCAGCGAAGATGATTGACAAGCAGCTTTGTCCAGTCACATCCCCACATGAGGTTTTTCTGCCATATGGCGTACCGGGGCTCTTTTAAGGGGGAAGGCCTTCTTTCATAGGGCTCGATCATGTCCAATGATTTCAGGTGCTGGTATACGGAACTGAAGGAGAGATACATGCCCCTTTGCTGCAGCATCCCCTGGAGCTGACGGTGACGCAGACGGGGATATTCTTTTTTCACCTCTTCAATGGCAGTCTTTTCATAGGGGGTCAGCTCATGGAGTTTCCCGTTCGATGGTTTTTTCTTACCCGGCGTACACCAGGAATAATAGGTTGACCTTTTTACGCCCATATCCCGTAAGGTTTCTGTTATAGAATAGCCGTGAGCCTTCTGATCCTGTACAAACCGTATGATGTCCCTTTTCTGCTCTTCCATCAGTCTCCCCGGCCCTAATCCAAATTCATCTCTTTTTTTAGGCTGGTTATCATGAGTGATTGGTTCAACACAACCTCTTTCAGTTTTCTGTTCTCTTCTTCGAGTCTCTTCAGATCGGGGGATTTTACGGGCCTGGAGTTCCTCATGGAGGCCCGGACGCCGACCATGAGCTGTCGTTTCCATTTCCGGTAGAGAGAATCGGCAATCTGGTACTTCTGAAGCCCTTCCTTCACGGTAGCATGGCGCTCAATATCTCGCACGATCTCGAACTTCTGCTCCGGGGTAAATACCCTTCGTGGTATCTTTTCTTTCTCTTCCATGCCCTTTTCCTCCATAAACATGACTCACTAACAATAGCATATTTGTCTAATATCATAAAAAACAGGTCAGTAAAAGAACTGGAAATCGATAAGTGCCTCATCGAGGATCCTGATGTTCCCCTGAAGCGCTATAATTACAGTTATGTGAGAGACCGTTTGCAGATTAAGTACCAGCAGAAAGTCTCTTTACCCACCATCATCAACCGGGCACAGAAATACGGGTTCTGTGTGAAGAAGCGAAAAGGGCGCATCCATGATCGGGAGGTGGCAACTCATTATGTGGGTGAACTCATCCAGCATGATGCCTCTCACCATCTCTGGTCTCCTCCAGTACCTTATTACCTCCCTCGATGATTACAGCCGGTTTATCCTCTATGCGGCATTCATCGAACGAGAGACCTCATTGGCTCATATTACGAGTCTCGAGTCGGTCATCTTACGACACGGGATCCCCTTCTCGTACTACGTTGACTCCCACTCTATTTTCCGGTTCGTCCGGGGAAGAGACGCCTTCTGGCAAAAACACCTCTGTCTTACCGATGAGGCTACCCCGCAATGGAAGCAGGTACTCGATGATTGCAATGTGAAGGTTACCTACGCCTTATCTCCTCAGGCAAAGGGGAAGATTGAACGACCCTACGGCTGGTTACAGGATAGACTTATTCGAACCTGTGTACGGGAGAACATTACCGAGATCCATGCGGCTCAGGAGATACTCCGTCACGAGGTGGACCGGTACAACTACCACCAGATTCACTCCACAACCTTGGAGGTTCCTTTCGTCCGGTTTCAAAATGCTTTATCTGAGAAGAAGTCCCTGTTTCGAGAGTTCTCTGTCAAACCTCCTTTCGAATCCCCAAAAGATATCTTCTGCATGCGCATTGAACGAATTGTCGATGCTTACCGACGCATCTCTCTTCACAACCTTCAGATAACCGTCCATAATTCCTATCCCAGAGATATGGTTACAATCAGGATCTATCCTCTCAACCATGATCTTTTCGAGCTTCGCTTCTGGTGCAGAGATACACTCATTGATGTGCAGAGACTGAAGGCCAATGCCCTGGGAGGTGTGCAGTTTTAATTCTTAGAGTGTGCACTTTTAAAGTTTAGGTAACATGTCTGCAACACTGAACTTCTACCCTGTTGAAACAAAAAGTAAAAATAATATCTATATAGATTTAATAATACAATATA
>JAEAMG010001724.1_pt1 | contig 15529 bp, 5 predicted proteins | sample 8958741 | NCBI WGS metagenome assembly JAEAMG01 (sample SAMN16933256, study PRJNA681125) | bioreactor sludge metagenome | isolation source: anaerobic bioreactor treating anionic surfactant - SDBS | place: India: Bengaluru | collected 2019-02-28
GCCTGTAAGTATTTGTATATGAGCATGTTGCAAGATCGTACTGTAGAAGATGGGTCAGGCATAACCGCTCCAATCCATAAACACACCTAAACAGATGCTGGTTCCTTTATAACATTTTTCGCACAACCGGTCTATTATTCAAACAGTTCCAGGTACGGACTCGGTTTTCCGGACGAGGTGATGGTCAGGGAATCGCGGGAGCGGGTGGCGGCCACGAAGAGGAGGCACCGTTCCCGCTGGTCGTGTTCCTGCCGGGCGACAGGGTCGTCTTCAATGCCCCGGCGTTCATAGGGTATGACGCCTGCGTTTACCCCTGCGATAATCATGCAGGAGAACTCCAGTCCCTTTACCCGGTGCATGGTGGCCAGGCGTACACCGCTCTGCTCTTCTCCCCCGTCCTTATCCAGGACCGCACAGGGAATTCCGGCCTGTTCCAGGGCGGGCGCGTAGTCTTTCGTGATGAGTTTCCGCGTTCGCGCGACGACACAGATGTCTTCAGGCTTGTGGTCTTTAAGCAACTCCAGCAGGAGTTTCCCGATCGCTTTTTGTTCCTCCGCCAGGAAAGCAAAGCGTTGCACCGTCGGTACCGGCCCGGACAGCAGGGAGGTATACCCCACCTGGTCGTCGAGCCCGCCGTCCAAGTCGTCCACTTCCACCCCGTGCAGGATGGCGAGCGCCCAGTTCTTGATCTGTTCCGTGGTCCGGTAGTTGATGCGCAGTTTGCTGGAGCGGCCCCGGACATCAATGCCGCATTTGCTGAGCACCGTGCGCCGGCCGTATATCCGCTGATGGGCGTCGCCCACGAGGAACAGGTCGTTGGGTCCTTCCGGCACCAGGGTGCGTATCAGCCGCCACTCTTCATCATGGAAGTCCTGGGCCTCATCCACGACAACCGCCCGGTACGGCAGCAGGGACTTGTCCTGCAGGTATTGCCGGGTCTGCCGGATGACGTCGTTCCACTCCACCTTACCGGTGCTCCGCAGCGCGGCCTGGTATTCTTCAAAGATACTCCACAGCGCGGCCCGGTCTTTTCTGGATACGGTTTTACCGCGTCCCGTGCGCCGCACCACCAGGTAGGCCTGTTTTGTTTGAAGCACGTTGGCCTGAACGACCTGGTCCCACTCTTCGCGCAGGAACGGAACCGGCCAGGCTGTTTCTCCCGTTACGTTAATGGCCCGGTCCCAGCACGCAGTGGTTTCGGCATCCGTGGCGACATCGAATTCAAATCCCTGCGTCTTCATGAATTTCACGGCCCAGTCATGGAGATGGACGATTTCCAGCCGTTTGTATTCCTCGCCGCACAGGTGTTTCAGGTTTTGCGCGATATCCCGCGCCAAGTTCCGGGTAAAGGTGGTCACGAGCACGCGGTCCGTGGATTCCGGGAACACCTCCCACGCAAGGTGCCGCGCGCGGTGCATGGCCACCACCGTCTTCCCGGTGCCCGCGCCGCCGGTGACTTTCGCAGGCCCGCTGAAATCACGCCGGACAAGCCGCTCCTGCGTCGGGTGCAGGAAAACCCGCCACTTTTCCAGCGGCGCGTTCAGGATGGCGTTCAGGTCGTGCTGTGTATTCACCGTGACAAAGCGGCGCCGCGAGTCCGGGTGGTCTAGAGCTTTGATAAAGTCCCTGGTATCTATGGGTGCCTTCTCTTTTGGCGCGGCCACGGCGGCCTTTACTTCTCCGAAGTCAAAGCCTTCCGCCAGCCACATCAACGCCTCCGCCGCCTCGGCCGGAAGATGTTTTCCCAGCGCGGACAGGGCATCCTTGTCCATGATCGCGCGTACCGCGGGCAGCAGGATGCGCGGCACCCCCAGCGATGCCAGGTCGTCGTCGCTTGTGTCGGCGAAAAGCCCCTTGGTCTTGCCGTGCCGCGCCGACGTCTTTTCCGCGTCCACCACATTGACAATCTGCAGCGATCCGGTCACCGGGTTGATATCAAACAGGCGGTTGCGCGCCCAGGCCATAGCCTCATCGTGGTGGTCCACCCACAGGAGCATGTACATGTTGCCCTGCTCCGGGTGCAGCGCCACGGCGCGATACTCCGCGCCGATGCGCACGGTACGCACCTTGTCGTCCCGGGCCATGTTGATCTTTTCATAGTTGATGGCGGCCGACGTCGGGTTTTCCCGGAACTTCTCGGTGAACTCGCGCACCTTCCGCTGCTGCGCGCGGGGTATTCGGGCAAAGGCGTCGAGGAACTCACTGGCTATGGCAACCACGGGTTTCATGGGGATAGCTCCTTTTATTTAACCACGGAATGCACGGAACACACGGAAAAAGAAGGATGAAGGATAAAGGATAAAGGATGAAGTGTGAAGGGAAAACCGAATGATAACGCAGAGACACAGAGCGTCGCAGAGGATCGCAGAGAAGAGAAAAAAACCATTTGGTCTCGTTCCCAGGTTGCGCTCTTGTCATTACCTGCACCTTTCCCTTCAGGGTAGGGTAGTGAGATGCCGATGTATGTCTTAAGAATCCCAAAGGGATGCCATAACATAGCCCAAGGTTGCGGTACCCCGCTACCTTGGGTGAACGATGTCTTTCCCTCTGTCTTTGCTACTCCAACGGAGTTACGTCGGTTTTCCCATACGGCATTTGCACCAATGTGACGCAACCCCGTTGGGGTAAACGGGAATTGGGGGGGATTTCCAACCCAGGGTAGCGGGGTACCGCAACCCTGGGCTCTGTTATTAAATCCCGTTGGGAAATTGAATTCAAACATTCGCTTTTTACCTCGGCTCTGTTATTAATCCCGTTGGGAAATTGAATTCAAACATTCGCTTTTTACCTCAACTATTCGTTGCGAAAAGATATGGACAATGACAAGAGTTGAACTTGGGAACGAGTAGCCATGAGCACTTGGCTCACCCTGAAACCACAAAAATGGGTGCCAATTTCCGAAGCAGATAGAAAAGGTTGTTTCTGCTTTCTTTTCTCCGCGATCCTCTGCGGCTCTCTGCGTCTCTGCGTTCTCGCTCCTCTTTCATCCTTTATCCTTCATCCTTCTTTTTCCGTGTGTTCCGTGCATTCCGTGGTTGTTATCTTCTCTTACAATACGTCAATAACGTTTCCATCGTCGGGATGAAACGCCTGCCATCCCCGCTGTTCAAACATCCGGGCGAACTCCGTTTGCGCATCGGTCAGGACGGCGACCTTCTCATTTGGCCAGGCGAGTTCCGCCTCGGCGCAAACACGCCCATCCGGTCCGGTCAATTCAAACCCGACCACGGGCATCGGCTTCCCGGCCTTAGCGCATGTCCGCACCAGTTCCCGGCAGGAGGGATCGCACAATTCCAGCGCTTCCTTTAGTTCATTCCAACTTGTTTCCGTCTCTTCCTCCCGTGTTTCGGGTTCCGGCGTTTCGGAACGTTTCCCGCTCTTCGCGCCGGCAAGTTCCGCGCTGGTCCAGGCAAAAGCGGGCAGGAATTGGAGCAGGTTGGCCGCGCTCAGCGCTTTGCGCCAGGCATCCTTGTACCCTTCGGCGCTTCGGGATGCCATGTCATCCTCAATACGCAATACCGCCATGACATGTTCCCAGTCGAATTGGTTCGCTTCCTCCAGGCCGCACCGCAGCAGCAACGCCAGCGCCGGTTCCCGGTACAGCCGCGCCAGGCAACCCGCCCCGTGATCCACAGGTTCCGGTTCCGGGAATTCCGGTGCCACTTCACTGCGAAGCGCGTCCGCAAGCCTTTCCACATGGGTGGTATCATACAGAGGAGGCATGGTCATGGCGCTCAGCACTACCGCGGCCATGCCGCGTCCCCAGGCTTGCGGGTCCGGACGTTTCAGGTAGGCCAACAGCGTTTCCATACCGGACGCAGCCGCCAACCCCGTATCAAAGGTAATTCCGGTCTTGTTCAGCAATCGCCGCGCGGTTTCCCAGCGCGGGGCTAGTCCGTTAAACAGGCAGGCCTCCGCCGTGCGCCGCTCCTGGTCGAAATCTTCGAGATCGTTCCAGGTCAGCGACCATACCAGAAAGCGCCCGGACCGCAGGATGGCGGTGCGCTTTTCAATATCATCGGCAATGCCTCCGTGCGGGTCGCCGGGCCGCACGTGGTACAGGAACCCGTCCATAAACACCGCCACGGGCAGCACGCCCGCCTCCTCTTCCGACGGCCACAGGACCATGTCTGGCCGGGAAGGCGCGGCCACGCCGTCCGCGCCGGAGAGTTGCACCTGCGGCTCGACCGTCCAGGCGCGATTGCCCGACTTGAAGGTGTAACAGGGCTTCCCGTTGCGGAGCACCTTGCTCCACTTGTGTTCGGGCTTTTCAAAGGCCTTCCCAAGGGCGGCGATAAAGCGGCCTTCCAGTTCACTTTCGATAAAATCCTCCGGCAGATCTATCCGTTCCAGGGTCTGCGCGGGCTTCAGGCCATCCCAGGCCTTAAGAATAACCTCCAGCATCTCGATGCCTTTTTCGCGCGACACCAGTTCCAATTTAAACTGGTGCTGGTAGGCATACAGGCATCGGTAACAGCCGTCCTCCCCTTCGCGCAGCCGGCAGGGGCAACTCTTAAGCGTTTTGAAGGCCTCCTCCAGCAGGTTTCGGAATTCCGCCGGGTTGTTGACAAACTCCTTCAGGTATCCCGTGCCGCCCGGCACCGAGTCATACAGCACGAGAAAGTTACGCGGCGCGGCGTCGCCGCCCCGGCCGGGATCCACCTGGTCGCGGATGATAAGATGCCCGGGATTTCCCTTGAACTTGCGGCGCAGGCCCAGCTCCAGGCAGGCCTTGAACGTGGCCAGCCGCGTTTCCGCTTCGAGGATGGACACGGGCAGCAGGATGCGGATGGCCTCGGACTGCACCTGCCGGTACAGGAACACCTGCGCCCATTCCGCGTTGCGGTTGCCCTGGGCGTAATAACACCAGTACCGGTGCCTGGGCTCCTTTTCATTCTTGCGCCACACCACGCCGCAATCCCGGCACAGGGTAAAGCCCTCCTCCGGCACGGGCTGTCCCGCGGCCTGGAAAGTCTTGCCGAGCACGTCCTTCAACCCGAAATTGACCTGGCGCAATGTGACCTGTTTCAGGTACTCGAATCCGAAGGGCAGGTCCGGATTGGCGTAGCCGCCGCCCCAGTTCTCCGGCCGGATATCAATAAAATCGTTGAGTATATAGGTCTTCATTTCCCGCTCGTCGGATTCATCCGAAGTGCGGCTTTCAAAATCTGATGAACGGGCCGATACCTGGCGCAGCAACAACAGAATATGCTTTTGGCCCACATCCTCCCAGCCGGAACTGCCGCAGTTGGGGCAGGTCTTGTGTTGTTCCTCCGTCGTCACCCGTTCCAGGTGGTGGCATACGTTGCAGAACTGCCAGTCTTCGAGCAGGCTTTGCGCGCGGCCGCCCGTGTCCACCTGGTCCACGGTCACCTTGCGCGATTCGGCGTAAAATGTGTTGAACGGCGCCAGTTCCCGGATAGCGGTGCCGGCACCGCGTATGTATTCGTGGGGCTCCGAGGCGGTCTGCCCGTCCTCGCCTTCCACACCGTAAATGAGCGATTTCAATTTCACGCCCGTTTCGGGAAAGGCGTAATTGGGGATCAGGCCCTCGTCCGTGAACAGGTTCAGCGGGTATTTCTTGCTGACCAGGTCAATCAGGCGTCGGAGCAGGTCCATTTCATACTGCAGTTCCCGCAGTTGCTCGTTCGCGTCCGTCAGGCCGGCGCGGTTGACCTCAACCCGGTCGCGTGCGTCTTTGACCCGCTTCAACTGGTTGCGCAGCCGCTTGAGTTCCGCCTCCACCCCGTCCAGGCAGGCGTTGAGGTCCCTCTCGTATTCCCCGGACAGGGCGTATTCGCGCAGGCGTTCCCGGTTGCCCTCGCTGACCACATTGCCGAAAAGGCCCACGAAGCGGTCGCATAGTTCCTGGCGGCGTTTACGTGCATAGTCCAGGAAGGTCTTCGGATAACCGCCCCGCTTCCAAGCCGCCAGCAGGAACTGCATATTTTTGGGCATCCGCTCCGCTGTCCCGTCGTCCCGCGCCCACGCGTCCATGCAGAAAGCGAGAAACTGGCGTTTCAGCATCTCCGGCGCGTCCAGGTAGCAGCCCGGCGGCGTCACGCTTCCGGCAATCATCTCGAAGGGGTCATCGAAGAAATACAGATCATGGGGTTTTACATTCGCAATGGCCAGCACCAGCGCGTTGCCCGTTTTCCGGCCGCCCCGGCCGATGCGCTGCAAATAATTCGTGGGCGTCGGCGGAATGGAACAGACCATCACCGACGACAGGTCGCCCACATCTATGCCCATCTCCAGCGTGGGCGTGCAGGCCAGCAGGTTCGGCGCGTCCGCGTATTCGCCCGTCTTGAACTGGTACTCCACGTCCTCCCTGGTCTCTCGCTGGAGGATGCCCGTGTGCTCGTGGCAGAAAATGCGCTTGACCTGCCCGCTCCGATAAAAACTCACGTAATAACTCATGGCCGGCGCGCCGTTCCGGCGGTACACGTCTCCTGCCCGGAAGGACAGGGACGGCATGCCCTCCCATAGGGGCAGTTCCTCCACGCCCACGGTCAGGGCATGCCCCTCCGCCTCGCTGCGCGCCTGTACCGTATGGCGGGTGATGATCAGCGCCTCCCGGGGGATGGACCAGGCCCCGCGGTTGTTATTGCCGATCCGTTCCAGCAATCCGGCGGCCTCTAGCGCGTCCACCGTGCGGCGGTATGTTTCATTGCACAGCCCCGTGTCCAGGTTCGGGTCCAACACGCGCCGTGCCCAGTCCGTGTACCACGTGGCGTAGTTGCCCGTCTGGACCAGCGCGTCGAAAACCTTCTCCCCCGGTGTCAGCGAGAGAAAGCGCGGCAGCCGGCTTTCGGAACTGAAGGGGGACAGCAGCGGCGCCTGCTTCTTGGTCAGAAAATACCACTTGCCCCCGTTCGCGGCATAGCCTTCCAGCAGGACATGGGACACGCCGCCCCGCTGCCGGGCGCGGGTGAGCAGGCCCAGCAGAAAGCGGCGCAGTCTTTCAGGCCTTGTATTTTCCAGCGGCGCCACATGGTTCGCCAGCGCGGCCTGCAGCCGTTCCACGGCCAGTTCGAGCCGCGCGGGGTCCAGCACCGCCGTCGAACAGCCCACCTTGTCCAGCGTGCGGCCAACCCGGGCGTTGAACCCGAACTCCATGGCGATTTCCCAGGACAGGCGCGTCATGAACTTGCCCAGCAGCCGTTTCCCCGGCTGCCTGGACTTGCTCCGGATAAACGCGCGGTACACGCCCAGGCCCGCCAGGTCGGGCGGCAGAAACGTGGCAATCAGTTCCTGCCACGTCATGTGTTTCGACCAGTAGTCCACCATGCGGTCGGCAAAGTCCGCCAGCGGGATGGTGCCGGATGGCTCCACCTCCAATACGGTCTGCAGCGCCGTACGCAGGTTGAACCGGTAGGTGCGCGCCGCGAAGAACCCGGCCCGCTGGCTGGCGTCCTGCACCGAGTCGGTGAAGGCCAGCAGTTTCCGGTCCCGGTTGAAGGGGCTCGTGTACAGGTGGCTCACCGCCACGGACGACAGGCTGGCCGCCTGGGAACCGACCAGCCACAGGGCGTAGTCCGAATCGCAGGCGGGGCATCGCGCCATGTCCTTGGGCACGTCACCGCCGCTCAGGCACGTGTGCCGGTACACCGGGACGCACGCCCCGCCGCAGGCAGCGCAGACCGCGTCGTGGCCCAGCGTCAGGCACTGGGTGCAGAGGAGTTCCTGCGCCGCGGGCAGCAGGTCCGGATGGGTCCCGGGGAACAGGTAGCACACGTTGCGGCCGTGCTCCGCGTACTCCCGGTAGATGATGCGGGGATCATCCGTAATGCGCGCATCCTGCACCCGCTTGTAGCCGACCCAGCCCGTATGCCCGCATTCCCGGCAGTACACCGCCGGCAGGCCCTTGCGCGGGTCCCGCAGCGGCGTGTCGTCCCGCCAGAAAAACTTCGGGTCCCGGTCCACCTGCCGCGCCATGCGGCTCATCTCGCGCACCCACAGCTGCACCTGGCACTGGATGAAGGGGCCGATGTGGCCCTCGAAGTCCTGTTTCGCGGCGCTGACCAGCGTGACGAACGACTGGAGCAGCGCATCCCGCGTGGTTTCCGGCAGTGCGGCGAACTCGGGGTCCCACGACGCGATCTTCTCCCGCAGCGCGGTCCATTCGGTCACCCGGTTTTCCAGGTTCATCAGCACCGCCCGCAGGAACCCGTGCCGCCGCAGGGCCTCCCCGATGTCCTCCGGCGTCAGGCCCGTCCTGCCGAACCACAGCCCGCACTGCCGGTCCACGTACACGTCAATGGTATCGCCCGGCGCGGGCAGCAGCGCATCGGCTTCAGCGGTTGGAAACGCGCCGTGCGTTTCCTCCGTGCCCAGGTATTCCGTCATCTCGACCCGGTCTTCCCGGAGCACACCGGAACGAGGGATGGTTTCACCGAAAAGCCGTCCCGCGAATTCGAGCAGGTCCGCCGTCGCCTTCGCCTCGTCGCCCGCCAGCGTCGCGCTTGTGCCCACGCAGCACAGGCTGCCCGGCCGCGTCTCCAGTTTCGCCTTGAAGCGGCGGATAAGGCAGGCCACGTCGCTGCCCTGGGCGCCGTCGTAGGTATGCAGCTCATCCAGCACCAGGTAGCGCACCGATTCCGGGCCCGTATCCTTCCAGATCTTCTGGTCCTCCGGCCGTATCATCAGGTAGTCGAGCATCTTGTAATTCGTCATCAGGATGTCCGGCGGATGGGCGCGCAAGGTGTCCCGGTCCGTGATGACATTGTCCGGGCCCATGGTCCGGTCGTCGGCATGGCCGCCCACGTACATGCCCGCCGTGACCTTGCCCTTCAGCCGGGCATCCTTCCAGATCTCCTCCGCGAAACGCCGCGCCTGGTCCGACGCCAGCGCGTTCATGGGGTACAGGATCACCGCCTTCACGCCCGGTTCGCCCGCATGGCGCAGGCAATGGTCCAGGATAGGATACAGATAGCATTCCGTCTTGCCCGAGCCCGTGCCGCTCGTCACCAGCGTGTGCTGCGGCTGGTGGCCGTCCTTGCTCGTCAGCCGTTCAAAGGCGAGGATCTGGTGCACGAAGGGACGGAACCCCGGCCGCACGTCCAGCAGCCGGTCCGACTCCGTCTTCTCGCCCCGCCGGTACGGCAGCCGCAGGTGCAGGTACGGCCCCTTGAAAATGCCCTGGTCCGGGTCGCGCAGGAACGCCTCCAGCGCCGCCGCCACCGACGCGTCCTGGAACGAGAACGTCGTGTTCAAGTAGTCCAGGATGGTCTCACGCAACTCGGCGGATATGATACCCGGGATCATTTATGAATACCTTTCTACAACCACGGAATGCACGGAATACACGGAAAGGAAGACAAAAGAAAGAAGAAAAGGAAATCAAGAATACAAGAACGCAGAGGCGCAGAGAACCGCAGAGGGTCGCAGAGGATCGCAGAGAAAAAAAGCCTCTTTCCATTTCGTTCCCAAGTTGAACTTGGGAACGAGTCGGAACGAGTCGGCCCTGTTCATCAAAACTTGGCGTCACCGCATTAGAATCACTCATTCCCTTTCTTTCTTCTTTCCGTGTGTTCCGTGAATTCCGTGGTTGTTATCTTCAGCTTTCTTTTTTCCGTGTGGTCCGTGCATTCCGTGGTTGTTATCTTATAAAACAATCCGTTCGATCTCCACGCCGGGGTAATGGCCGAAGTTAACGATAATCCCCAGACGCATTCGTGTGATCTTCAAATAATTCATGACCTGCGCCCGGTGTTCGTCCGCCACTTCTTTCACCGCCTTCAGTTCCACGATGATCTTGTCGAAGCAGATCAGGTCAGGGATGTATTCCTGCGTCAAGGCATCGCCCTTGTAGGTGATGGTATACCGCTGCTGGGCCGAACAGGGAATGCCCTGTGCGGCCAGTTCTTTTTCCATGCATTCCTGGTAGACCGGCTCCACATAGCCGTTGCCCATTTCCTTATACACGTCGAAAACCGCGCCCCGTATCCGGTAACTTTCTTCTTCATATAACAGTTCCATAAAAGCCTTTCTTCAACCCCTGTTTACAACCACGGAATACACAGACCACACGGAAGAAGAGGACAGAAAAAAAAGAAGAGAAAACGACACCAAGAGAACACAGCGGCGCAAAATACCGCAGTGCGTCGCAGAGAAAAGAAATTGTTTCGACTCATTCTCATTCGTTGCGTGAGCCCATTGAGCCTTTTGTGAGCCCTTTCCTGTTATTCCGATTCTTGTTAATCATTATATTATTTCTGCCCATCTTCGCGTAAGGACAGCATTACAATCAATCATCCCTCTCTTTCTTTTTCTGTGTGCTCCGTGATTTCCGTGGTTGCCATTGCTTTAAATTTTCTATACGCGGCGCGCATCTCCGCTTCGCGGTCGTTCTTCAGGTACGGCGGCGGGTAGATGCGTTCCATTCGCGGTTCCATCTTCGGGTCTTCCCACTTAATGCCGCCGGTGAGGCCCAGTTCGGGCGTGTCCGCTTCGCCCACGAGGCTTGCGTCGCCACGGAAGGCGTGTACGTTCAGCGGCTGCCGGATATCAATGTCGGCCCGCTCCGCCAGCTTCAACACCGCGCCCGGCACCAGCCGCCCCAGCCGGTCATACCGGTTCTCCCGCTCATACTGCTGCAAGACGGCGAACTGGACCCGGTAAATCGTCACCAGTTCCTCCTCCGTCAAGCCCAGCGCCAGCGCCGCCAGCGCGTCCAACTCCACCAGCGCCCGACGTCGTTCGAAATCCGTCCGCAACGCGCAGTCCGGCGTCCATGGAGTCGGATTCATTGCGTTCCAAAGACTTGAATAATTTGTTGTAAGGCACGCAAGTCTAAGCAAATGGTCTGAAAGCAATTCAAATAGTTTTGTACCGATTTTTGGCATGGGCAAAATAGCGGCAAGGTTTGCATTAATATGGCCCATTCCTGTCGTCTTCATAAAGAAATCGAATACGATTGAATCAGTAAGACTATTGTAAAGAAGAAGGTGTTTTATATCATTGAATACAAGACAAAAGACAGTATTAACATGCCCAACCATGGGGGAAATAATAGATGCGATCAACGTCCTTTCTGCTGTTGGCCCCACCATCTCGCGATGCACATGCCGATAAAACTCCGTCACGGGCCTGCCATTCCATTTCGGAGTGCGGCGCAGATATTCCTCCGGGGAACAAGCGGGAACATAGTTGGTGCGGGGCAGGTAGTCGGGCGGGATGGCCGTCAGGTCAATGCGGCTGTAGTCGAGGTTGGACGAGCAACCCTCGTTGGGCGTTTTGTTGAAGGGGGTGCCCACAAAGAAATGGGGCCCGGACAGGATCCACTCCCCGGCGTCCCGGGGATACCGCGTTTCCCGCCGGATGGTGCCGTCCCGTTGGGCGTAGGTCTCATCGAACATGACTGTGGAGAAATATTCCCCCTCGAGGTCGCCGAGGCGGCGGGGCTGTTCGGCGAATTTTTCGAGGACGGAAACAATCTCCTCGCTATGCACCACGGGCAGGCGCGCCTGCAGGGGCGGCGTGCCGGGTTCGTCATAAAGCTTAGCGAGCAGGGCAAGCCGATCACGGTTGATATGGAGAACGCGGTGTTTGTGGGGCCGCAGGTCCCAGTGATTCTCCTCGTCCTTGTAGCCCGGCACGGCGCCCTGCCCGTCATGGGTCAGGGAGCGGTCCAGGGTAAGCGGATGGAACAGGTTCGCCGCCTGTTCAAAGCCGGGCGCACTCCCGCCTGCCGTCCGGTATACGTTAACGCTGTATTTGGTCAGATGGTGCACTTCCGCAAAGAGCTGCAGTTCGTTGATAAACTGATAATGTCCTCGAAGCCGCTGGTATAAGGCCTCTCTTAAAGCGCCGCCCTTGGGGTCGTCATAGACGCCTTCGGGATGGAGGAAGCCGGCGACACCGCCGGGCGCGCCGAGTTCCCAGGCGCGGGTAATGAAGCACTTGTAGAGGTTGGTCTGAATCTTGAGGAGGAGCGGGTAATTCTGGACGGCGTTAAGAAAAGCCTTGGTGCCGGTCTGGCCGGTGAATTCCCCGCAGTAGTCGTTGAGGCGCTTGTCCGTAGCCAGGTGCTTCCTGCGCTCCCGGGCGATGTCGCTGGCAGAGAGCTTGCGCAGGGCAAGGAGGGGCTGGAACTCGGAGAGGATGCCCCCTTCGTTCCACTCAATCTTGATCCAGGGCGGGTTGCCGAGGATCAGATCGAAACCGCCGTGGTCGGCGAAGACCTCGGCGAAGCGGAGTTCCCAGTGGAGGAAGCGCCGTTCCCGGGCGACGTCGGCGACGACGGCGAGGCGGGGCACGTCGGTGCAGAGGGTATCCACATTGACGCGGCCGAACTGCTGGACGAACCGCTTGTGCTCCGGGCTGAGTTCCTCGGCGGGGTCGAGGCCGAGGAGCAGGTTGCCCGGCGCGTCGCCGGTAGCGGTACCCTTGAGGATCATCTCAATGTCCATGAGGAAGGTGTCGCGCGTGGGCAGCAGGGCGGCTTGTTCCAGGGGCCAGAACCACAGGGCGCACCAGTAGTCCATAATGAGTTTGAGGCGGCGGTAGGCGGTGTAGGGCCGCTCCAGTTCGGCGGCAACCCGGTCCTGCTCGGCGTAGTGGAGGGGGTTCAGGGGCCCGCCGGGCTGTCCCCAGACCCGGGGCGGCTTCGCCGTTTTCTTGACGGCGCCGCGCCGTTCGCGGATCACCTGCTGCCAGAGGGCGTCAATAGCGTCACTGAGGCCTACGAGCCGGTCCGTGTCATACTGGTCGTGGGGCGCGCAGAAGGCCGTGCGCCAGTCTTTGACCTGCTTTACGGCGTCGGGCGCCAGTTCCTTGATTACCTTGTCCTTATCGAAGGCGGCCATACCCGCGTCGGGCGCCAGGAAATGGTAGACCGAATCTTTGGGCCGTGCCTGCCATTCCGGGCCGAGGGCGACGGGCTCCGGTGTTTTGGCGAGCCAGTTCGATTTGGCGCTTTTGGCGCGCAGGTCGGGCGCGCGGAACACCTGGCGCCGGCAGCCGATAAGGCTGTTGCCCGTGGCGAGGCGCAGGCCGAACCAGGGGCATTTCGCGCCGCGATGGATGGTATTGAGCCAGAGGGACGTCCGGGCCAGTTCGACAGCGACGGGGTTGAGGTCCACGCCGTGGCAGTTATGTTCGGCAAGGTAGGCCTTGACCCGTTGCCGCTCGTAGGGATAATCGGCCGGGGGCACTTGTTCGCCCAGTTCCCGCTGTTTCTTTTCCAGGTAGGCGTCGGCGATCTGGTTGACCGCCTCGTTGATGAAGGCGGCGGAGCCCATGGCGGGCTCGCAGATACGCAGGCCGAGGAGTTCGTCGGCGGCCTTATCCTGCAGGAGTTCCTTCAGGCTGTACTTGACCACGCACTGGGTGAGGCATTCGGGGGTGTAATAGGACGCTGAGCTTTCGCGGTTGCGCCCGGCGAGGCGGAAGATAAAGGCGCCCTTCTCGTACACCTTTCGGCGCATCGCGCCGGGCGGGCCGTCCTCCACCTCCTCCATGACGAACTCGGCTTCCGCGTACTGGCCGATGTCAGCTTCCGGGACGAACCAGGACTGCTGGGTTTCATCGGTGGCCGCCGCGCCGGCGGGCTTCACCTCGTAGAGCCGCTGTTTCGCGAAGAAGCCGGAATAGGAGAGCAGGCCCTCGTAGACCGCGCCGAGCTGGTTGATGCCGAGCTGGGCGTAGCTGATGCGGCCCCGGTCGCGACACCGGCCCCGGGGACCGCGCCCGCCTTCGCGGGACAGGGACAGCAGCTGGACAACCTCCTGGAGCACACTGTTCCGGAATTTCACGGACGACAACAGCGGCGTCCGCTTCAGGTCGAAGAGCGGGCTGTCCAGCCCGGCGATGGTAAAGCCATGATCCAGGAAAACGGCGTTTTCCGGCGGATCGGACCGATCCGACTGATCCGATCTATCGGACCGATCCACGGCACCCGCCTCGCCTTGACCAAAGTCCGCTTGCTGCGGCGGGCTGCCCGCAAAGCCTGTGCCGTCGAGGGCGGCCAGGTCGCCCTGTTCGGGCGAGGCCATACCAAAATCCAGGATCACCTCGCGCCCGTCGGCCAGGGGCGTCAAGACCAGCTGGCGCGGGTCGTGGCCCGTGTTGATGAGGCGGAATAATTTGCGCAGGCTCTCGTCGAAGAAATAGCCGTTCCGCGCCGCTTCCGTGGTGAGCGGGACCTGTTCGAGGTCACGCAGGGCCTCGAGGCTGTAACCGAGGCGGTATTCGTCGCTTTTCATGGGCGCCACGTCGAGTTCGCCGCCCCGGGCCTCGGCAAAGAAGAGGAACAGAAGCCGGTACAGGTACATCAGCCCCTCCTCGGTGAGTTTCCGGGCGAGGTCGTCGTCGCCGTACAGGGCCTGCTTGGCCACGTTCCGCTGGTACCAGACGTATTCGTTGCCGAGCAGTTCCACGGCGCGGCGGATGCCGTATTTCAGGTCTTCCGACACGGAGAAGGCGTGCTTGTGGGAATTCTCGTCAAGCGTGTCGTGGAGCACCGTGCCGTCGTCCGGGCAGAGAGCGTCTCGGCTGAGCAGGGCGGCCGCGGCGCGCAGGGCGTCGGCGCTTTTGCGCCCGAAGATCTCGTCCAGGTCGAAGAGCAGGTACTTGCCCTGGCCCCACTTGTGGCGCTCGGCGAGGTAGGCCTCGCTCCCCGCCAACAACAACAGCCACCGGGGCGGCGCGTCGCGGCGGAACACGGCGCCGGCCAGGTCTTCCCAATCACCCGGGGCGAGGGCGTAGCCGGCGGCGCTTGCGGGTTTCTGGCAGGGCAGCAGGCATTGCTCCAGCGTACCCGTGTCGGCGTCGGGGTCGGTGGAGGGGAAGGGCGCCTCCGCAATCCAAAGGTAGGGCGCGCCGTCGCGCTTCAGGGAGGCCAGCACGGGCACCACGGCGTCGTTCTCGACAAACTCGAAAGCGCCCGACGTGTAGGCGTAGCCCAGCGCCTCGGCCAGGGCCACATTGACCGGGTGGGTCTCGGCGAAACGGTCCCCGGCGGACACGGTCTGTTCCGCCCGCGCCTTGGCCTTGAAGTATTCCACGCCGCACCGGGCCAGCGCCTTGTACGGCGCCGGGCGGCCGCCGTCCGCCTCCGCCGCGTCCCACCGGGACAACAGGTCGCGGATGTCGCCCTCGAACAGCGCATCCAGGTAATGATGGCTGTAAAACTCATTGACGTTGCTGATGCCTGTTAAATCAATCGGCACAATGGATACCTCTTTTTGTCAACCACGGAATGCACGGAATACACGGAAAAAGAAGAAGACAGGAAGAAGAAGCAAGAGAAGACAACACCATGAAAACGCAAAGAATCGCAGAGAATAAACTATATAGTTGCCAATTTGTTTCCAAGTTGAAGCTCGCAACTCGTTTCCAAGTACAACGACCCACCTCGTTCCCAAGTTCAACCTCACAACTCGTTCCCAAGTTCAACTTGGGAACGAGACCAACGTTTTTTCTCTTCTCTGCAGTCCTCTGCGACTCTCTATGCCTCTGCGTTATCGTTCCCCTTTCATCCTTCATCCTTGGTACTTCATCCTTCATTCTTTACACTTCATCCTTC
>JAEAMG010001737.1_pt1 | contig 15528 bp, 23 predicted proteins | sample 8958741 | NCBI WGS metagenome assembly JAEAMG01 (sample SAMN16933256, study PRJNA681125) | bioreactor sludge metagenome | isolation source: anaerobic bioreactor treating anionic surfactant - SDBS | place: India: Bengaluru | collected 2019-02-28
AAGGAAGTTCATGTAAGTCCATCTTAAAGAAGTCTATGGTGAATTCACGGTAGATATAATGAAGCTTATATTTGAATTTATCGGAATTAGGCAAGTCTTTAGGCACTTTAGCATGATTTTTACGATAATAAGAGCATTTTTCATTCACACATTTATGAATTCGAAAATGCTTACGATCCTTTACAGCAACAAGAATGTGCCCACAATAAGGACAGCGTAAAGAAAGTGGACGATTATAGATATTAGTTTCGTTAAAGCGTTCGCCACAAACCTTGCATTGATACTGACCTTTAGAACCATTGTTTTTATAAAGGTATTCGTGCGTAGCACCACAACGAGGGCAAATAATAGTTTTAGGGATTGCTGCATTCTCAGATCTACGGCTTACTGGCTTAATTGTTTTGCTATACTTGTGCTTATAATATGCTAAGAGTAGCTGATAATCCACAGGTTCAGGATTGAAAATTTTAGGTAGTTTGTCCACCTTGAACTTTTGATAGTCAGGACTATGGGAATCTTCATAAGCCCATTGCTTAAGAGGAATATGTTTAGCAATAAATAAAAGTAGTTGATCTATTTGCTTTAATAAGAATTGATTATATAGTAGTAAAAATGATATAATAGGGTTCACAATGACACACTCCTTTTGGTTTATTGGTGTTTTAGCGAATTCAATTATACCAAAAAAGAGGGGGTCATTGTTTTTTTTATACAAAAAAACTCTGTAACCCTTGATATATAAATAGAAAATTTAAAAAGTAGTGTAAAAAACTTTACACTATCATATAAGGGAGGGAGGTAGGTAGTATGGAAAATGCAGAAAACTTTGTGGAAATACTAAAAAGTTCAAAAGAATATAAAAAAATAAAAAAAGACCTTATTAATCAACTTAAATTAAAAGGAGCCAATACTCCAACATTTTTAAGCCAGGTCAATGATTATATGTCAATGTGGGTTGCAAAGGAAATGTTAATTTTAGATATTGAAAAAAGGGGCGCATATATTAATTACGATAATGGTGGTGGTCAAAAGGGAACTAAAAAAAATGATAGTATATCAGATCAAGTAAAAATAAATTCTCAAATGTTAAAATTGCTTGAAGCTCTGGATATAAAATCAACAACATTAATTGTAGATTATAAGGATGAACTATAAAAATCATATAAAGAAAGAAGAATGAAATATGAATAATGAAAAAGAGTCGACTTATGAAAAAGCCACAGGATATTATTATGATAAAGAGATACCAATGATAGTAAATGGTGTAAAAGAGATTATTAAAGTAAAGAAGTATAGAAAACCAAGTCTAGCAGCACAAAAAAAAATTCTTAAAAAATTATATTAGATGTTAAGTATGAAATTTAAAAAGTTAATACTTATAATTTTTACAATTATATAAAAGGTGTAAAGCACTTTACAGAGAATATGTAAATTAACATGTTAATTAAATCGAGGTTTAAAGTGAGGTATATCAATATGTTTTACACAGTTCAAGAGATTTCAAAAGTGTTATCTGTAAGCAGAGTTACAATTTATAATAAATTAAAAGTAAAGGACATGGAGCCTTACATAAGTAAAAATGACAAGGGTATCACTTATATTTCAGAGGAAGGTGTAAAGTGGTTAAGGGATAATGTTAATTTACAAGGTACTTTACAAGATGAGGTGTCAAGTGATTTAAACACTAAGGATATTGATGATGAAGAAACTAAGGAAAATCAAGGGTGTAAAGATGATGTTAACTTTACAAGTGAGTATGTAAACTACTTAAAAGAGGATAATCAAAGATTATGGCAGCAAGTACAAGACTTAACTAGAATGTTAGAGAATAGCCAGGTACTTCTAAAAGAAAAACCACAACAGGATCCTTTACTCCTGGAAGAGAGATTTATTAATTTAGAGGAAAAATTAGAGGAAATTAAAGATAGTATGAAGAATAGACAAGAGGAAAGTAAAAAGAAAAAATCATTGTGGGATAAATTAAAGAATAAATAATTTTATTTACATTAAAAGAAGAATAATGTAAAATGGAGACAAGCTAAAAATTAAATAAAAAAAAGTCCTTCAACTCTTATATATTGTGGTGGTACACATTATATAAGCCAATTCAAGTAAGTGGTGGTACACTTAAAAGAACGTCAGAAAGACTTTACATTGAAATTATATTCAATTAATAAATAGAGTATAACAGACAAAGTAGAGAAATTCAAGTCCTTATGTATCAGTACATAAGGCTTTTTTTTATATGTAAAATTAAATATTGGACAAGTCCTATATTAAAATAGGCAAGTGGTTAAAGGAATAACACTATAAAAAACTCATAGTCATGGACAGAAACTAAGTAACTATTTGATATTCGTTAGAGGGAAATACGCTCTCGGTGAACCTGTAGGTTGGCACAGGGGAGAGAGCAAAGCACTCATTAACAAGGAAATAAACATATAGTTGCAGCAATGCAGAGGGAGTATCTCAAATCTTTATAATGGCTATAATGAGGGAGTTATAACAGTAATGTTATTGGAGAGATAACCAGTATCGTGAGAACTGGTGGTGTAATACGGATACCTTATGACCGACAGGATTATAATTATCTAATTTCACCTTCTTAAAGTTATCTAAAATACTAGGTAACTTTGGGAGGGAGGGAGTTAGCCGTTTTCCTTTTCTCTCTAGGATTATAGTCCTTCGGAGTTTAAAATCAAGAATTTAGAGTAAATTTAAGATATTAATATAAAAGGATATAGAGGGAAAAGAAGAACTGGAGAAAAGATTAGTAGTGCTTAAAAGTCAAGCTAAGATAATTTATAGTGATATAAAGTAAAATAAAAAGGGTATACTTAAGTATATAAGGGTTTAATAGAGAAGGACAAGCCCAAACACTAGAACGGGGTTAAACCTAATTAATATTGTATATTTCTAATTGAGAATATAATATATAAATATAACTTAATTAAGGAGAGTTGAATAAATGAGTGGACAAGTAGTAGTTGGTAAGTTATTAAAAAAAGTTATAGATGAATTGAAACTTGACTTTATAGAAAATCAAGATATTCTTTGTGGTGAAGGAAATATAGAACATATGAAAAATCAGCACCCAAATGATTATAAATTATATGGAGATAAAATTGAGGAAATAATTAAGGATCCTGATTACATCGCATTACACCCCAGTAAGGGTAGTATAGAATATATTAAAAGGTATAAAAGAGAAAAGGATGATTATGTTTTAGTTGCAGTTAGAGCCAGTGGTAAAGGTGTGCTATTTGTAAAATCATTATATATTTTGGATGATGGAAAAGTGGATCAATATAATCAAAAGAAAACATTGAAACCCTATAAATAGCGTACTATTAAAAAAAAATGTTGCATTAATTTGAATGTTTCTTTATAATTAAGTTAAGAATTGAGATATGTTCTATTAAAGATACATAATCAGTTTAAAAAATACATAAATTATATATCAAGAAGTAACTGAAGGCGGAACAGGTAGCCGCCACCACATATATTAATTTATATGGTTGGAGATGTAGATTACCACCTACCTTTACTTCGAATATTAATAGGAGCTCTGGAGAAATCTTGAGCTCTTTTTTTATTTTAAATTAAAATAAGGTAATTTAAATTATTTTATTTTATTGCTTTTTATATTTTAAAAGTGTGCTATAAAACTAAAGTATAATGATACATAATAAAAAGAGAAGAAAAACAAGTAAAACAAACATAAAACCAATGAAAATAACCTTGCAATATGTATTATAAGGTTTGGATAGTTTAATGATACACTTTATAATAAAAGTATAAAATAAAAACATATAGGAGTTGTAAAGAATGATAGTTAAATATTTAAGGGTAAGTACAACTAAACAGGATATTGGAAGACAAGATATGCAGCTTGATAAACTAGGAATTAAATTCGATAAAGAATACATAGATAAAATGACAGGAAAAAAAAAAGAGAGACCTCAACTAAATAAGATGATTGTTGAGCTTGCTAACGGAGATACTTTGTATTGTGAGAGCATATCAAGACTAGGAAGAAGTTTGAAAGACCTTATAGATATAATAGAGCAGTTGGTTGAAAAAGGTGTTAGAGTTGTCGTAGTGAAAGAAGGAATAGATACCAATAGCAGCACTTATAAATTATTATTAGCGGTATTTGGTGGAGTTGCAGAAATGGAGAGGGAAACTATTCAAGAAAGAGTTATCCAGGGGGTAGAAAAATGCAAGGCCACTAGAGAAACGAAAACAGGTAGATGGTTTGGAAGAGAAGAAAAGAAAATTGCAGATTTACCCAAGGATTTCAGAAAATATTATAATAAAATGACAAGTAAAGAAATTACCAAAGTTGAAATGGCAAAGCTATTAGGATGTGGTAGATCTACACTATATAGATGGATTAAGTTATCTGATGAGGAATAAAAAAAATGATAACATGATTTTGTAAATTATTATAAGTGGAACCCTTCCACTTGCACTATTTTTTAAAACACCCTATGTGGAACCCTTCCGCAAGGGTTGTAACTTGTTGATATGACTAGCATACAGAGGTTGAAAAAACTAAAAAAACGGAATACTCAAGGAGCTCGATATTTTTTTGGTCGAGTTAGGCACAATATTACCTTAAATTATTTACTAGAAAAATGATTAATATAAATAGTGTGTTTATACCATGATTTAGCATATAATGGTAACATATAGGTGTTAGAGGTGTTAGTATGAGTGAAAATAAGCAAAGAAGGTTTACAGTAACTTTTAGAGAGAATGATAAAGAAATTGAATTATATGATTGGATTGAAAATAAAAGAGGAATTACACCAATAGCAACAATAATAAAAGAATTATTATATAAAGCTATGGTGGAAGAGCAGCAAGAGAGTAAATAAAAAGTACTCTCTATTTTTTTATAAAAATTTAACGGATAATATCACATTTAACCGATAATAGCATATATATATATTAAAGCAATTCAAGGGAGAAAAATAATAATGCTAAATGTTTATTTGTCCATGTACTTAAAGTATTTAGCAGCAGTAGGAATCATTTATACCATTAAAGAATTAAAGACTACAGATAAACAACGAACGAGAGTAGCTCTAAAACGTTTCATTTCTAATCAAGGGATACTTAATGATAAGACAGGACAAAAGGCTCATGTAGGCTCTATATGGAACAAAAAATGGGGTTTCAAGGCTGAAATAGATATAAGTAATGTAATAAGCTATGAAGATTTTGAAAAACATCAGGATTATTTAAAACAACTTTTTAGAGCCAAAGAAATTACTATGAGTAACCAGGAAGGGAAATCAATAGTTGAAGTAGTTACAAAGTCAATCGAGGATCTAGAATATAAACCACTTGAATTATTATCTACAGAGTTATTATTGGGGTTTAACTACAAAGGTGAGCCAATAATAGTTGATATGTTAAAAACACCGCATATAGGGGTACAGGGTGCAAGTAATAGTGGTAAAAGCAAAGGTATTGAATTAGCATTAAATAACCTTAGAGGTGCTGATACAGTTCTCCTAAATGTATTTGAGAAAGATTTTACAAGTGTTCAAGGTAGAAGGATAAACGGAAATGAAAATATACTGAAATACCTCCAGGATATTATTGAAAATCCTTATATAAGACCAAGGCCTTTATATTTGGTGTTGGATGAACTTAATGTATTAGGCAAGGATAAGGCTATTAATAAAGCCATAATGGATGTTTTAAGCCAGGCAAGACACTTTAATATATATTTAATAGCATTGGGGCAAAGTTTATTAAAAGAAAACTGTCCATATAAGCAATTATTCAATGTTAGAGTAACCTTCAGAGCAATAGATAAAAGTAGTATAGGGGCATTTCTAGGGTGTAGTATAGCAGATACTAATTTACTTCAAAGAGAATTTATATGTTATTCAGATAATGTTTATAGGGGTAAAACTTATCTAGCAAATTTTGAATAAATATAAACCAACTGTAACGCTCAAAATGCGTAGGTCTGAACTTAAGCGTTTGCCTTTAGGTTACAAGCGGTTCAGACTAGCATTTTGAGTGTGGAAGGCGGTAGATGTTTTTTAATAACTTGATAGTAGCAGTTTAACTCATATAAAACCGACAGTTAAACATACAGAAAAGTAAGCAATTTCAATGGGTGAAACTATGTATAACCTAAAAAAAATTATTTGCGGCAAAAGACTAGAAATTTATAAAATAAATAACTATGTTATTAATACCAAAGGGGAAGAAATAACAGGAGAAATATTCAAAGATAATAACGGTAGAGTTGGTGATGAGAGCCTGGATGAAGAAATAAAAGAAAATAATTCTATTAGATCCAGGGAAACAACTTTAAACAATGCAAGAAATAATATTATAAGATTGATTAAATGCAATGAGGATATGAGGGCATTTATTACATTGACTTTTAAGTTTGAAAGTAACTATAAAGACAGTAAAAAATTATTAAATAATCTCTTTAATAAACTTAGAAAAACTTATACAGATTTAAAATATTTGTGGGTGCTTGAATATGGAGATTTACACAATAGACTACATTATCATGTTTTAACTAATATCCCTATAGAAATAAAGCTAAGCAGCAGCAAAGAAAAAAAGAGTAAAGAGCATAAGCAACTAGAAAATAGTTTTAGAATTAAGTATTGGAAACATGGTTGGGTAGATATTAGAGAGTTGGACCAGGAAGGGAATACGAATATAGCTTTATATGTAGCTGCATATATCACAAAGGATTTAATAAATAAACAATTTGAAGGTTATAGGATATATGGATATAGTATAAAAACACTTGATAAACCTATTGAAGAAAAAATATATACTTTAGAGGACACAGAGAGCCTTATAGTGAGGCATTCAAAGGACTATGAGATAAAATACTCTAATAGTTATGGAATAGGCTACACAGACCACAAGGGAGAGCATACAGGACAAGTAAATTACTTTGATTTAATTAAAAAGGAGGATTAATTATGTTATTAAAAAATATAGAAATGATGGTAACTAAGGTTGAAGTAAAAGAGGGCAAAGAGAAGAATAAATATTTGTTTTTAAATTTAGTTGATATATCTAGTGGTGATATGTTTGAAATAATTCATAAGGATCTAGAAGACATGGGAAAATTTAAACCATTTAATAAGGTTAGGGTTAATCTTAATCTAACTAATAGCAAGTATGGACTTAATTTAAAATTAAATGAAATTGTAGAATAAATATAATATTTAAGATTTATCTCTTGTAGTTTTTTAACTATAGGAGATTTATTATTTAAAGAGTAAATTTCACCTTTTTTCAAAAGGGCAGGATAAGGTTGTGTACAAATTCAATGGCAAAGCCATGAAAACTATTGAAAATACTAGGTTTGAACGTGTAACGCAAGTGGTGAAGATTATTAAATATTGTAACGCAAATGGTGAAAAAATAGGTTTAAAGCCTTGATTTTACTTGAATTGAAGATGGTGCACTTATTGTATAGAATGTTTAAATTTAATTAACTGGACAATACTTATGAATAAAAAGTATTGAGGTGATTTAGTGAAAAGGGAAGTAAAAGAAATGTTTAAAATGGTTAGTTCAGAAATTGGAAAGCTAAATACCAAAGAGAATGCTCAGGGATATTTAGATGCAAAGGATAAAGAACTTTATAACAATTGTATAGTTGTAATAAAAGAATTATATAAAAATATGGTGTAGGTATTTGCCTACATTTTTTATTTATAGAGAATAATAAAAATATGCTTGACTTATTGAATGTTTGAATGTTATAATGTAAACATGATAAGGAGGTGAAAACATGAAAACTATAACAATAAGAATGAATGATGAATTACATAAAAAATTAAAGTTAAAAATGGCACATGATGAAAAGACAATACAGGATCATGTAATTCAGTTACTAGAAAAAGATTTAGGAGGTAATAAAGAAGATAAGGAGGAAATTAATAATGGATAATTACCAAGCAATAGCATATGCAGTTGTGGCATTAGAGGAATTGCAAAAAGAAGGCAAAAAAATCAACAATGATACATTGAAGGGCAGAATGTTACACCTAATGGATATGTATTCTGAAAGTGAAATATATAAAAAATATTCCAATGAGGTGAAATAAAAAATGAATGAAGAAACTGAGGATTTAAAAAGCAAAGGTGACCAGGTCGTAGAAGTAAAAATAACTAACAATCAATATAAGAGGATTAATGAATTAGCTTTAGAAGGTGGATTCATGAATATTGGAGAATTGTTAGAAAGTTTTGTAGGTGATTTAACAGGGTGGCATTCCAATGGCTCGGATGAAAGAAGATTAGCTTGTGAATGGTATGATAGAGCATTCTATGAGTTGAAAGAAACATATTTATCTTTTAGATATTATGTGTATTACATGGACTTGTGCATTGAAGATTTATTAGAATATGAGGATTTCTTTGAAAGAGTCTATAGTGAATATTTAGAAGATGATAAGAATAAAAGTCATGATAGTAAGGAAGAATGTCTTGCTATGCTAAAAGAAATGTGTTAAATAAGATAAAAAAAAGGCAGCACCCAAAGGATACCACCACACGATAATTTTATTATATCTTAGGGTGCGGTACTTGTAAACATGGGGGGATTAGAAAATGATAAAAAATAAGATAATTGACAAATGCTATGATGAATATTTTAATAGTTTAAGAGGTACAAGTCGTAAATATGATGAAGCTAGTGATGAATTGCCTAAGGTATGGGATGAAATTAAATCACTTCTTCCTAAGGATAAAGTAAAATTAATGGATGAATTAGAAAAAATATGTGTCACTATGGAAGCAGAGGAAATTGAGAGTGCATATGAAAATGGATTTAATACTGGTGCTTCACTTATAATGAAAATTAATGAAACTGATAAAATATTAGAGATGGAAGAACAATTAAAACTAAAACTAGAAAAAACAATATAAAAAAAGGCAGCAACACTCTAAAGAGTATAACCACCACATTCACAATGTTAGTATACTCCGCGGAGATAGCTGTAGTCAATATTAAAGGAGTGTATAAATTATGGAAAATTTAAATGTACTAGAAAATAATGTTTTTAATATTAATGATTTTATAGAATGTAAGATTAATTTAATAATTAATAAGCATTTATCTGATTATGACATGAAAACTCGTAAAAAATATGAATCAGGGTTAATTGAATTATTTAATAAATATATAAATTAATTAAAAGTACATATGAATATTCAATTAATAAGAGTGCTTTATTAGTAATAAAAAAATTATGTCGTGAGAATTTTCTTTCACGACATTTTTTTAACTCTAGTAAAAAAGTAGTATATATAGAAACCCATACCCTATTTTAGAGGGTATGGGTTTCTATTTTGAGTGTTTATTAAGAATTACATAATCAGAATTTAATTTAATATCTTCAATTAAAGATTTGTGAAAGTATTTTGTAATCTTAGTTATTCTTTTAATTTCATCAATTTCTAGTGTTATATCAAGACCGGCATAATCAAGCAATTTCATAATACATAATAAAGCATCTTCATCTGATATTTCTTTTGGCTTTTGAGTAAATCGTTTGTCACCTGGTATTAACAATTTATCCATAGTGGATATAAGGTCATCTATTTCAATTTCAAGAGTAGCAGCAATTTTTTTTAAAACATTAATGGGTGGATTAATACTACCCTTTTCATATTTTTTTATAGATTCAATAGATTTTTCTATATTATCAGCGAGTTTTCGTTGAGTAAATCCTTTATTTATCCTATAATACTTTATTTTTTCACCTATATTCAATTTATATCACCTCATTAATAGTATATCATGAGTGTATAAAAAATACACTAAAAAAGTTAAAAAGCAATTGACAGTGTATTTTAATTACACTATAATAAAAACAAAGTTTAATTAAAATACACTAATTTTAAGGGGAGGAATATATGGGATTAAAAATAAAACTTACAAGGATTAAGTTAAATAAAAAGCAAAAAGATGTTGCAGAAGCAATTGGAGTTTCTCAGCAATATTTATCTAATTTAGAAAATGGTCTTTTATTAAATCCAAGTATAGATATTATGAAGAAATTAGCAATTGAATTACAAACAACACCACAAGAATTATTTTTTTCAGAATAAAATTTTAAATTACAACTAAATAAAAAAATAAAAATGGAGGAATGAATTAATGAGTATTTTAAAGAAAAACAAAGAGGTAGATAGTAAAGAAGAATTTCAAAATGATGAAGGTGTTAAGAATATGACATACACAGATTTGGCTTCTCAGGACTTAACTAATAGGATGGATAAATTAATAAAAGAAAAAAAAAGAATTGAAAATTGCATAAGGGAATCACTTGAAGATATAAAAGAAAGAGGATCCAGTAGTAATGGATTAGCCGAAATTGTATTTAATCTAAGAGAACGAGAAAAAGATATACAAAAACAAATAGACCATACTTCTCAGGAATATGCAGTTGACCTTCAATTAATGAATATGGCATTTATGATTGACAGGGCAGAAAGTGAAAATAAAGGAATGGATTTGATCTATGAAATAGGAAACAAGGTAAATGAAATAATATCCATGTTTCCAGAAATAGAAAAATGTTATGGTAGTGATTTTTACACTCCATCTTCTTATTCAGTGACTAAGAGGATAATAGAAGGATTATGCATGTCTTTGAATAATGAATTACCAAAATTACACAAGATAGATAAAAAGGTATTAATACAAAAGTTTAATGAAAGAATGGCAATATTAAATAAAAATAAAAAGATAATTGAAGCAGATAAAAATAAATACAAACTAATGCTTTAAAAGTGAATGGAAATTATTTTGAAAATAAATACATTTACCCAATAAGTTTAATTAATAAAACTTATAAAAATAGCTAATAAATTATTTGCATAAATGCTTTTTAATATAAAGAAATGGAGAGTTAATATGGGTTTAGCAGCAACAACTATAAAGAGCTTGGAAACCATACAACAAATTAATGATATAAGCATTAATAGAAGTAAACAAGCATTAAAACAACTAAATTTAATTCATGATAATGATGATGGCTTTATAACTGTTGCTGTTAAAGATAAAGGTAGTACATGGACTCAACATCATTATAAAAAAGAGCAGTTAGAAAATAATATTTTTAAGTTGTTAGGATTAGATATTGATACGTACATGAGTATTAATAGTTTTTATGTACCTAAAAGGTCATCAGAGTGTATAAGACATATTAATTCTCTGTACATAGATATAGATAATCATATTGATACAAAAGTTAATATTGATAGCATATTGTATTTTTTACAAGAAGATTTCTTTAATAGTCAAATACCGGAACCTAATTTAATAATAAACACTGGAAGAGGACTAGCCCTATATTGGATATTGGAACATCTACCAAAGCAAGGATTACCATTATGGACTTTAGTACAAGAACAGTTTTATAACAAAATTAAAGATATTGAAAAATATATTAAAAATACAGAGGTGGATTCTTCGTCATTAGATGTTGGAAGAGTATTTAGAGTTAGTGGAACTAAAAATACAAAAGGTAATACATTAGCTAAAATATATTCTTACAGTGAAAATAAATATAGGCTTGATGAAATAATAGAAGGATATTTGCCTGATCTAATGGTAGTATCAAAAAAAAGAGAAAAAAATAAAAAGACAGTAAAACTTACTGATAATCAAAAGAAATTAGTTTATTTTTATACAACATACAGTTTGCATTACAATAGGTTGCTTGACATAGTTAAGCTGCAACAACTAAGAAAAGGAAATTGCATAGGACAAAGGGAATTAATGTGTTTTTTATATAGATATTATAATTGTCTCTATGTTAAAGATTATAATATAGCATTAGAAAACACCATACAGTTCAATAGCAATTTTACTAAACCATTAGTTCAAAGTGAGGTTATTAAGGCAACTAAAAAGGCAGAGGAAGGTTATAAGGAATGGTTAAAGAATGAGCCAGTAATAAAGAATAATAGGGTTTATAAAAGAGGTGGGTATAATTATTCAAATAAAAAGCTAATAGAATTACTTAAAATAACACAAGAGGAAGAAAAACAATTAAATACTATTATAGGCAAAGAAGAAAAGTATTATAGGAATAACAAAAGAAGAAAAAACACCAGGAGAAATAAAAAGGGATTAACATCAAAGCAACAGGAATTAAAGAAATTAAAGGAGAAAATTATGAAGTTAAAGGGAAACGGATTAAGTTATAGAAGTATATCTGAAGAGTTAAACATATCTTTAGGAAAAGTGCAAAGGACTGAAAAAAATAATTATTAGTGTATCGGAAAATGGCTCTTTAAATTAGTGTGTGTTCCTCCGTTAGATTTCTTTACCCTTATTATTTAGAAATCTATATTAAATATAAAAAAATAGTACCATTGAAATTAATATTAAGAGAATTAGGAGTTGATATTATATGAAAATAGACATAGAAAAAGAGATAAATAAAAATGAGGATTATTCAGAGTTAGAGATTAAGGTGACATTGAAAGTTAAAGCAGATAAAGTATCAGATACACAAGAAATTGAAAATGCATGTATGCGACTTGATTCTAATGAAAATGCATTATTAACAGTACTTAACGTTATAAATAAATTTAATTATAAAAGGGTAAAAGAAGAGGGCGCAAAGATAGCAGATGATATGTTATAAAATATAAAGTGAAATAGCAATTTAAATTATAAAAAGGTATTTAGATAATAAGGATGGTGAAGTTTAATGAGTACAAGTATAGAAATTGGGTTATTAAAATTAAAAAAACAAAGAGATAAAATTAATGATAAGTTAGCAGAGATAGAAAAAGTTATTGAAAATGTTGAGAAGGCTGAAGAATATATAAAAAAGAATACTATATTTGAAGGTGATCCTTTAGAAACTAAAGTATTAAAAAAGTATCTTGAACTAGGTAATGTAAAAAAAGTTGCAGATTATATAAGTGAATTAGGCTATAGAATTACTACAGAGTATAAGAATGGGAATACATCAGAAAGAAAATATATAGCCAGTGATATAAGCAGTATTATTACTAACACCGATTTAAATGTTGATAAGGAACTTCAAGAATTTGCGCTTATGATTTATGAAATGAACTATACGGCCATGGAAAAGATGTGGGTGTAATGGAGGTAAGTTATTGATTGATATAAAAGCTTATAATCAATTCAAAGAATACTTACTTGAACATGATAAAAGTAAGTATACTATTGAGAGCTATACCAGTGATATAAAACAGTTCTTTGAGTTTTATAGTAAAGACATTATTAATATAACCAAAGCAGACATAAAAGAATATACGGAATACTTGCAGAGTAGAGAATTATCCATAAAAACCATTAATAGAAAATTGGTATCTCTTCATCAGTACATAGAATTTTTAAATGATGTACAGAATGTTAAGATAATAATAAAGATTAAACAACTAAAAGTTGAGCAACAAAACTTTGTAAATGATATGCTTGATATTTCTAGTGTAAGAAGAATAGTGAGAGCTGCACAAAAGAAAAATGATATCAGAGCTGTAACTATGTTTTTCACATTGTTTTATACAGGAACTAGAGTTAGTGAAATGATACAGATAAAACTGAAAGATATAGATAAAGATAGTATTGTAATAAGAGGTAAAGGAAATAAATTCAGGGAGATTTTAATACCTAAAAAACTTAAGGAACAATGGAATATATATGCGAAAGTTAGAACTGATAAGTCAGACTATCTTTTTAGTGGAACTAAAGGAAGTATAAGCAGACAGACAGTTCATAATAATATTAAGTATTACACAGGACAAGCAAGGGGAATCAATAAGGCGATAGCACATGCACATAGCTTTCGTCATTTATATGCTCAAAGTTTAGGAAAGCTAGGAGTTAATCCAGTTATCATTGCGCAATTACTTGGACATAGATTAAATGTTACTGGAACTTATATGCAAGTAAGTAAACGAGAATTATTAGACATAATAAACAAGCTAGATTTTAGGATAGAATAGTAATATATATGTTAAAAATATAACATATTCCATAAAGAATAAAAAAGTATATTAAAAAGATTGCTTTAAAACGTTGAAATCACTCAATAGTGTAAAGAAATGATTTAAAATATATCAAAAAAATAAAGTTGTTAATTGAGAATGAGTTATCATAAAAAATAAATCTGAACAAAGCAAGAAGGAATAAGGGTTAAAGGTATGCTGATATAGGGGTAACATAATTAGTGTTATGTATTGAAGTCATATTTTAATTGAGAATGAAAAAATAAATAAAAAATAAATAAAAAATAAAAAAAAAGAATATTAAAAATAAATTTAAATAATAGATAAAGCTAATAAAATAAAGGCTTTAAAAGTTATTTAATATATACCCCCCGGGTAAAAAAAACGAAAAAACCCTAGGGCATGGAGGAACGGGTAACAGGCAAGACAAAACAGAAATCTCGCACATATAAGGGATTGTGTAAAGTGAGATATGAAAAAAAATCTTAAAGAGTAATTTGTTCAAGACGATGAAAACAACTAAAATATTTCTAGTTTATGGTTGAATTTGTGTATTTTAGAGCAACACAAAAAGCCTTTGGTTTGTAAACAAAAGGTAAATTTTGATATTTATTTATTGAATTATAAATATCCTATATTAAATTTTCAAACAATTTATGAAGAGTCTTTTTCTTGCATCGACAAGATAGTTTGTTGACCAAGATAAATAAGTAGTTGCCACTTAGCAGGCATATTACCTGCATTATTTAATATCTCTAACTCGTTCAATGGCTTCCAGTAGTTATAAGGATGTGGACGTAGAAAGTTGTAATAAGCAACCCAAAGGGATACGCCGTAGGCAGCGCCATTTTCACTTCCGTAACCACCAGTAACACGATATGAAGATTTGAAGGTGCGGTTAAGCCTTTCTACTACTTGCTTTACCCAACGAAACTCAGTGGATATAGCATCATCATTAGTAAGACCAATAACTTGTGTAACATCAAAGTCCCATCCTTTTATGAGGTTACATTGCTGACTTGCGAGAGGATAGGCACTATAGCCATCTGCGATGAACTTTAAAGCTTTATTGGGAAACACTTTAAACTTTTCAAAAGCCATACGCATTGTAAGGATACATGGGCCTACGGCACGAGTATCAGAAACTTGATAGCCTAAGATAGACTTCTTACAGGCATCCATGATAATCCAAACATAATGCTTCACGCCTTTAACTTTTATGTACGTTTCATCTGCAGAAAGAATGTTAGAAGGTTTGTAATCAAAAGTATCTGTAAAGGGCTTAATAACTGCAGCAGCAGTCATAGCGTAATTAGCAACCATAGTATGCGAAATCTTTATGCCATGAACCTCTTTAAGAGCATGAGCGGTTTGTCTAGTTGATAGTTTAAGATTTACATGGTAAGTAAGACATAGACCCATGATGTGGGCATTGAACTTTTTATACTTAAAGTTAGTAGCATTAGAAGGAAGTTCATGTAAGTCCATCTTAAAGAAGTCTATGGTGAATTCACGGTAGAT